>Ga0099846_1000166_pt1 | contig 26876 bp, 20 predicted proteins | sample CB_VirMetaG_FD_78180 | JGI IMG/M metagenome (GOLD analysis project Ga0099846, IMG submission 78180) | Freshwater to marine saline gradient viral communities from Chesapeake Bay - CB_1504_1 Viral MetaG | ecosystem: Environmental > Aquatic > Marine > Coastal | place: USA: Chesapeake Bay... | reverse complement strand
ACTACAACGATGGTGATACTCCAGGCAACGCTAAGTACTGGTCTGAACTCGGTGAGACTTCTCTCGCCGCTTATGCAGCCCAAGCTTCAGCGTCAGCTACAAACGCAGCGACGTCAGCATCCCATGCTATGGGTTACGCAGCGGCTGCTTTAGCATCACAAATAGACGCAGCTAGTTCAGCGTCGGCTGCTTTCGGCTCATCAACTATAGCTACGAACGCCAAGAATGCAGCAGAGGCTTACTCGCTCGCAGCTGGTGTATCAGCTACAGAAGCAGACGCAAGTGCGGACGCAGCAGTAGTCTCAGCGGCAGCAGCGGTAGTATCTGCCACAGCATCAGCGACATCAGCTACGGCATCTGAAGGCTACATGCTCTCAGCGGAAGCCGACTCATGGGCAGCAGAGGCAGCAAGACAAGAGGCAGAATACTGGGCTGGGCAGTCAGCTACGAGTGCTGCCACATTCACACCTCATCCAGAGGTCCCAGATAAAATTGTCTACGTTAAGACTGCCTCGCAGTTATCAGGTACACTCGACAGCACTATTCTCTACTTCCTAGACGGTGAGATCGACATGGGTACAACGTCTATTGTTGTCCCTTCAGGTGGTCTTAGCCTAGCTGGTCATGGTTTTGGCATCTCTGGACTAGTAAGCACTGAGAACAACCAAACACTGTTCGTGACTGATGGGATTACCTACTCAGGTGACCTATTCCTAACATCGTTAGATATCAGGTGCAGTGGTGTAGGCTCTAAGGTGTTCGATCTAGACAACCTAGAGAACTTCAACGCCTGTGAGTGGAACACTGTTAACTTCTTGTCTTGTACCTCCCTTGGTGAGATTAAGAACTACAGACAGGGATTAGGACGTAACGTAGCTTGGATTAGTTGCAAAGACGGTCTCACACTGACAGGTGCTTGGTCAGGTGGTTTTGCTATCGTTGACAGTGTCGTTGTTGGCGCACCTTTAACTGGTGTTCTGTTCAGAGCTGGTGCTGGGTTACTTATTGGTGGCTCTTTCAGGGCTAACATCAACATCCTTGGATTAGGCACTGCTGGTGGTTACTTTTGTGACTTTGCCCCAGCTAACTTTACACTGGACGCAGGTTTCAACCTCGCAGGTGTCCGTGCTAACAAGGTTGTGAACAACATCCCAAACATGCCAGCAAGCTCCACCAAGGCCCTTATCAGGGGCTGCACTGGTATCGGTAACACTTACCCCGGTGGTGCCCTTAGGTCTACAAATGAGGCAACCATTACAGTCTCCACAGTGGACACCCTTTACCAGATGCCTAACGTAGGTGACTTCTCAGAGGGCTACTGGTTCAGTAAGGCTAACACAAGTGGCCTACAGCTAGACAGCACCCAAGATATCCAAGTCGATGTTGGTGGCTCTATGTCCTTCTCAGGTTCAAACAACCGTGAGATTGAAGTTCAACTCAGGAAGTACGTCAGCGCTACTACGTCCTATGTGGACATCGGGCCTGTCTACCTAGCTACACTCAATGGTGGCTCTACAGGCACAAGGGCCGAGAACGTAACCTTTGCTGCTACAACTGGCATGTCTCAAAATGACAGAGTTGAGGTCTGGATCAAGAACGTAACAGACACAACAGACATCACAGTCTTAGCCGCTGGCCAGTTCCAAGTTTTCGAACGCTAAACAAACAGGAACAATATGGAAAATCTCACCAACGCTATCAAGCTGCTCATAGAGAGCATCTTTAAGAGTTTTACTGCTACTACTGCGAAACCAGTAGAGAAGATCACCCCACCCATGTCCAGTCGCGTCTCTAGCGTATCCGACGTATCTCTGATCAAGGAGTTCGAAGGATGTGAGCTAACCGCCTACAAAGACATCGTAGGAGTTTGGACAATCGGGTATGGACACACTAAGACTGTTAAGCCAGGCATGAAGATCACTCAACGTGGAGCTGAAGAGCTTCTACGCCATGACCTCGCTTGGGTCGAAGCAGTTATCAACAAGTACGTCAAAGTTCCTCTTAAGCAGAATCAGTACGACGCTGTTGCCTCTCTCATCTACAATGTAGGTGGGACGGCTTTCAGTAAGTCTACGATCCTGCGTAAGTTGAACGCTAATGACTTCCATGCTGCTTCACTTGAATTCAAACGGTGGAACAAAGCAGGTGGACGTGTTGTCAATGGATTAATCCGGCGACGGGAGGCAGAGCGTGCTCAGTTCGTCAAATAATAATAATAATACAATGGAGATAAGGTCCACCATGAGTACACCAGAACTGAGGTACATCAAGAAAGAGATCGAAGACTTAGCAGCTAGCCTCGTTGAGATCAGGTCTGTTCAAACCAAGTATATTGAAGGGCATCACCTGCTAGAGAAAAGCCTTGTAGAGATGCGTAGCGATATCACACACATCAAAGCTTCTCAGGATAACCTCAACAACAACCTCAATAAGCTGCTGTTTATCATTGGAGGTGGTTTTGTTGTAGCGTTTGTTGGTTGGATCATTAAAGGAGGCTTGTCATGAGCGTTAACACTAAAACATTCAAACGTGAACTTGCATTAATGATGCTTGTGTTTCTCGGTGGGTTAGCCTTCTGGGGCGACGTACAGATGATTGAACTTTTCATCACTCCAATCTTCGCGTTCGTTACTGTTGCATTTGGATTAGATGCTTACGCTAAACAGATAGTAAAGAGCAAGTGATGTGGCTAATTACATTTGTTGGATCCAAACTGGGACGCCTTGTGGCTGGTGCCTTGGCTGCCGTGGCTTCGATACTGCTAGTATTTCAAGTGGGTCGTCGAGATATGAAGAAGGATCTACAAGTCAAAGACTTGAAGGATTACAAAAAAGCGAAGGAGGCGGAAGATGCGGTTGACACTGATCTTAGTAGGGATGCTCGTATTAAGCGGCTGCGCGACAACGGTAATGTCCGGAAGGACTGAGGTCCTGTGTAGACTCAATGTTCCTACCTTCACACAAGTTGAACTTGAAAGGCTTAGCGATCAATCACTCGCGGAGTTAGACAACTTCCTTGAGAAGCGAAGAGCCGTTTGTGAAGCTTGATAGATAGCTGGGTATCCGTCCCTTATAGGGATAGGCACCCACCTATTAATCAATCTATAACGAGGACACACACGTGGACAATAGAATCTAGAAAGGCCCGACTACACCACTCTCTCAAGAGATCGATGCTATGAAGTATCGGCAAGAGGGTGAGACATTCCATGATAAGATTAAGCGGCTAGCTGATTCTATGAGTGATGGTGAAGATCACCGTTTAGACCTTGAAGACATCTTTGGGGAAATGAGGTTTCTACCTGCTGGTCGTGTTCAAGCATCAATGGGTGGGAAGAAGGTAGTCACTAGCTTCAACTGCTTTGTATCTGGTGAGATTGAAGATAGCATGCACTCCATTATGGAGAAAGCTGCTGAAGCTGCTGAAACAATGCGAAGAGGTGGTGGCATCGGCTACGACTTCTCTAAGATCCGCCCACGTGGTAAGACAATCCTATCTCTTGATTCATCTGCCTCTGGTCCCGTTTCCTTTATGGGTATCTTTGATGCCGTATGTCAAACCATCTCCTCATCAGGACACCGCCGAGGTGCTCAGATGGGTGTGCTACGTGTTGACCATCCTGATATCGCTGAATTCATCAAGGCTAAGTCTAACTCTCATGTACTAACTGGCTTCAACGTAAGTGTAGGTATCACAGATAAGTTCATGCAAGCACTGACGAAAGAGGATGACTCCTTTGATTTGGTATTTGAAGGGATTGTATTTGAGACGGTGAAGGCCCGCGAACTGTGGGATATCATTATGCAAAATACTTGGGACTGGGCAGAGCCTGGTGTCCTATTCATTGATCGCATCAAAGAGATGAATAACTTATATTATTGTGAAGAGATTGCGGCCACAAACCCCTGCGGCGAACAGCCTCTTCCACCTTACGGAGCATGTCTCCTAGGCTCATTCAATGCTACTAAGTATGTGAATGACGACGGCACATTTAACTTTACACAACTCAAGAAAGATATCCCTCACGTTGTACGGGCTGTGGATAACGTAATTGATCGTACGATCTATCCGCTTGAAGAGCAAGCAACTGAAGCACGTAACAAGCGCCGCATGGGTCTTGGCTTTACTGGTCTAGCGAATGCTGGCGAGATGCTTGGTTACTCGTATGGGTCTCCAGAGTTCTTAGAATGGATGGAGAAGTTGTTTGCTTGTCTCCGTGACAACACGTATCGGGCGTCTGCACGACTGGCTAAAGAGAAGGGAGCATTCCCACTGTATCGCGATGAGTATCTGAAAGGTAACTTCATCCGCACTCTTCCAGCTTCTGTTCGTAATGAGATCCGCGAGTACGGCATCCGTAACTCTCATCTGACATCTATTGCACCCACTGGAACTATCTCGCTGGTTGCCGATAACATCTCTGGTGGTATTGAACCTGTATTCTCACACTTCTACGACCGCACCATTCAAACGTTTGATGGTCCTCGTGTTGAGCGTGTAGAAGACTATGCGTACGTCCGTGGAGTCGAAGGCCGTAAAGCTAACGATCTCTCTGTTGACGAGCACCTTGCTGTTCTTACTCTCGCACAGCATTACATTGACTCAGCATGTTCAAAAACTATCAATGTAGGCGACGATGTTACCTACGAGCAGTTCAAAGGTGTGTATGAAACCGCTTGGCGTGAAGGCGCTAAAGGATGCACGACATTCCGCATGGCTGGAAAACGCTATGGTATCCTCAATGAGGTTATGGAAGCAGTAGAGGTTGCTGAAGAGGAAGCTAAGGCTTGTTTCTTCGATGCAGCCACTGGACAACGAGAGTGTTCTTAACATAAAACTAAGGAGTGAGCAATGGCCACTGAAATCCTACCAGTAGGTGATCTCGCGGCATTCGGGTTGATTGAAGATACCCCGAGTGCTGCCTTACCACCTAACGCATTTAGCGACGTTCTTAACGTCCGGTTCCTTGATGGAGCTGTTCGTAAATTCCCCGGTGAATCAGCAGCGCTAACGTTCACTCCCGCAGTCTCGGACCTCTTGTATGTAGCTTCATGGAACTCGCCGTCGGGCTTGCGCTATGTTGTTGTTCACGGTGCTAGTACTACAGCAACCGTTGATGTCTATAACGCAGCTCGCGACACTGTGATCTCTACAGGAACCATGACCACATCAACGTCAGCTGAGTGGCAGCATACCGAGTTCAACGGCGGTTTTCATTTCATCTTGAACAACGGGATCACAACTCCACAGTTTTTACAAGATAACCTAGCTGACTTAGCCCCTTTGCCTGGTTGGGACTCATACGCAGTTGAGACCACCGAACTTTCCTACATCGACGATGGTTCACGAAAGCCTGTTACGATCTCTGTAGCCATCTCTGATGGGTTTACAATTCAAGTAACGAACACTCCTCGAAGTGTGTCTGATCCTATTCAAACAGAGGTAGTAACGATCTCTGTAACGGGTGGACCTACATACACTATCGTTCCAGATGGAACGCTCGATGGCATCGGGGTCATCAGCGGAGTATCCGCAACTGGTTACACGTTTACCCCGGCAGCCGATCTTGGTGGTAGCACATTTACCATTGTCTCTGTGTCTGATCCTGTTGTGTCAGTCACCTGCGGAGTCATTCGATCCTACGGGAACCTGCTTGTAGCGGGCAACCTTGTAGAAGATGGTATTCGCACTTTGACCGGTACAGTGCGTACCTCAAACGTGGCGGCTCCAGGCAGCATTCCTAAGAACTGGAATCCGTTCTTTCTCGGGGCAAACACTGCTGACGAATTCATCCTATCATCCACAGGCGTCATCAAAGATATGGCAGAACTCCAAGGGATTCTCTACATCTATACTGACTCATCTATTCACTCGATTCAGCAGACTGGCAACTCCTCTATCCCATTCCAAGTATCTACAGTGACAAGCCACTATGGTGCGGCATCTGTCGACTCCGTGGCAGAGATAGATGGTAAGCACGTAGTTGTGAGTAATGATGATGTTTATATCTTTGCAGGACACCCAGGAACTATCATTTCTATAGCCGCCGGCCGTGTACGTAATAACTTCCGTAATAACGGTGGGTATAAAGTTCAACGGTTCAATAAGTGGGATGAACTTTGGTTTTGGAAGCCCACGACAGCGACTATGTACGTGTACAACTACCGTGCGGATTTGTGGACTAAGCGAGCGGGTACTATGCCTATCTCTCTCACAGATGTATCAGATGATCTACTAATCACAGACAGCACTTCTGTTAAGACAGTCAACGATGGATTTGCGGAACCTGCATACGTAGAGCGCCGTAGAATGTCTGTTGCTCCTGACTTTGAGACAGATACGCTGACGTCTGTTGTATACGTAGTGGAGGGCAACGGAGAGTTCGAGACACGCATTGTGGGCTCTAACGCGCCCGGCCAAGATCGTGATCCCACGGATACAGACAATCGACAGTTGACAGCTACTACCTTTGATATCACATCTGATTACAAACAAGATCTCAGAGTGCAAGGTCGTTACGCGAGCTACCGCATCACGCATGATGCAGATGCAATAACTGATAACGGCTTCGCTTTGACTAACATGCAGTTTGAAGTAAACCGTGGGGGACGTAGGTAATGCCGGTAATTAGACCTCCTATTCTCGGAGTTCCGAGTCACGATAGTTGGATGAACCAGGTAACACAAGTTATCAATACCCAACTAGTCACGTCCGCGTCATTTGAGGCAACGCTTGGTGGTGCGGAGGGAGCTGTAGGACTGACAGGACCGATAGGACCGACAGGTGCAGACGGAGTAGAAGGACCTCACTATGCTGAAGTTACTCTATACTCTGATCCAGCAGTAAGCTCTCCACCAAGTGCTCCTACTGCAACCATCACGTGGTTTACAGGAGTGTTATCAAGCATCACCGCTGGTTGGTCTCAAACTCCTCCAACTATTGACCCAACAAGTACTGATACTGTTTACTACTCAAAGATCATATTCAAAGATGCGATTGCACCGTTTGCTACGACAACAGAGACTGGTAACACTCCTGTCGCTCTGTATGACTTCACTAGTCTAACGTCTACATATTTGCCACTTTCAGGTGGAACTATGACGGGTAATATTACGATGACAGCGTTAGGTACTGTAGACGGCGTAGATATCTCAGAAAGAGATGGTGTCTTAACAGCTACCACGGCAACAGCTAACGCAGCTCTTCCTTTAGCAGGTGGAACTATGACGGGTACCTTAGGCGTACCTACAGTAGACTTCGGTGACTGGACTATAACAGAATCAAGTGGGTCCTTGTACTTCGCCACCCTTGGCGTGAACAAGATGAAGCTCACAGCTGCTGGAGACTTGGAAATCGTCGGGAACATAACAGAACTCGCAACGATAACTTAACAATAACCTAGCTTAGAACTGAGGACAACAACATGAACTTAAAGAGAATCTCTGGAGATACTCTCGCTCGGCGGTGGTCAGAAATTGTACCCCAAGTCGAGGAGGCTCTACTCCATGGGTCAGGAACCGTTACTTCATACGGTCTATTCATTCAATGCCTTGGTGCGGTTGCACAGTGTTGGGTTGATGAAGATGAGCATGGAGATATTCTCGGTGTAGCTATCACTAGGTTTGAAGAAACTGAAGGTACTAAGATCTTTGCGATCGTGACCACTACCCACCCTGATTGGTTCTCTGAAGGACCAGAAGTCTTAAAGCTCTTTGAAGAGTTCGCAGAGGCTGAGGGTTGCGAGAAGGTCAACGTCTACGGACGGCGAGGCTGGCAACGTGTTCTGTCCAAGTACGGGTACTACGAACCATATACAATACTCACAAAAGATTTAGGAGGTGCTCATCATGGGCGGCGGCGGAAATAAAACACAAACATCAACGACAACATCAGGGACCCCAGATTGGTCTCGGCCTTACATTGAGTCAGCAGCAAAAGACGCCCAATCCCTGTACAAATCGGGACAACTTGATAAAGTAGCGGGTTTGAACGCGGATCAGTATGCTGCAGCAAGCGGCATCCGTGCTAATACCGCTGACGCGAATGCGACGTTCAATCAAGCGCAGCGCGGGCAAGGCATCTTCGGAGCTGATGCTTACGGACGAGTAGCAGGTCAGATGCAGCCTATGATCAATAATCAAGTAACTCAAGCTCTTGGATCGCAAGAGGGAGCCTTCTCTCAAACAGGAAATCTTGGTGGAGCTCGTGCGCAAGCTGCGTCAGCTGGCGCTGCAGGTCAGATCGCATCGCAGATGTCTGCTGCCGAGGTGCAAGCCCAGCGGAACAACGCTTTCGGTGGTGCTGAATCAGGACTAAATGCTTATAAAAACTTAGCGCAGTCTGGTCAAGCACAACAAGACCAACGGCAAGCAGAGTTAGATGCTAAGTACCAAGGTATTCAACGTATGTTCGGCCTTGTGAATCAAAACAATGTTGGTACTACATCAGAAACTAAATCCACAGGCGGCGGAGGAAAGTAATATGGTAGCTCGTCCATTAATGCCCCAACAGGTGCAACCAGCACCTCCAGTTCAACACGCTCAATTCCGGAACGATCCGTCGGCTACCGATCAAGCTCTTGGCATGGTAGGGTCTCAACTGACTAGTGCAGCTATAAATAAAGGCTTGCCAATGGCTTCCCAAGCGCTTGGTCTGACTGCTGCTCCAGTTGCTGCTGCTGCTCCAGTCGCTGCTGCCGCTGCTCCTCTTGCCGCTGCCGCGGCTCCTGCTGCTGCAGGCGCTGCTGGAGGACTCGGAGGGGCACTAGCCGGACTTGGCGGCGCAGGAGGCGCAGGTCTCATGGCCGCAGCTGCTCCAGTCGCTGTGCCTCTCGCAATCGGTGCTGGCCTTGGCAAACTGTTCGGTCTTTTCAAAGAAGGCGGGTTAGTTCCATCTGAGACAATGACAGCAGTAGGTCAGCAGGCTCCTCAACAGAACGGGGCTGCCCCTCAAACAGGTGGACCTTTGTCGTTCAAACATGCTGAACAGCAGCAGAAGCTAGCTCTTAAACAAGCTACATTCGATGCTGATCAGAAGCGCAAAGATGAAGCCCATCGTATGAAGATGATGCAACAGCAACTTAAGCTCACAGAAGCAGTCTCAGGTTTTCAAACTCCTCTGTCTGCAAGGTAGGAGATTCTTATGAATAATAAACCAGTCCACGGAGACTACACGCAAGGTAGCTCATCTAACCACCCAGGGGTACCAGTAGGCAACGATAAGGTTCCTGCGTGGTTATCCCCAAATGAGTTCGTAGTTAATCAGGAGGCTACTCGTATGTATGGTCCTCAAATTGAAGCGATGAACAACCATGGCCGGGCTGTGCAGGCTCAGCAGGGTGGGATGACTCCTCCTGTGCCTTCAGAAGCGCAGTATCTCGAAGTAGGTGGGCTGGTCCAGTTTCTTGGTAGTTTGTTCGGCCAACCAGAAGCTATCCCGGCTCAGCAAACAGCTGTGCCACAGGTACCAGCTCCTGTCCCGCCGCAAGCTCCAGTGCCAGTTGCCCAAATGGCAGCACCGCAGATGACTGCCCCTGTTCCGGATCAAGCTCCCGCTGTTCCTCAGAATCAGGCTCCTCCAGCTCCATCATATGATATGTTTTCTGGTGACAACTGGAATAAGTACTCGAGCGCGGTAGCGAGCTTGGAATCACGAGGTAAAGAGGATCCATACTCTATCTATGGTGGGGCAAACAACCACTACGTAGGTAAGTATCAACTAGGAGCTTCCGCTATTAAAGACGCTTCTCGTCTTATGGGCCTTGAGACTACTCCAACCCGCGAGCAGGTTCGTCAGAACCCAGCGCTGCAAGAGCAGATGTTCAACGCATTCACTAAGGGCAACCACAACATCCTCACGCAAATCTCCCCCGAGTACCGTAGTATGGATCCAGCTGCTCAGCAGCGTGTTCTTGGCTACGCACACAACCAAGGTGCTGGAGGCGCAGCTAAGTTCTTGAGAACAGGTGAAGCCGGATCGGATGCATTTGGTACTTCAGGAACTAAGTATATGGAGCGGATCGCTAAAGCCCAAGGTGGCGAGTGGACTGCACCGAACAACCCCGCGGGCCGTTACTCAGCGAACCAACTGGGAATTCCTAGTCAACCATACGGAAGTCCGCCAGCAGAAGCTCCAGCCCAAAGTGGAGTAGACTTCTCTCAAAGCTTCCAGCCTGCGGGACTACCGCCTATCCCTGTGATGGATAATCCGCAGATGATCATTCCAGGTAGTGTGCCTCAACCAGGTGCCACTCCACAGTTTATCCCACAAGGAGTTTCGGGTCAACGAGCAGTACCTTCGATGGATGCTTCCGCTGCTAACCCTAATGCGATACCTAACGCATACAGGGATTATGGTGAGTCGCGTATGGAAGCAGATTATCAAAGTCAGCAAGAACTTGATCGTATCACGCAGCAGTTGCAGACGACGACGAGAGATGCTCCCGCTTACCCTTTGCTCAAAGAGCGTCAAGCAACTCTTTTGTCTAATCTTGGCCGTAATGATCCTACGTACACTGGTTCTAGCATTCCTTCACCAGAAGTTCTCGGTACAGACATTCTCACGAACCAGAATGATACATTGAACGCAGATGCAGAAATCGCTAGTCAAACTCAAGCCCTACAAGACGCCTCAATTCGTGGTGACTTTGATGGTGTGAAGACTGCGGAGGCTGCTCTCACAGCTGCGCATAAACAGAAAGCAGATGCATTGAGCGCATCTGAAGATATGTCACAGACACGTCAAGCTAACATGCTTGAAGATCAGACACGTCAGGATTCTGATATCATGTCAGAGGTTGCAGACATCGATATCGCCATCAAGGAAGCTCAGACACCTGAAGCTATCGCTGCTCTCACTGCTGCTCGAGACTCAAAAATCGAGTCTGGGACTGTGCCTGCCCTTGCTCCTGCTGGTCAGGGTGAAAACCTTCCGTCGAAGCCTGTAGCCGATCCTCAGGTAGTCGAAGCAGTTACCACTAAAGTCGATGAGGCTGCTGCGGCGGCTGCAGCGTCTGGTGAACCTGGGGTTCCTAGCGAACTCACGTCTGCTGATGCGTTAGCCGCTGGAGATAAGGCGGCTACTGCTAATCCTTCTATGTTCGGTGGTGCTCTTGGTTTCATCAAGGACTTCTTTGGTGATCTGTTTGATGCTAAAGAACTTAAGCGTATGGCTATTCTATATCTTGGTGCGCGTGCAACAGGAGCTAGTCATGGGTCATCTCTCACTTTCGCAGGTAAGAGCTATCTTACACGTGTCGATGCTAAGCAAACTGCCTACGATACTGTAGCTGCCTCTGACAAGTACACCAAGGAAAGCGTTGCTGTCTTCAAGGAATCTCGTGACTATACTGATCTTGCTTTGAAAGGTTTGCCTACTACAAAGACGGGCTTGAATCAGTCATTCTGGGATAAAGATGGTAACGAAGTTCGTGCTGAGCAAGTTCAGATAGGTGACAATAAGCTCTGGGTTGGTGCTGATGGTAAACAACTTAATACGTTTGCTTTGACAGAGACTGCGCCTAAAGAGCGTGAGGCTCAAATTGAAGCGTACATGCCTAGTTCAGAAAAGATGATCAAAGATCTTCGGGATCAGTACAGTAAAGACGAAGAGTCTGGAAAGTACAGCAACGACATCATACCTTCTATAGAGGCTCGTAAGGTTGCTGAGTGGGCCGTAAAGAACGGGGTTCCTCCTGAGAAGATGGGCACAGTTCTTCAGTCGGCTTATGCTGATATGATGAATGCTAAAGGTAAAGGTTACAAAGTTACTAGCCTCATACCTTACATCCAGCAGAACGTCATTCGTCAGCAGACTGGTGGAAACGCCGGTGTGTTTGTTGTCGAGCCTGCAACAGATGGAAAGGAAGCAGTGTATGTAGATGCGCAGAAGCTTTCAGTTCTGAACGACAGCGCTATTAAATGGCTCACTTCTAAGGGCCACCGCGGCGATGCAAGTAGTCTGTCTAATACGTTCTACAACTCTTTGATCACAGACTGGAACACAGAGCTCACTCAAGACGAACGTAACAAGTACGACAAAGGTGCAGCTCCTGGAACTAACGGGTTCTTCACTTTCGCTCAAGAGATGCTCAATCAGGAACTGCTAAAATCAACACAGTAAATCTCAAAAGGAGAAACAAATGAGTGCTTTTGAACAGCTAGCGCGAAGCGCACAAGGCGGTCACAGCGTTGGCGGTTACACATTCATTGACGCCGATACTCTGAGTAAGGATGGGCAACTATACCGTATTCAAGGTTATGATGCTCCGGAGATCTCCCGTTTCACTGAGACGGGGGAAGTTCTCCAAACAGGTTCCAAGACACACTACGGAACTGCGGGCGGCGGGATGGCATCAGCTGTCATCCCCGGCCTGGCACAGAGACAAGGGTTCACAAACCCTGTGCCGTTATTCAATAAAGATGGTTCACCACAGATGGATGCCACGGGCACTCGTCAGATGATTGAACTACACGATGATACTGGGCGGAACTTCACTACGGAGCTTCTCAAGTCTGGTGTTCTCGAGCCTACTAAATATACAAGCAGAGATGACATGCAGGCTATCGAGGTAGCCAAACTCTTCGGTGAACAGTCTGAGGGATTCGGTGAAGCAGCCGATCTCATTGCTGACTCTATCGAATCTGAGACGCTGCGTCCTATTGAGTTCCGTCAAGCGGCTTCCGATGAAGCAGCATACGCGGCAGGTTATGGTACAGCCGATCTTGCGTTTCGTAAGTCTGATCGCTCTATCCGCAACCAAGCTTACAACCCTATGTCTGACTCCTGGGAGCAAGGCTGGATTAGTGCGAAAGAAGGTGCATATGGTTTCCTTGAGATCATGGGTGACGTGACTGACAGCGAGATGCTTACAGATATCGGTGAAGCCGGTGTTTCTCGTGCACGCTTTCAACAGGCCGATTACGCAGAAGTTCTCACGGACTGGAAGGATGTAGATGGTATCAAGAAAGGTACTGAGTTCCTCGTGAACAACGCGGCTATGTCATTGCCTTATATGATTACGACTGCTGCTGCTGCTGTTGCAGGCGCCGTTGCAGCTCCTGTCGTTGGCACTGCTGGTGCTCTAGCCATCGGTGTATCTGTTCCTTCTGCAGTCTATGCAGGTCAAACGTGGAATGAAATGGAAGGCGAGAAGAATGCGTCTGTCGCATTAGCTTCTGGTCTCGTTCAAGGTGCTCTAGATCGTATCGGTATCGGCGCACTCGGAGGTGCTACGAGCATCACTGCTGCGCAAGGTGTCGCCAAGATCATGGCAGCTAAAGGTATCACTAGAGAGGCTGCTGAGACAGTCCTAGCAGCTGCTACTAAACAAGAGCTCGGGGATTTTCTACGGTCAGGTGTTCAAACAGCTACTTCACAGCTCGCTGCTAAGGCACTCGGAACTAACTTCTTGAAGAGTGCAGCAGCTGAAGGCGTCACTGAGGTCATGCAGGAAGCTACTGCTTATATGGGCGCTGTCACGGGTTCCGATAAAGAGTTCGATTGGAACGAGCTGAACGATCGAATGATCGCGGCTGCCGTTGCAGGCTCTGCTCTCGGTGGAGCTTTCTCGGTTCCAGGTTCTATGCAGGACGCTGCTCGTTACCGTGGTATCCTTGGAGATACGGCTGCCGCTGATGGTACTACTGCCCGTCAATCCGCAGTTTGGGCTGAGCAAGAGAGAGCAAACAACGGTTATGTTGCCACGAACGCTGAGAACCTTGCTGACCTCGCTGGTCAGGTAAAGAGTTCAGGTATCGGTCTTACGTTGACTGAGTACGCAGACGAGTTCAAAGAGGCACAGAAGCGTTTGCCAGGCACTGAGCGTGCTATGCAAGCTCTGTCTAATATCCCTGCTCTTTGGCAAGGTGCTACTCGTAATATCTTCACAGATGATATCCTCCGTAGGTCACGTTCTGCTCGTATAGCTGCAGACTTGTATGGGGGTAATCCTGACCGGGTCTTCTCTGGTGCCAGTATGGAAGATGCTAAGCATCACCGTGTTGCTGAGATGAAGAACATGGTCTCTCGACCTGATGCTATGTACGAGTTGTTAAATGGTGGTAAGGCAGTTACGATGGCAGACAAAGCGCGTATCAGTCGTGCTGCCTACGATGTCTTTCAGAAGGCAGTTGATTCGTCAGGAAACTTTGATCCGGCTTCGGTACCAGCAATCCCCAATCGTGACGCTTACATCAAGCTAGGTACTGAGTTGAACACTCTGTCTGACAAGATGTACAAGGACCAGAAGAAGCACAATCCTGACCTAGGCTATATCAAGAACTATCTTCACTCGTTTAAGTCATTGAGCAAGCAAGCAGTGCATGACCATCGTGCTAAGTTCGAAGGGTTACTTCAGTCTAAGTTCAATATGTCTGCATCAGAAGCTAATGACTTGACTGGGCGTATCATCGATGATCCTAATGTAGGAACAATCGAAGAAGCGTTCTCTGTGGTCAAAGGCGGTGCAGTGCCAAGTTCTCACAAGCAACGTACGCTAGGGCTTGCCACGACTGCTGAGTTCGCTCAGTTCATGAACCAAGATCTGTTTGCTAACGTGTCACACGCAGTTAAGACAACTGCCCGCTACACAGCTCATGCTGACTATGTTGGTAAAGATGGTTCTATTGTTTCAGCTTTGTTAGACAACATGTCGCGTGATGGACTGTCTCGAGAAGAGGTAAGCCGCATTGCTGCAGGTATGTCTGATTATCTTGCTGCTGAATCTGGTAACTACAAACGTCCATCCACTGAGTTTGGAAAGAAAGCTCAGGCATTACAGAAGCATGCTATGATGTTCATGACATTCTCTGGACTGCCTCTTGCTGTGTTCTCTTCATTTGTTGAAGCAGGACTAATCAGCCGAGGAGTAGACGCAGCTGGTCTCAAAGTACTCAAGTCGTTTGCAAAGGACTCAGCAAAAGGTATAGCAAACTATGCTGTAGATACTGTTGATGTAGCGAGAGGCCTTGAGCGTGCTCAGAAGGACAGCAGTGCACAGACTCTTATCAGAGACTTAGGTTTTTATGAGTGGGATGTAGGTGCTGCTACTGTGACAGGTGTAACTGAAACGAATGCTCGTCACCAGAAGTGGTTCTCAGCGTTCTTCAGGGCTAATGGCCTTACGCAGTGGACTGACTACACTCGTGCACTTCGTGCTTCGTTTGCTGGTGACTTCCTCAAAGGTAACATGGAAGAGGTCATTAACCAGCGTCGTGCAGGTGCGCCGTATTCTAGGCAGATCCAAGAGACTGAACTCAAGCTTCGCAATCTCGGTATCAATATCGATAGGTTCATACCGTTGCATGAGAGCATCGCTGCGGGTCTTCCCCTCAGTGCTGCAGATCAGGAGTTCTACAACGAGCAAGTGCGTGATATGACATACAACTTTGTCAATGAAGCAATTGTTCTACCACAGTCTGCTAACCGTCCACTCATCTACCAAGATCCACGCTTTGCGCTGTTCACTCAGTTCCAAGGTTTCATCTCCGTATTCACTACTAAAGTACTCCCACCTCTCTATCGGGATGCCTTTGGTGGAAGCACTCCGACCATGCAATACTCCGCTTGGTCTACGATGATGACAATGATCATGCTTGGCTTTCTATCGCAAGCGATCAAAGACTGGATCAAGTATGATACGTTTGGAGAGAACGATGACGAATACGAGATGGTGACAGGCGGTAACCCGTATCTGGACACTGCTGAGTATGCACGTCGTGGTCTTCTTTCAACTGGTCTTCTCGGCGTAGGTGAGCGCGTACTAAATGCTGTATTTCCAATGTACTCACAGCGTAGCGACAATCCAGGTGATTGGATCTACAACCAGGCAGTCGGCGAAAGCCCTGCGTTGGGTTATGTACAGCGGGTTGCAGGTGCTGCTGGTTCATTTGCTAGCGGTGATGTTGGTCGTGGTGTTGAGCAAACGCTCAAGGCTACTCCAGTATTTGGACCATTCAACCTCGTAAATAAAAAGGCTGGTAATGCAGCATCACAATGGAACTTTAACGGAGAATAAGTATGGGAAAGTTTTCCAATGCCGGTAGTACATCAGGTAAGACAAGTGCTCTTCAGCGACTAGCTGAAAGCGCGTCTTCCAATGTAGGATTGCCGGTTGAGCCGGTTGAGGACGCAACGGTTCAGAACTACAGCGTCCCTACTCAAGCTCCAATCACACAAACAGGAACGGGGGTGGTGCCAGCGGCACTGCCTCCAACAGAATTTCCACCAATCGCTAACGATCCATCGATCAGTCTGCGGCGGGCGGAGGAACTTCCTTCACCTATCCAACCACAGTTTGTAGATCCACAGCAGCAACTAGAGATGGACCTCGCAGCGCAACAGCGTAACCGAGTGCCGAACCTACGTGAACGTGCTATGGCACCCTCTGTTCCTATGCTCAACAGGCAAGCCACTGCATCATCTATACCAGATGGTGGGATCTTTAACCGTGCAAATCAGATGGCTGAGGCAGTTGCAATCGGTGGGCTTGTTCCACCTGCATACCTACAGAATACGCCTGGTTTTATTCCGGCAACAGAAGGTGCATCAGGTCCACAGATCGCAGAAGCTATCGCAGCTGAGCGTGAAGGTGCTGTGCAGGCTGCCTTGAACCGATTGAGTGCGGTAGACAATACTGACCCACGAAAGCCAGTTGTTAATCCTGACTTGATCAAAGCTGGCTCTATTGTCACTGAGAACATGCTCATGACTCTGGCAGAAGGTAGTCAGGATCTCGACTTTGAATCTGAAGCGGATCCTATCACGAACTCCCAAGGCGAACAGTCCTCTGATCAACTAGGCGCTTCTTCTAAGGCTCCTTCCCGTGTTGCTAAGCAGCAAGGTAATGCCCATATTGGACAGCAGATCGCTCTTGAGTATCAGCGATTGTCTGGTAATGAGACTCCACAGAAGATCCCTACAAAAGAAGCAGAGACACTAGGTGATGTATTCAAGACGATGTGGGCTGTACAAAATCCTAATCTCGTCAATGTGGTACGTGATACAAAGACTCGACAGAACTATTACGAGCTGACGCCTGAAGGTGAGGACGTTCTCGCCAAGGGCGTAGATACTCGCCGTCGTTTGTTCCCGTCTAAGAACGTGCGCCCTGCAAAGAACCCTCCACCAAAGGGTCGTCTTACAGGTGACGTAGGCGATAACGAAGTAAAGAACGTGCAAGGTCAAGTCGGCAAGCAGTCATTCGGCAAGGTAATTGAGCAATCAATGCATAACATGTCGCAGATTCCTAATGTTGTAGACAAGCAGCGTCTTCGTATCCTCTACTCAACTGCACTTCCTATTTTACAGTCAGGTGATTTCTCGAATCCGATAGCCAACCTTCATAACGTCGGGCCCGCAAAGGTCGCTGAGTACACAGCTATTCATGGTCCTGAACTTGCAAATGTAGAGATGAACAAGGCAGCAGATAAGCTCGCCCAACACATTCAGTCTATTGCAGTCGAGCGGAATGGCGCGAACTATTTGACATATGCAGTGCAAGGCTTTCAAGGTCGTGTATCCCCGCAGCAGTCTAAGTTCAACCCAACTTCGTCTAAGACAGTGCGCTTTGTAACTCGTAACGCTGTGCCATCTCCTGCTAAGCCAGGTTCACGGGTCGAGAGCAATCTCAAGCAGATGTACGCGATGATGCTAGTACCAGATGCTGATGCAGCTCTGCCTAACGTTCGTGAACAGAAGTTCGAGGCGTATGCTAATCAGCTAGAAGCATGGGGAGATCGCCTCAGTGGTGCCTTAGAGATGACCGAAGCAGAAGCGGACGCCATTAGCGAGGCCATTGAACAAGGTGTCTCTCTGACCGACCCTGCATTCCCTCAGATTAAAGGCATCAGTCTTGATCCGGAGAAGGATGCTGAGTTAATCAAGAGTATCGAAGCGAAAGGTGAAGATGGTCCTCATTATATTGATGGTTTGATGGATGCTGCTAAGTACCTCAAGGCTCGTCGTGATGGTCGTACACACTACTCGTACTTCAACGCGTACATCGATGGTAAGACTAACGGCATCGCATCTAACGGTATCCAAATGGGTAACTCTAAGACAGCTCGTCAGACGGGTGTTCTTCGCACTAGTAAGACAGACTACCTTGATGAGGGAGATGTGCGCGATGCTTTGCGTGACACTCTTCTCCATATGGTGGACACTAATGGGTTCGACGGTGATGTTCATGAGTTCTCTTCTGAACTTAACGCTGTTGCCCGCGCTGTGTTCTCCTATCGGGAGTTGAACAAGCAGACAACTATGACGTTTGGTTACGGTAAGGAAGTCTATTCCTTCAGTGGTCACATGGTTGATGCGTTCAATCAGTTGAAAGCTAACCCTCTTCTCATCAAAGATGCGGAATTGCGCGCCCAGTTTTTAGCCTCCGCTGTAACTGTTGAGTCTCGACTACCTGATCGTAAGGTCTTCGGTGATACTCTTATGACGGTGTACGGTCCTGCTCTTGAGTCGGTCATGTCTCCAGAGGCACTCGCATCTCGATCTATCATGCGGTCATCCGCTGCGATGTACGCTGCAATGAACCAAGTCATGGCTATCAAAGGTCCTGTTGGAAACGACTTACACTTTGGTCGTGACATGCAGATGCCTGGTGAAGCTACTGATACAAAGTATCGTATCCGTGGTGAGAACGTCGTCGGCGGTACTAAGGAGTTCTCTGCCTATCATCAGCAGAGTGAGCCGACAGCTGCTGCACCTCGTGAATATGACGGCCAGCTTTCGTATGGTGATTATGCGTATGGTGGTGCTGTAGTTGGACCTGTTCAGTCGTTAGACGCCGCAACAGTGGCACTCTCTACGGCAGGTAAGAGTTGGAATCGACTCAAGCAGGCCAGCGGTGGTAACCCGTATGTCCACACTGTCTACGATGCTTTCAAGACGGACGCTATGGGATACGATGTTATCCTTGAAGAAGTCAACAGCAACTGGTTAGACACTGCCATGGACTGGTCGTATCTTGAAGAGACTCAGAAGTCTTTGCGGGATGCTATGTCTAAGTGGCGTTCTGAGATCTCCAAGAGAGACCCTAAGTCTGCAGCTACTGAGAATGAAGCAGCGTATATGCGTTGGATTCTCAAGGAGGGTGAAAGCGAAAAGGGTAACCAAACTATGCCGAACTTCAACAAGCGTATTGGTAACATGGCGGCTTTTGAGAAGCGAGGTATCGACTTTGGTAACGTAGTTCGTCGCTTCCAAGATACTATGAGAAGTGTTGGGTACGACTGGCTTAATCCTCCAGCAGAGCCTACTGTTTTACAGGTTCGTACGTTTACTGAGTCGTTAGCTAAGATACTCGATGTGGATTCTCGACTAACGAGAGCAATCAACTTCACTAACAAGCAGAAGGCTGAACTCCGTAAAGAGATCCTAGCAGAGGGTTATAAGACTCCGTCAGGTAAGACTATTGCTTTGCAGTATTATGCGCATTAAACTTTTGCGTTGTGTTTTATCCTCTTAACACGTACAAAAAAATAAGGCCACAAGGAATCCCTAATGGGAAACCTTGTGGCCTTTTTTATCGTAGTTAGCTTTTAGATGGGAGCATGCCGTTGGAAGCAAGCAGTCGCTTGATACCTTGTGCATGCGTGTCGCGAATCTTAATCGCTTCACTCTCTTCCATACCTGCATCGATGTTCTGTTGCATCACAACTTGAAGCATCTCATCGTTCAGTGCTGGAGTATACGCGAGTGCTGGGTCTAATCCAAACGTCTCTACGTATTCCATATCGTCGATTGAGGCACCTCGTAGTGCCATAATGTTGTAGTTCTTTTTATCAGCAGAAGAAGTAGGTTGAGTCATTGATGTCTCCTATGTCGAGTTCACCTAATGCAGGCTGCTCAACTGTGTCTGTGTTATCGGTTAGTTGTTGTCGTATGGTGTCAAAGAAGTTATCGTTTGTGTACATGTCGATGAACACCTGTTTAGTTTTCTGAAGTAGGTCCTCAACATCAGAAGCGTGGGTAGCGAAGCTGTCGTGAACAGCTCCAAATGCTCCATCCCAATCAGCAATGACGAGTGCCATATGAGCTGCGTCCATTGAGTGGATGAAGTTAGGTGAGATGCCGCTCATGAACCCTCGGATGTTAGGTCGATCCGTTGGTGTTTTGAGAACGTGCTTTACATCTTTACCATTGAGGCGCGCACGGGCTTTGAAGTCTACAGTGGTGAAGTTCTCGTAGCGAGCACGGAATCCTGATGGAGTATCCCACTCAATAGTTGTTTCACCGTTACCGTACGTGAGTTCATATGAGAAGCTGTTGATCTGTATGGACACATCGTTCAGTTCCTCGAGCTCATCGTTCTCTAGTTCGCCTTTGCTCAGTAGTTCTCTACGCCGAGTTTTCAGTTGCTTGAACTCAGCTCGTGTTCCACCGATCAGCTCATGCTTGCCTATTTGGTATTGAGCAAGCTCTTGTAGGTAAGCCATCGTTTGTAGAGGACCAGGACAGACATGGTTAATTGCTTTGACTAAAAGCTTAGCTAGCTTGTCGCAGTCTTTGCGAGTGATACCATACTTGTCTGTGAACTCTTCAGCACGAACGTCGAAGTACATGTTCTCAGCGATCTTGCTAGCACCTGCAGAGTATGCGCGTGTCATGCTGCCTCTCTTGCTTATTCCCTTTCTGATATGCTTCATTGGCATACTTTGGAGAAGGCCAGAGAGACGCTCATCGTCTTGAGCTAGTTCGATCAGACGCTTAGCTGTCTGTACATAGAAGTCCTTTTGGATTGTACTAGGTACGAGCCCTACAAGTTCTCCTGTTTGAGAGTCTTTACTGATAGCACCTAAGTGCTGCCAGCCGTTATTCGAACCATCGATAGCTACCGGTAACTGAGTCAGACCCGTACGTTCAACGAAGTCCCATTCATAGCAACTAGCGAGGAACATATAGGGCTTCTCTGCTTTGAGGTCTAACTCGCAGCTGAAGATCTTGTCCCAGTTTGCCATTGTCCAACCAGCCCGATCGTTCAACGTCATCTTGTCCACAGAGATATCTTCAAGACCTTCAGATTCTAGGTGCGACTTATAGTCTTCTTCACACCACTCTGGGATCTCGTTGATGTTGTAAGACTGATTGTAGCAAGACGCTGTGTGGACAGCCAACCAGAACTTACCACTCTCGTTGATAGGCTTTGGCTCTGCAAACAGCAGCAGACCTTTAGCCATGTCACTGCTTTGGTAGTTCAAGAACGGTTCAGTGTTATAGATACGACCACGATAGTCAATCTCAAACGTTTGGTAGAAGCAATCCCATTCTTTTAGGACTTCTGCTTTGGCTGTAATGAATCTATGTTCAATCACTTTGCTTCTACGTCTTTGCTCCTTAGCATCGTTCTCTTCAGGTTGTGAAGGTGGAGCAATGATTTTGTCTAGTACCGACGTGTTGATCGACCAGTTCACGTTTTGCAGGTTCTTAACTGCGATTACGTAAGGAGCTTCAGGATCATATAAGTAGTCGTGCATCTTATGCATGTTCTTACTGATTGGCTGAGGCTCTTTATAGCTTCCAAGGATTGTCTCTTTCACTACGTCTAAAGGTATGTCAGCTAGCTCTTCCCATTTAGGTGTTGCTTTGAGGATGTACGATTCGTCTCGTCGCGTTGGAGGAATCAACTCAGCAAAGCCATGATACACAAAGCCCTCGATGAAGAGGTCTCCGATGGTTAGTTGGTGTTCTATCTTGATTGGTTCTCTACTGATCAACCTTGCAACAGCCTTACCAATGACCATTGAGGTTGAAGTAAGGCTAGACTCGCCGGGTAGATAGTCGTTTGCTGTTCTTGTGAACTGGGATTGGATGATTTGAAACGTTATTGCTACCAACATTTCCATTTTATCTTCCCAGCCGTGGTGAGTCTTAACAAGAACTCCTCCGCGGTTAGCCTTTTGATTATTAAGGTTTACACGGCTGATCTTCTTGTTGAGATACTCGATCACTTGGTCTAATGAATACAAGTTCAAGTCCTCTCTCTTTCATAAAGTCTAGGGATTTAGAGCAGTACAGTTCTGAGTATACTACTCTTTTGATCCCCGCTTGGAGGATTAGCTTAGCGCATCCATAGCATGGACTATGAGTGCAGTAGATGGTGGCTCCATCAGAACCACCACCGTTCTTCGCGAGTTTCATAAGCGCGTTCTCTTCACTATGAATCGTCTCTGGCTTTGTCTCGCCTAATGCGTTACGTGTGTTGTTAGACATACCACTTGGCGTGCCATTCCAGCCTTGACTTAGGATCTGACCATCGCGTACGATGATAGAACCCACTCGGATCTTAATGTCATGAGACATTTGACTTGTCAGTTGAGCAACACCGAGATAGTACCGATCATAAGTCAATACCTTCGAATCCAATGTTGTTTGCGTTTTGTAGTCGTGTCGTCTTAGGGTCATAGTTAGCTGCTCCTGCTGGACCGGTTCGTCCTGTGAACCGCGATTTAAGGACTGAGTACTTAATGGTGTTACGCTCGAGCTCATCTTCCGCGGTCATGTTACGACAGAACGCAATGATGTCAAACGAGATTTGCTTGATCGAGCCTGAACCTTTGATCTCATCGATCGAAGGCATGTTACCTTCTTCGAATGATTTACCCATAGGTGCTTTACGTAGGTGAGAGATCAAGCCTAGCCAAACGTTGTGGCGTTTAACTACCTTAAGCAGATCGGACATGATCTTATCGATGGCTTCGTTACCTGATAGACCTTCACTTCCTTCCGAGACGGCGATGGTGATGTGGTCGAGAACAAGATATTTACATCCCATGAGGCACATGTACTCGATCTTGTCGATGAGGGAGCTGTCTCCAACAGATCCTTGGTGATCGAGCAGGACAAGCCGTTCGTCTCCAAACACTTTGTCGAAGCCAACTTTAAGCTCTTCTTCCGTAAGTGGAGGTTCACCCAAGATGGGTCGTCGGAGCGCCATTGATACGAACTTTTCTGCAGTATCGCCGATGCTTTCCTCAAGGCTGACAAGACCAACTCGGTCTTCTGTTTTGTCGAGAAGATCGAGGATAATCTCTTTGATGATAGTAGACTTACCTGAGCCAGTACCACTAGTGAACAGAGTGATTTCACCATGCCGCATTCCTCCTACTTTGTCATTAATGCCTTGCATGCAGTCAGGGAATGGAACAGATGTTACTGATTGACGGGCGAGGAAATGTTCCCACACCTTGTCCCCTGTCACGATCCCTGCAGGTGACCACTCCTTGGCGTCCCAGATGGCTCGGAGGATAGCGTCTTTGCCGTGTTTGACTAGTGTTTCATTCGCATCCTTCTCAGGAAGTTTAGCTACGAAGGCTTTACCAGCTTTGATCATCTTTGATAAGACGTCTGTGGCTTTGTCTCCAGCCTCATCGTGGTCCATCATCAGAATGACTTTGGCAAAGCCATTGACCCAGTCTCGCTGACGTAGGACAGAGTTCGTATCACTCGCGCTCGGCAGACCAACCACAGGGTAGATAACACCTTTGTAGTCTTTGAAGGCTTGGGCGACTGACAGAACGTCAATCTCACCTTCACAGATAACTAGTGTGCGTCCACCTGAGAACTTAGACTGTCCAAACAGATCAACATCTTTGAAGTCACCATGTACGTAGAAGGACTTTGGAAGTTGTCGTTCTTTGTAAGCGGTTGTTGTGTTGTTCTTTGTGTATGGATAGTAGTGGCTTTTAGGTTTACGGTTCTCATCGAAGCCCATTTTGACATCAAAGAACTCTACTACCTCTTGACTGATACCACGACTCGACATGGGATAGCTGTTAAGAGAGTGGAGCTCAGCGATGTTGTTTGAAGTGTTCGTTGTTGGTGTAGTTGTTTTCACTGGTGCACTTTCTTCTTTGGGGAATGTTGTTTTGTTACATGAGAAGCAATGTGTGTGACCGTCTTCATACACATGCTTGGCGTCAGAGCTTCCGCATTCATCGCAAGCTTCTTTCATTTGGACTCTCTTTCTCCTTCATCAGGACTTAGGTTTAAGCTTTGAGTTCTCAATGTCAGTTTCTGTAGTTTCTTCGATACGCACTACAAGGAACTCTTTGCCTTTAGGTACGATGTACTTTGTAGCAGTAAGGCCATAAACCTTATTGTCGTTGAAGTCATCGTAGATAGATTGGAACGTATCAAGCAGAGGTTTGAGAACGTTATCGATGTCGGCTGCTCGTGTTGAGAAGCCAGCATCAATATCGAAGTTCACAGGCGAGTTACCAAATGGCCACTCAGTTCCCTTCAGTTCGTCCAGGATCTCCATCTGATACTTCTTGTACGCTGCCGTCTTGTGACGGTTCCTCAGGTACATAATGTTTGCGCTCAGCGGCTTCACGTTCAAACTTACTTGTAGAGTCTTCATCTGTTTTGTTCTCCTTCAGATTTGGATACTTCTTTAAGATGCTCTCATACTCATGCCAGTCTTTCAGCATCTTTAGGAGAATGCAGTTGCTTTCGAGCTTACCGGCTTTGTGTTGCCGGTACGCTGCTTTTACTCGATTCCAACGACGTTCCATGGGAACACCTGCTAAGATCTTCTCAGCTTTCTTTGGACCAACTCCTTTGATGCCTTTGATGTTGTCGGCTGTGTCACCTGTCAAGCATTGCATCATCAGAAGCATGTTAGCTTCATCTGCGTTGACGTACCGGGGTGGATCCTTTTTAACGAAGTTATAATGCCAACCTGGAATCTGCAGTAAGTCTTTGTCGATCGCTACGATGATAGGTTCCATTCCAGCATCCATCATTTCGTATGCCCAGATGCTTACTAGATCATCTGCTTCCATATCGTCTGCTGGAATTGCACCATACTCGTCAATCATATGCTGGAGTCCGTATAAGACAGCTGCTTTCATTTCTGGTTCTAATGCTTTACGATGCCCTTTGTAGTCAGGGTCTACTCGCTCACGGAAGTTACCATCGCCTTTAACGGCACACATGAATCTATCGACTCCACAGTTCTTTCGGATCTCTTCCATAGTACGTTTGATCCCTTTACGGATTTCATTCTTCTTCTGTGTTACCATCGCAATACGGAAGTAGATTGAGTCTGCATCGATCAGTAGGATATCTTGAAACATTACGTTTCCTTTCTTAATCATATTTCTTTGAGTAGTCTTTTGTGTCTCTCTTGCGTTCACCAGTACCACCAAAGCCTTTGATGTTCTGATCTGTGACAATTCGTCCTTCATAGATTGTGAAGTCTGTCTCGTCTTGTTGGATTTGTCGGTAGCAACGGATACATATAGGCTGAACCACGTTCTTAAGTTCGAACTTGTAGCTCGTCTCACCGCATTGTTCACACGGTGTTGAGTCTTGACGAAGCTTGCTTCTACGCTTCCACGCAGGTTTCTTCTTTGCTCTTTCAAGATCCCAATCCATCAGTGAACGTCCGCATAAGATGATCCGATGCAAGGTGCACCACCGTCCATACAGACTACATTGAACCACTTAGGAGCTTCAGCAAAAGCTTCTTGTAAGATCTCACCTACACGCTTAGCATCTTCTGGCTTGCATTGATACGCGATCTCATCATGATAGAAGATGCGGCCTTCGGCTTCGATCCCTTCTTCTTTGATCTTTGCCATTGCGTATGATACAGCGGCTTTGCATGTGATACCTTCAGCGGATTGAAGTAGGTAGTTCAATGCTTGGTGATCGGAGGGCACGAAGATAGGTCGACCGTCTAGACCAGGGATCTTACCGTCACCACCACCGTAGCGTGTGTTCTTCCATACTTTAGCTAGTTTCTCTTTCAGCTCTTCTAAGCCTTTGATGCCTTTGGCGAAGTCAGCTCGGGACTTCTTACCTACTGATGCATTCGCTTTACCAGTCAGTACTTGACCCAGCTTTGCATCACCAGCGCCAAATAAGTATGCGTAGAGATAAGACTTGGCGATTGAACGTGAGCAGCCAAGACTATCAGCATTCCGCTGGTGCTGGTCACCGAAGATAACTTCCTTAGTAAAGTCATCGTTGCGCACGTAGTGACACAGACCGCGTAGCTGGTTGCCACTAGAGTCAGCACCCACGATTACCTTGCCTTCGTCAGCAGCTAGCAACTCACGGATCTCTCTGCCCCAGATAGCATCACTACCTGGTAGGTTCACGATGACTTCGTGTCGGCATCGGAAGGTTGGAGTGCCACACGTCCACATATTACCATGGATGCGACCATCTACTTGCTTCGAGAGCCACCCTTCGATAACGGCCTTGCGGGCACGGAGCGTGTAGAACTCGTCGATGAGGAGTCCTTCCGGTCCGAACGCTGCAAGGGAGGTACTCGTAAGTTTTGGTCCCATTGTGACCCACTCGAATCCGACTTTCTTCTTTTGGTACTCGTCTGGTTTCCATCCGTTTTGGAGGAGCCAGTCTTTGACGAGCTCTGTGGAACCCAACTCGATTTGCTCTTGTCGGGACCTTTGGAAGGTATCAGTCGGTTGAATAAGATGAGTGTCGCCTGACTTAACTTCATGACCTAGGTACTCCGCTAGTTGCTTTACTGTGTGATGATTGAAGTCACCGTTGTTCTTGTACTTAGGTGTGCGAGGTTCTTTGTCGATCCATACAGTCTTCATGCCAAGCTTTGGAAGCATATCATTCTCGATCTCTTCCATACGATCTAGCATACGCTTGAGTGTTGCATTCGCCTTGACCGTGTCGAGACGCCAACCGTCATGTCGGACTCGTGCATTGAAGACTGCTACGTCATGCTCTACTTTCAGACCTTCTTTGATCAGAGGGTTTACAGCATAGATCTTTGAGTACTCAACTAGAAGTGCTTTGTAGACGTCATAGTTTACCTTAACGTCTTGCTGGCAATACTTCACCATCTCACGGGAGAACTCATCCCATTTGTCGAATTCCCACTT
>Ga0099846_1000160_pt1 | contig 27444 bp, 30 predicted proteins | sample CB_VirMetaG_FD_78180 | JGI IMG/M metagenome (GOLD analysis project Ga0099846, IMG submission 78180) | Freshwater to marine saline gradient viral communities from Chesapeake Bay - CB_1504_1 Viral MetaG | ecosystem: Environmental > Aquatic > Marine > Coastal | place: USA: Chesapeake Bay... | reverse complement strand
ATACCTCAACTACATGGTCACGGAGGAGATGTCCGAGTACCGTGACGAGATGGATCGGCTGCTTTTCCAGCTTCCGATCTCTGGAACGGTGTTCAAGAAGACGTTCTGGGACGTTGAGAAGAACAGAATCAGCTCTCTCACCATTGGAGCAGAGGATTTTGTCGTCAATTTCGGAGCCAAGAACCTCCAGTCGGCCAGTCGGACGCACGAAATCATGCGTCGAGACGGAAACTGGATCAAGAAGCGCATGGTTTCCGGCTTCTACAGGGACGTTGACCTCTCTCCGATCGACTCTGAGCGCACAGAACTCAAGAAAGCCCTTCATGATACGGTTGGAGAGACCGTCAATACCGAGGATGACGACCTCTACACGCTGATCGAGGTCCATTGCAACCTCGATCTGCCCGGATTCGAGGACCAAAACGAGAACGGAGAGACTGGAATCGCTCTTCCGTACGTCGTGACGATCGATATCGGGTCCGAGACGGTGCTTTCGATCTATCGAAACTGGTTTCCCGACGACGAAACCAAGCAGAAGCGCCTCCACTACACCAAGTACGACTACATTCCGGGCTATGGCTTCTATTCGCTGGGCCTGACCCACCTTCTCGGCGGAATTGCGAGCGGTGCAACGTCCATGTTGCGCCAGTTGATCGACGCTGGGACGCTGAACAACCTTCAGGCGGGCTTTAAGACGCGCGGATTGCGCAAGAAGGGCGAGCGAAGGCCCCTTGCGCCCGGTGAGTTCCGAGATGTAGACGTACCGGCGGGTAAGATTCAGGATAATCTGTTCATCCTGCCGTTTAAGGAGCCTTCTCAGGTACTTTTCCAGCTTCTGGGCATGGTTGTCGAAGAGGGGCGTCGATTTTCAAGCTCGATGGACCTCAAACTTGGCAACATGAACCAAGAAACGCCTGTCGGGACTGCGCTCGCCATCCTTGAGCGCAACATGAAGGTGATGTCGGCCATCCAGAGCCGACTCCACCGCTCCATGAAGGAAGAATTCTCCATCATGGTGACGATTCTTCAGGGCCAGCCCGGAAAAACCTACCCGTACGACATTGGGGACGAAGATCCGTCCATCATGGACGCTGATTTCGACCAGCGAGTGGATGTGATCCCGGTTTCCGACCCGAACGCCTCTACTTCCAGCCATCGAATGATGAAGGGCCAGACTGCGTTGCAGATGCACGCGATGGCACCGCCCGGAACGATGAATGCCAAGCCCCTGTACCGATGGGCGCTTGAGCAGATGGAGATTCCTGGCGCTTCAGAGATCATTCCGCTCGAATCCGACATCAAGCCGATGGATCCGGTGACTGAGAACATGAGCGTCCTGACTGGAGCGCCGATCAAGGCGTTCATGCATCAGGATCATCAGGCTCACATTCAGGTCCACATGCTTGGAATGCAGGACCCGAAGGTGCAAGGGATTCTCAAGGACAGCCCCCAGGCGCAGGCTGCGGCAGCGGCCATGATGGCTCACGTCACTGAACATGTGGCGTACCAGTACAGGGCAGAAATGGAATCGGCTCTCGGGACATCGCTGCCTCCCGAGGGCCAGGAACTTCCGCCCGAGATCGAGGCCGAGATGTCTCGCCTCGTGGCTCAGGCTGCAACCAAGCTGTTTGAGCGCAACGTCGCCGAACAGAAGATGATCGAGAACGAGAAGCTTCTCGAAGATCCGATCGTCCAGCAGCGAGAACGTGAGCTGGATATCGAGGAGCAGAAGGAGAAGGCCAAGGTCGCTATTGCGATGCAGCGACTGGCGCTCGACAAGGCGAAGCTCATGCAGAAGGATGAGGCCGCCGACGCAGACCGCGAGCAGCAGGCTATCTCCAACTCTGAGCGCGTCATGGGTGAGCTTCTGGGTCGTATCATCGAGGCTGCTTCAGTGACAGAGGAGCTGACTACCAAGGAGCGTATCGCTCTGGTCGAGAAGCTGATTGACTCTGTGAACGATGAAGCAAAGATGATCAGCTCTGAGAGGGTCGCATCAAATCAACAGAACAGGGGGTAGTGTTTGAAAGACGAGATCATCTCTGAATGGGTCGAAGAAGTCAGAGAGCAAATCAGAACGCAAACCGAATATCTAGTCAGTGGCTCAGCAGAGAACTATCACGAGTACACGGGTCTAGTTGGTTTGATTCGTGGCCTAAAATTTTCCATTGACGCACTACAAGAATCAGTGGATCAGCACGAGAAAGAGCAAGAGGATTTCTAGCAATGAGTCAGAAGGTTCGATACAAGGACGAAGAGCAGCCCGTCGATGCACGGGTTCCGATTCCCGCCGGTTACTACATGCTGCTTGCCCTACCGAACGTCGAAGAGACGACCGAGGGTGGCATCTATATTCCCGAGTCCAGGCAGACGGACGAGCGCGCTGCAGCCTGCGTTGGCAAGGTCCTCTTGATGGGGCCTGATTGCTACAAGGACGAGAAGCGATTCCCGTCTGGTGCCTACTGCGAGGTGGGCGACTGGGTGATGATCCGCTCCTACGGTGGACACCGCATCATGGTGGGTGGCCAGGAGTTCCGTCTGATTTCGGACGATGGCATCATGGCGACCGTCAAGGATCCCAGCGCCGTTGGCCGAGTGATGGGGGCGTAACCGATGGCGGACATGCAGACAGACGAGAAGATCCAGCCGATGGCCCCGCTTACGCCGCCGCCCAAAGACGCTTTTGATGGCGTAGGTGCCGGTCTCGATTCGGACACCATCGAGGTGGCTCTCGATGACGATGACAGCATTGCTGTCGAGATCGTAGGTGATGAGCTTCCTGAGCCCGTAGACAAGGAAGTCCTTGAAGACGATGATCCTTCGATCGAGGACATCGAGCAGGAGCTTTCAGAGGAGCAGCTCAAGCGGCTCAATCTGACCAAGGGCGTCCGAGGACGGCTCGACAAGCTGACGTGGCAGAAGAACGAGGAGCGACGCCAGCGTGAACAGGCTGAGGCGCTCCAACAGGAAGCGATCCGCTACGCCCAGATGATGGAAGCCCGTGTCCGCGAGATGGAGAACGTGCTCGCTCGCGGCGAAGAGGTGATGGTCGCCGAGGTTCGCTCTCGGTCGAAGTCGGATCTGGCAGCAGCGGAGCAGGAGTTTCGGCTTGCCGCCGAGTCGGGTGATCCTGATCGGATGCTTGAGGCCCAGAAGCGCCTGAACCGTGCCCAGGTGGAAGCCTACGAGGTGGAGCGGTACAGGCCCTCCGTCCGAAAGGTTGCCCCCGAGGGACATCAGGTTCCTCCTGTTCAGCCTCAGTACAATCCTGCACAGGATCCCAAGCTGACGAGCTGGATGTCTAAGAACACGTGGTTCAAGAACGATCCGGTCAAGACACAAGAAGCAATGGCAATTCATCGAGAATTGACAGAAATTCGTGGCGTGGATCCAAGGACTGATGAATACTACAGTCAGCTAGATATGAGACTCGCACAGAGGTTCCCTGACTTGAACAAGTCAACAGAGTCGAATGTCCAGTCGGGTCAGCAGAACAGTGGCAAGGAAAAGCCCGCGGCTTCTGCTGCTCCCAACGTGGTCGCGCCCCCTTCAGGTGGAACTCCCCCTGGGGAAAATAGACACAGGCGAGGACCGCGCACCGTGCCGCTAACTCGTACTCAGGTGGCTCTCGCAGAGGCACTTGGGCTTACCAAGGAGCAATACGCCAAGCAGCTCCTCAAGGAGCAGAGCAATGGCTGATCATGCTACTACGCGCACTTCTAGGTCTTCCGATGTTCGGGAGAACCATTCTCGGGAAAAAGAGAAGCGGGAGATCGATTTCAATCCGATGTTCAACTCCGAAATGCTGCCGACCCCTGATCCCCAAGACGGGATCGATTATCGGTACGTTCGGATCACGGCACGCGGAGAGGTCGATAGCCGCAACTACACGAATGCTCGACGAGCCGGTTGGTCCCCTGTCCATCGCCAGGAAGTTCCTGAGCTGGACTATGTCCTTTCGGACGCCAACCATCCTCTCGCTGAGCAGGTCAAGGATGCGATCATCATTGGAGGTCTGATCCTCTGCAAGCGCGACGCCGCGATCGGTGCGCGAATGCAGGAGATGGCCAACGACGAGATCCGCAGCCAGATCCGTGCTCTGAACGAGAATTATATGAATGAGGGGAATGACCCGCGAGTAAAGAAGTTCGCGGAGAATCGTTCCTCTGTGCGTTTCGGGGATTGATCACTAGAAGTGCTAGTGGTGGTTCCCGAAGGAGATAACTATGTCTTTTGGACTTCGACCGTATAACTTCGGTTCGGGTGGACGTAGCTCCGGTGGGTTCACTGAGTATGCCATTGCGGACGCGGAGACGGACAACATGTTTACTGGAGGGCTCGCCCTTCAGGAAGCTGCTGGTTACGTCACCGCTCTCGCTCTGACTCCCACTGGTGCTTCTTCTGTTCTTTCCACTGTCGGCGTTTTTGCTGGCTTCCGCTACATCGATGCGACTGGTACTCCCGTGTGGAGCAACTGGTACCAGGGCAACGCTGGGAACACTGAGGCTTATGCCTACGTTTACGATGATCCCACGCAGCTCTTCATCGTTCAGTCGGACGGGGCGACGGCTCAGGCTGATGTTGGCCTGAACACGAACCTCGTTTCGTCTACGGGTACGGCTACGGCGATCAATCAGGGCAACACGAATTCGGGTCTTTCTACGATCGACTTCGACCACTCAGCCCTCGCCACCACGGCTACGCTCTCTGTCAGGCTGGTTGGGATCCCGAAGGACGGGACGAATGAGTACAGCACTACGCCTCTGGTTGTAGTTGAGTTCAACCCTGCCGTTCACCAGCGCCTGCGCTCGACTGGCCTCTAGGTTAGGAAGGAGTAACTGAATCATGGCGATTTCACGCGCTCAAATGATGAAGGAGCTTATTCCCGGCCTGAACGCGCTGTTCGGTCTGGAGTACGCTCAGTACGCGGACGAGTGTCCGATGATCTATGGCTCCCCGGTTAAGTCAACCAGGGCGTACGAGGAAGAGGTTGCTCTTGCTGGATTCGGGACTGCCCCGGTGAAGGCTGAGGGTGCCTCGATCGCGTACGATTCGGCGGGTGAGTTCTTCACCGCTCGGTACACGCACGAGACTGTCGCGATGGGCTTTGCGATTACGCAGGAAGCCGTCGAGGACAATCAGTACGATACCATTGCGGCTCGATACACTCGCGCGCTGGCTCGCTCGATGGCGAACACGAAGCAGACGAAGGGTGCGTTCACGCTGAACAACGCCTTCGCCACCACCAACTTCACGGCTGGTGATGGTGCTGCTCTGTGCTCGACGCACACGCGATACGACGGTGGCACTGTTCGGAACGTCCTGTCTGTGGCGACGGATCTCAACGAGACCGCGCTGGAGCAGGCCGTGATCGACATCGCCGCCTTCGTTGACCAGCGTGGCCTCCTGATGGCGGCCAAGCCGAAGCGGCTGATCGTTCATCCGTACAACATGTTCGTGGCTACCCGCGTTCTGGAGTCGGATATGCGATCGGGTACGGCTGACAACGATATCAATGCCCTTCGCACCAACGGTGTGATTCCTGAGGGATATCATGTCAACCACTATATCACTTCCGCTAACAACAAGAACTGGTTCATCATCACGGACGTTCCGGATGGCATGAAGCACTTCGAGCGGACTTCGATGGAGACCGGCGCGGACGGCGACTTCGATACCGGCAACGTCCGGTACAAGGCTCGCGAGCGGTACTCGTTCGGTGTCAGTGACTACCTCGGGATCTTCGGATCAGGACAGGTGTCCTAATCCCGAATGGGATTCGACCCAAGGGGCGGCAGGAGAAATCCTGTCGCCCCTTTCTCTTGATCCATAAGGAGTACGAAGTGAAGAATGTTTTTCTTGTCGCTCTTTTTACTGTCTTCTCTTCTGCGTCCTACGCGGACGAGCTGACCGATCGCGAGATCATCTGCGATCTGAACAAAGACGGTAAGTACACGACTATTCTAGATTACAAGATTGTGATCGATGCATTCACCGGAGACGCTGATCCCTATGAGCTGGGATGGGTCGATCTCAATCGCGACAAGAAGGTGACTGTTATTGATTGGGGCATTTTCACTGAACTATGCCCTCTTAATGGCTAATTAAATCTATCCAATGACTGATTTTATCAGTTGGCGATCGCTGTTGGAGATATAAATGTCTAGTAGATATATCAACGGAACGCACCACAAGAAGCCGATTCTAGTAGGAGGCGGATTGTGGGATGATGTCCCGACTTCGATTGGCGACCAATTCAGGTCGCCATACAAAGTGTGCGTAGAGGATTGGAACGTCGCTGGAGTCGATGGAACTCTTGAGGCTCGTGGTGCTTCTCTTTCCGATCTCAATACCGCGACTGCTCCGACTGAAACTGTCGCCTCCTCACCGTCTCCTGCTCTTGTTATTAGTGCAGGCGTCGGCGCGGATTCAGGTACGCAGGTCTGTTTTATCGACGCCCCGTCAGGAGCGACGACGGCTAGCCCTCCGTTCAAAGGAATTGGACCGATCACCCCGTCAGCGAACACTATGAACTACAAGGAGTTCATCTTCGACACTCGTGTCGGGTTTCAGGTCGCCGCTGCTGATTGGAACTCCAAGGCTCTGATTGGATTCGGCAAAGAGGACGCAACGCCACTCGATAGCGGAACTGGAGAAATCACTCATTCTGGAGGTTTCACCGGATTCCACATCAGGGAAGATGGAACCATCGGTTACGCGAATAGCGTTACTGCCATTACGTCATCTACGACAATTCCTGGGTACGACTTGAGTGGTGTCCTTTCCTCTTCCAATATCGTCTGGTTCAAGTTTGGATTCAGGATTAGATATTATGGAACAGTTAGTAACTCAGAAGTAGTCACCGACTTTTATGTCAACAATAAGCATGTTGCAACAGAATCTGGAGTGAACGGCGCGCTCGCGAGCACTGGCCCGCACGGAGAGACGTTTGCAGTGATGAACGGCGCAACATCGCTTTTGACGAAACTGAACATCGACTATGTTGCTACTGGAATTACCAGGGATGGCCTTAGCTATCCGTATAGTGACCCTGGAGACATTTACTAGAACTCAGCAGACGGATCCACATGTTGTGGTGATGACAACGCGCAGACTGCTGAGCCTTATATCCATGCGCGAGGATAACTAAAATGGGTAAGACTACTTTCGCTGGTCCGGTGCGTTCGCTTGCTGGGTTCAATCCGTACGGCTACAACAATGAGGTCAATGTTGCTGACGCCGCTGCGACGATCACTCTGACTGCGGCTGACCACGGCGGTCGTATCATCACTGTTCAGGATGCAGATCTTGCGATCACGCTCCCGTCGATTGTCGCGACTGAGCCTTCTGATCCGACCAGTCCTGATCAGCTCTGCAATCTCGGCCTGACGTTCCGGATCTACCTGTCTGTCGCTGCGACTGACGTCACGATTACGACTGCCGCCGCAGACAACTTCGTTGGTGGGATCCTTATCAAGTCCGAGACGGTTGCCCAGAGCGATACGTTCTTCGCTGATGGCGATGACGACATCATCACCATGAACGGCACGACGAAGGGCGGTCTAGAGGGCAGCTACGTTGAGCTTACGGCGATTACGGATGGCTGGCTCTGCAGCGGTTCCGTCCTGCTCGGAAGCTCAACGCTGGTCACTCCGTTCTCTGCTTCTGCGTAATCAATGTGAGATGCGGGGCTGGTTCATTCCGGCCCCGCATTTCATTGAGGTAACAATATGATCAACCTCAAGTGTTTCCTTTCTGCAGCTCTTGCTGTGGCACTCTCTGCCAGCTCAGTCTCTTATGCAGACTCTTTCCCTAAGAATATTGCAATCGAGAGGGATAAGGACGTTGTCGGATACAAGATCGATCTGACATCAAGCCTCTATCCTGCTGGTGTCTATACGATCGGCAAGGCATTCCCCGGCGCTGTTCTCGACTTTGAGTTTGGCGCGAGTATTTCGGCCATCCTGTACGCCTGCGACACGCAGGACGGCGCTGGGGATAACGATCTGTCTAACGACGACGAGTGCGTGGCGCTGGCGACGCTTGCTGCGGCGGACAGCACGGTGGACCCGCTCGAAGCCAAAAAGCTCTGGTACGTGCTAGACATCAACACGGCCGGATCCGGCACGCTTACGATCAAGGGCTCCTGGGATCAGGTGTCAGGGGGAAGCGAGGGATACAACCAGACTTCCGATCGAGATGGCGACGGCAACGTCGATTACGTGCTGGTCCGCGGTGACTACAACGGCGACGGCGTGACGGATCTGGAGGACATCGACGCAGCCGTCGAGGCGCTGACTGACACGGGTCCGAAAGTCGTCGAGGTCGTCGGCGTGTTCGACTCATCGTGGATGACTGCGAGCGCAGAGTTGGATTGGGATGCGAGCACGTTTATCGAGCTGGGCGCGAACACGACGCTCCAGTGCCAGCCGGACGCTCGACTGTACGGCCCCAGCCTGGACTTCTGGCGTAGCCGCTCGACGGCAACCAGGCTCGTCGCCAACGAGGAAGGGGCCGATAACGTAGTCGTCCGCGGGTGTATGATCGAGAACACCGACCTGATTGATCCATTCGACGCTAACACCGGCGGGACCGGATGGGGGGCCACGCCGTTGTTTGGCGGCATTCATTTCGGCGGTTGCGACGGATGCTTGGCCGAAGGAAACGTCGTCCGAGGAAGCCCGCACAGCGGCTTCTTCATGACCCGAAACAACGGGTCCACGTTTCGCGGTAATACAGCTTACGCGACCGGGGAATCGTTCAACCACGAAGGAGACTCTGCCGTTCTTGTAAACGCAGAATCTCTCGGCTCTACAGCTATCGAGATTGTGAATGGAGGTGTTCCGAGCAACTGCGCTGCCAATGATTGGATCTTGATCGAACTCGATGAAGCAGACCCTCAGCGCAAGAACGGAAGTACTCGGAAGGTGTGGGCGGCTGGTTGGATCGAGGACATTGACCTGTCTGGAGATCCAGACATCATCAACATCAGACGTTCGGGACTGGCGTCGGGTCGAAATCCCGGACTCCCCGGCGCAGCCTCGTCTGGCAACAGGATTTTTTGCTCTGAGGGCGATAAGCACGCCTTCGAGTCTTACACCGAGGATGACGCCGCCGACGAGAACGGAAACGACATCGTCGCCAAGAACAACGTCTTCGAGTTTAACCGCGCCGAGCTGATTTCCAACGTCGCTTTCCAGATCCGCGGCGTGAACATGGACGAAAACGAGTGCGAGAACGAGTCCGCCGTGACCTGCTGGCACGAGAACATGCTGATCCGAAACAACCGAGCGTCGGATGTCAACAACGAGTTAGTTCAGGTTCGTGGGTCGAGGGGCGCTGTCGTAGAGCACAACATCGGAGAGCGAACTGGAGGCGTCACCTTCACTTTCGCCGCTCAGACATGCTCTGCCCCGTATGACGACAGCCTAACTGCTTCTACCGATCAGCGTGAATGCTCGACAAGCACCGTTTTGCGCGGAAATACCATCCGCGATTGTCGCCCAAACTCGGGAAGCAACGCGGTGCTTGGCGGGTGCGTCAGATTCAATAACGGCCACGAGCGAATTTCATGGTTTGGCGACAACATCATCGACTCGAATATTCAGGGCACGGCCTACGCAATTGCGGGAGACGTAAAAGCGTCTGAGATCCACATGGCAGCCAAGAATATCTACGGGCCGTGCCTGACTGATGGGCTCAACGCCTCGGGCGCTTCCCCGCTGACTTCTCCGCTTTACGGAAGCGCCAGCTTTGAGAATTGCGGACTCGGGTTCGCAGCGGGTACCGCGTCAAACGCACCGGCCATCTCGTGGCGCGACGACCATACCGCTTCGCTAGTTCTAGATCCGTTCAAGGTTTCTGGCGTAGTCGCGTCTGTTTTTTTTTCCGATCCCGTTTCTGCGTATGACATCACATCACCGATTTTTCAAAACGTCTACATCAATGGTCAATGGGCCGGGTACTCGGGGACGTTTGCGACACTTTCTGCGCTCGATTTGGCGGTTCAATGCACGCCGGAATACGAAGGTTTGACCGCGATCATTCAAGACGCGGCTTCCGCATCTGACTGCACTACTGGTGGTGGGGGAACTGAGAACTGGTGCCGCTGCGATGGTTCTGATTTCGTCAACGTGGACCCGATTACGAATCGAGACGTTTTCATGTGGTTGTTCGGCTCTGGCGAAACGGCAAGCGGTGGAGGCGTCTACGGAGGTCGCGTAGAGAACGCGCTTGCTACCGGATCTTCCTTGTTCAACCTGTCGTCCGGGGCTGGTACAAATGACGGTTTCGTCATCAGCGGCGTGACGCTTGCAAAAGCGGACGAGGGAATGCTCACATCTGACGCGCCGCTTGGTATGCAGGAACAAGCGGGCACCGTCACGAACTTAACCATTCAGGGCATTTCGTTTGACGGAATCACCGATGCGAACAGATACGACGGATTCGAGTCAACCGACTTCTCTAGTGACTCGATGGTCGTAGACATCTCTGGCGCGACAGCGGGTGGCTCCTGCAATACCGGAACGATCCAGGTGGACAAAGACAACACGGCAGCCGGCCAAACGCTGTACGTCTGTGAGAACTCTGTATGGATCGACCTCGACTAGTCGAAATTATCGTCGCAACCGTCGCCTTGGTGATGTTTTCCGCGTCTCCGGCGGTAGCGTGCCCGTGGGGCGCGTTTGGTTGCGTAGTCGGACATGGCGGCGGCGGCGGATTTGAGGACGACGGCGGTAACTGCACGTTACCCGCGTCGCTTCCTTGCTATTTGTGAGGACTAAACGATGAAGCGTTTTCTACTGCTCGCCATGCTCGTCATGCTCGCCATGCTCGTCTCTTCGGTCGCGCTGGCGGGTTCGATCACATGGACAAACGACGGTGGTGATGGATGGGACACTGGCGACAGGCTCGGCCCCGACGACCTCGACACGATCAAGACCGAGGTGGACGACAACGCCTCGGACATCACGAACCTTGAGCGCAGGCGTGACCTACGTCTACGACGAGGTGGGCGGCGGGAACGGAATCGACCAAGATGACATCATGGCTGCGCTGGATCGTGCCTGCACCAACTCCACGGCGCAGCTCAAGGTTCAATGCGGCGAGATCGTGATCCCGGCCGGAACGTACACGCTCACCGACACGGTGTTCCTGACCGGCGACGAAGCCGCGCCCAGCGCCACGACGAATGAGGGCATCTGGTCGTTCCATCTCCGCGGTGCGGGCGGCGGATACTCTACGCAGGGGAAGACCGCCGCGCAGTCTGGACAATGCAAAACGATCCTGAAGTGGGACGGCTCAAGCGCGGAACCGATGATCCACGTCCACGGCGGGCGAGACGGCATCATCTCCGGCATGTGCCTCCTGCTCGACGGGGATCAGGACGGCACGACCGGGACGCCACCCGCGTCCGTCGGCATCCTGATCACCGCCGATACGACTGGGTCCGAGAACGAGCCCAGCGTCGGGATGCAGATCAAGGAAGTCTCCATCAACGGATTCTCCAGTTCGTACACCAACTCAAACACCCACACCTCGACGTGCATCCTGGCTGCGCCGGATGACTATTCCGGCGACCCGCCCTACGCGACCCAGTCCCAGGTGGACGACCTTAGTGTCATCGAGTCTGATCTGGCTTGTCACAGAGGCGTGGTTCTTGCTCAGGGCAACGCTGGCGGCGTAATGCTCGACGGCAACAGGTTCTCGTATGAAGACATGGGCGTGTGGGTCGAGGATTCGGACGTGACGATCCGTGGTGGGTATTCCGTCACCAGGGCAGACGCGAACGAAAGCGATGGCGGAGCGGAGGCGACCGCCTGCCAGGACACAGACGCATTCCTCTACATCGACGCGAACGCGGATCACGTCGGCTTCTACGACCATCGGCTAGAGGCCGACTGCGGGGTTGGCATTCTGACGACCGGGGTGAGGGACGACCAGACGATCGTGATGAACGTCGAACTTGCTGTTGGCGGAGCTGACGCATACGGCTGCACCGACCTATACGACACAGGAGGCCCACCGCAGACGAGCGGATCCCCGGACGGGTACTGCGACAGCGACGGGACCACGGTCAACGGGCAGAACGCGATCATCGACTACGCCCACCAGGGCCTGTTCTACTTCGTCGGGTTCCTCGGAATTCGCAACGACGAGATATTCGCGAACGACGCCGTATACCTCCACCCCGGAACCGGGCGCCTTGAGTTCTGCGAGCGGTCCAACATCGACAGTTGGACGAGCGGGACGTTTCAGGTCAGCGCTGACGCCTACTCGCAGGAGTGCACGCAGAACGGGTTGAGGCTCGAAGCGAGTTCAGCCCCCGAGATCCGACTGACGAGTTCGACCGGCGCCGATCAGGTCGCGATCACGTTGTCCGACAACGGGTCCACGACAGACATGAATTTCAAGGTCGATGACTCGACCGGAGACGATAATACCTACCTGACGATCGACGGCGCAAACGAAGCAATATACCTGCTGAAACCGATGGTCGGATCATCAACCGCATTCATTCGCGCGCCAGCACGCGTGCTGGAATCTGCGGGCGGGTTCATGGCATCAAACGTGTTCTACGTCGCGACCGCAACCGCTGACTACACTTTGCCTTCGTGTGCAGACTCTACGAACATCGGAGCGTATCAGAAGATTCTTGTTGGCGACGCCGTGACTGCGTCGATCGTTCTAAAAGATCCTCTGAACGAGATCATCAAGTACCCTGGGTTGAGCCTTGGGGTCGGCGATGAGCTTGACTCAAGCGGGTCTGCTGGAGACTACGTCGAGATGTATTGCCTCCAAGTGAATACATGGTGGGTAGTCAACAACGTCGGCACGTTCGCTGACGGAGGGCCGGACGACTGATGCTCTCCCGAATCCTCGCGCTACTGCTCCTCCCCACGATCGCGTTCGCTCAGGCGACGGGGCCTGCGTTCGATGCCTGCCAGCCGCCGGGTCAGTGGCCGCGGGGCACCGAGGACGTGGACTTCTTCTACAGCAACCAGAGCGTTAGCGACACGCCGATCAAGACGGGCGGTGGATGGGATCCTGCGTACCGCACGCCGTCGAATCCGGCGCACCAGACGAACAAGACGCTGCTTACCGACAGCGTGCCGACCTACACCGTCGGGCTTCTGAGCCCTGGATCTCTCACGGCCTGGCCGTATTCGTTCGATGTGACCAACGCGATTCTGTCCGACGCCCCCGAGTCCGATAGCCGTATCTCTCAGATCACGTTGACAGACGAGGGCACCGTCTATCTGGTCAAGGACTACGACTTCAGCGGGTCGCTCATGCGGACTCAGCCTGGCCTCACGATGGTCTGTTACAACTGCAAGTTTCAGGACATCCGGCAGGACCAGACTGGTGGGCACGACTTCTTCGCCATCGTGGATTCGCTCGTGGATATCCCGCCCGACAACCCGACGGCGCTTGGGCCGTTTCGTGGCGGTCAGACGCTCGACGACTGCAATACGGTGGTGGCGTACTCCGAGATTGCGGGAGGACGTGACGGCGGGAAAGCCCACGGCATGACGTACTACCGCAACCACATCCACGGCATGATGAAGCCTCTGCCTGAGTGCGTCGGCGGAACGAACGACGGCAAGGTGTGCAGCACTAATGCCGATTGCGGAGGGGGAGGGACGTGCCCTGACGGCGTTCACGCGGACGGCATTCAGATCAACTCGTCGAGCGTTTGCAGTCAGGCGATCGAGAACAACATCGAGATGCTGTTCCGCCAGACCAACTGGCCGATCTTCTGGCAGAACTCGAACAGCAACGGCACCGACAATATGTGGGCCGTCAACAACCTGATCTCTGGAGGTCAGGGTTCGATCGGGATGTGCTCCAAGGACCCGAGCAACCGCTTCGGTCCGTGCGGCGACATCGCGGTGTGCGGCAACGCGACGCTGGCCGGCAACGGAAACGCGTCGTGGGCCAACCCTGGAGCGGACACGTCGCAGAACGTGACGAGCTTTCTGAGCGGAACGATTCAGGACATGCCGGGCGAGACGAACGTGCGATACTTCGGGCCGGGCAACGGGTTCTGGGGGCCTTCTGGGTTTCTGACGACGATCACCGACAACGAGGGCGACTCGCATACATGGCCGGGTAGCAGCAAGGGCGACGGAGAGGTGCCCGCCACGGGGCCTCACTCTCAGGCTGCGATCGAGACTCGCGTGGCGCAGCTAGAGACGTGGGTGGCCGAGATCCGTGCGGCGGCTCTGGGGACTACCCCGGTGTTCTCGGCGTCCGTGGTGTGTACGCAGGATTCCGTTGGTTCCCAAGATGCGACGTGTTCCGTATCGACTCTCAATGGTAACGCCCCCCTTACCTACTCCAAAGATTGTTCCGGCGGCACTAGCTGGGAGCCTGCTTCAAACCCGTTCACTTGTTCGGGTTTGACGTTGGACGCTGCGGCTAATATCGCCGTTCGGGTGGTCGATGTTGGGGCTCAAACTGCTTTTACGTCCGACACGGTGACTATGGTTGATTACCAAGTCGTCGCCTCTTTGACGAGCAGTATTGCCGAGGAGCCCGCCAACAGCGTTCAGCTCACATACACGACGAACTGGACGCCCTCTAGTTGCACATTCGACCTTGACGGCGACAGCGCATACGACGATGCGTGCTCGCCGGGGAGCGGGACGTGTGACCTGCCTGATGGCACGTTTACGAACGAGGGCAGCCCGTACACGATCGGCGTCAACTGCGATGGTGTGACGGACGCGGCGCAGCTCACTGTGACGGACGCGGGAACTGGCCCAACGATCACGCGCATCGTGCTCTACGGATCGACTGCCGAAGACGAACTGGGTAGCCCGGTCCCTGAGATCCTCGTAGACCCGTTCGAGGATGGCGTGGAGACGTTCTCGATCCTGAACGACGCGCAGCTCGTCTACTTCGGAGCCGACCTATACGGGGCAGGCAACGTGCAGCCGACCGCCAGCGAGTGCGTTGACTGGACTCTGACGACACAGGACGGGACGCTGAACAACGTGCAGGGCTCCGTGCCTCACTGTTTCTTCTTCTGCCAGGGGCAGGAGAACTTGATGCCGGCGGGCTACTTCTACACGGCAGGTGCGGCCTCTCTCGCGGCGACGTGGTATGACGGGCCGAAGGTTCAGGGATCGTGTACGGGCAACGCGGGCCCGACGACGACGATCAACTTCACGATTTCGGATCAGGACCCCAGCCCAAGCACGGACACGATCCTGCGCGGCGTGACGCTGCAAGGTGTGTCGATCCAATGAGGTGGCTTGCTCTCGTTATCGCGATCTGGGCGGTTCCCGCGTCGGCGATCGACGTGGTGATCGAGTTCCGCAATCTCGACACCCGGTCGATTGATGGCGTCCGGTTCTGCATCGGCCCGATCTGCTCGAATCCGTACACGGTGACGTGTGGCGGCAATGAGATTTGCAGCGTTGCTGCTGATCTACCCGAGGGCTGCTACCCGCTCACGGCTCGGGCTCTGCTGAACGGGCTGGAGAGTACGGACAGCGAGGCGCTGTTGAACCCCGTCTTCGACGGGAGCCTGTGCCACGACTTCAACGGAGACGGTCTTGTGACCGGCATGGACTTCGGATCATTTCTGGAGGCGTTCAACGCGAGCGCGGCGGTGAGGTAGATGGAATCCTGGGTGCAGACAGCGATCATAGCCGCGGGGACTTCGCTGTCTGGCGCAGTAGCGGTTCTGTGGAGAAGCCAAGTGACGACGCAAAGACGAACAGAGGAGAAGCTAGACGACTGCGAGGAAAAGCATGAGGCGACCCTGGCGACCGTGATTGAGTTGACGACTCAGATCGGCGACCTTCGGGAAAAAGTGGGACGACTCGACGGCATCGAGCAGTTGGCGAAGGAAGCGCTTTCTGAGGTGGCGCGAGCACGGGGACAGAAAGATGAGCGCGACTGACGTTGCTGAGTGGATTAGCCTTTTCCTGACGATTCCGACGCTGTTCCTGTCGGCGGCTGTGGTCCTCATGTACCGCCCAGATGCAAGCAAAGCTCTCAAGGCGATCTCAAGCGGGCGTGTTCCTTGGCGAGTCCACATGCTGATTCTCGGAATCGTGATCGGTTTCGCGGGGAGTTTCTTTGATAACCTCTACTGGGGAATTGCCTGGGGCGCCGAGGCACTTGGGCATCCGGCGCGAGACTGGTGGTTCTCCAACGGAGTTTGGTCGAATCTGCCATTTCGTCAGGGGACTGGGGTCCTTGCCGGTCTCTGCCATGTGATCGCTGCGACTCGGGCGAAGGAATGACTAGCCGCGAGCTTGTTTCATTGATTGGAGCTTTAGTTCCTCTTGGAATTGCTATCGTTGAGTACCAAGAGAGAGTTAAAGCTGAGCTGGTAACGCATGACGTTATCACTGCAGTGAATGCATCATTGGATGGAGTCCAGATATGCGGAACCCGATGACGCCCGCTGAGTTCGACGCCGCTTGTCGCGAGCTGTGGCGTGCGTGCAAGTTCCTGAGTGAGTCGAGCGGTCGTCGTAGCGAGGCACGCAACTCGATGGTGCGTGGCAACCCGAACTCGAAGCACCTCATCGGCATGGCGCGGGACTTCGCGGCTCCCGATGTCGAAATGCTCAGAGAGGCAGAGATCGTAGCTCTGGCTCTAGGTTTCTGGACGCAGGTGCACGACGTATTGAGCGGCGATCATCTGCATGTCCAAGGTTTGCCGCCCGGGGATGTTCCTGAGTGGTGGATGAATAAGTACGGGAGATAAGAAAATGCGAGGATGGAAGACTGCGCTGGCTGCGGCGCTGATCACGATTGTTGGTGCTGCGGAGACGTTCTTCGGGGCTGTCGAGATGAACACGGAGACGCAGGGCTACGTGCTTATGGGAATCGGCGTTCTGATGGCCGGGCTCCGTGCGGTGACCACGACCCCGATCTTCAAGGACTGAGCCGGTGGCGTGGATCTCGCTGGGCCTGAGCGTCGTCGCCATGGCGTTGTCGTTCGGGTTCGGCTTCCACCGTTCGTCGTTGTCTCGCCGGGTAGGTGAGCTGGAGGCTTCAAATGCTCAGCTACGAGATGAGATCAAGTGGTTGCGGAAGAGGGCTTCTCAGCAAGTTCGTCCGCCTCTTACTGGCAAGCAGTCTGTTCATGTTCTTCGTAGGCTGCAAGACGACACCGACCCCGCCGCCTGATTCAATCTGGTGCCCCATGCCGAACACGACCGAGATAGATGACTATGCATTGATCGTTGAGGCTGGTCCTGATCGACCTGCGGTTCGCTGGATCTCAAGGATGATTGCGTACTGCTTTCCGAACAAGGCTGAGGAGGTAAGAGATAGTGAGCGATGAGGAGTGGAAGCCCATAGATGGACACCCTGGGTACAGCGTTTCGAGCGCTGGCAGGGTTTCTGGCCCCAATGGCATCCTGGCCGGAGACGTGATCTATTCAGGGTATAGGCGCGTCAAGCTGCGCTCGAAGCATCACCTCGTTCACAGGCTTGTTGCTGAAGCGTTTGTCGAGCGTCGTGATGGCGCTGACTTTGTTGATCACATCGACCATGACAGGTCTAATAACACATCTACGAATCTTCAGTTCGTTTCTCACCAAGAGAACGTGCGAAGGTCAATGCGGGCCGGAAGAAAGGCTAAGTCCCTGTCACCGGAATTGGTTTCAAAGATTAGGGAGACATACTCGTCTGGTCGTCATACCCAGCGTGAGGTCGCCAAAATGTTTGGCTGCTCTCAGAGTACCGTGTCTTTCGCAGTTCGAGGGGTTACGTGGGGATGGACGGACGGAGAAGGTTGGCCAAGTCCGGCTGACAAAGTGAGACGAGATGGCGATTAGCGGAACCTATGCATTCAACCCTGATGTCGGGGAGATTCTAGAGGAAGCCTACGAAAGAGCTGGCGTTGACATGAGGACTGGGAATCATGTCAAGACAGCTCTTCGTAGTTTGAACCTCATCGCTCTTGAATGGGCGAACAAGGGGATCAACCTCTGGACGATCGACGAGCAGACGATCTCTGCTGCGACGATCACGGATGGCACCGCCGAGTACGATCTGGACATCAACACGATCGGCATCATCGACGCGGTCATCAGGACCGGCCACGGCACGTCTAGCCAGACTGATCTTTCCCTGACGAGAATGTCAGCCTCTGAGTACGCGAACATCGTGGACAAGAAGACCGAGGGGCGTCCGCTTCAGTACTGGTTTCGCCGAACCGGCGTGAAGGGCGGAACTTCTGGTGGGTCAGACGAAGCTCCCAGCGTCGTACTCTGGCCCGTGCCTGACCAGACGAGCGTCTACACGTTTGTCTACTGGCGTATGCGAAGGATCGCAGACATGAACGGGCGTATCGACAATACGGTCGATGTGCCTGATCGGTTCATCCCTGCCCTGATCTCAGCCCTCGCACTCAAGCTTTACGAGAAGCAGCCTCTTGATCTTCGTCGAGCAGATGAGATCCAGAGGCTTGAGCGACGTGCGATGGAGACTTGGAACGAGGCAGCCGAAGAGGATCGCGAGAAGGTGGACTTCATGGTTACGCCTGACCTGAGCGGATACCGGATCTGATGTCTCGCTGGGCATCAGAGAAGAATGCCATTGGGCTCTGTGATCGATGTGGGTTCAGGTACCCGCTGAGAAAGCTCCGCAAGGAGATGGACAATCTCGTCAGGCAGAACCTCAGGGTGTGTCCTGAGTGCTGGGACGAGGATCATCCTCAGAGCAGGCTCGGTCGCAAGGACATGACGGACGCTCAGGCGCTCAGGGATCCCAGGCCGCAGGGCAGCAAGGGTGGCAGGATCCTCCCTGGCGACTTCGTCTGGGACTTCGTCGATCCCAGCGTCATGTACTTGCAGCTCTTCAGCACGATCATCGGCGGGAACTTCAGCGATGGGGTTTCCTTCTCCATCAGTGGCGGAGGCATCGACCGATCTGACCCGGTGGCTGGAATCCAGAGGGTCAACTTCTCATCGAGTATTGCGAATGCTTTTCAGTTCTCAAACCTTGATGAAGTGGGTGCTGACGCAGATGCGTTGAGGTTCGTGAGTATTAGGTACAGGTACATCTATGTCCCGCCTGGGGCTGTCCCGCAACTGAAGCTAATCTACTCGGTCGGCGGCCCGTACGTGGACGGCGAGTCGAAGACGCCTCTGCCGAAGGGGATGGGTGGGTTCGACGAAGTGGCATGGGACATGGAGGGAGTCGCTGGATGGACTGGCGGTCTCACTAACGTAGAGTTTCAATTCTTTTCTTGGCTTCCTGCCGGTGTCACTGCAGTTGTTGAGGTCGAGAGGTTCAAGCTTGAGGCGGGTACTAGGGGCTGGTCATGAACTACACTCAGCTTGAGCAGGCTATTCAGGATTACTGCGAGTCAAGTGAGACTTCTTTTGTGTCTCACATCAATGACTTCATTCGTGGGGCGGAAGACGCCGTATTCTCTGCCCTCACTGGACCTCTCTACTGGAAGGTCACAGAAAATGCGACGATGATCGCAAGTACCAGCGAGTACGAGATCACGTCAGGTGCGATCGACGTTGTTGATTTCTATGTGAATGGAGCCGACACGAGCACAGACGGAAACGAAGTCAAGCAGGTCGATCACTCGTTCTTGAGGAATGCATTCCCTCAGCGTTCTTCATCCGTAATGCAGGGTATCCCTCGATACTACGCGATCATCAAGTCTGAGGTGTCCAGCGGTGAGCCTACGCTGACTGTGAGAGTGGCTCCTGCTCCAGACGCCGCGTACACATATACGATCTCGTACTATGGAAAGTCAACCACGGACTCGATCACTTCTGGCAATACGCCGGGCGGTGGAGCAGCGACTACGACTTGGCTATCAGTTGCGTATCCTGATGTCCTGCTGAATGGATCGCTTGAGCGAGCGTACATCTATCTGAAGGGCAACTCGGAAGAAGTTGCAAGATATGGAAATCTCTTCAAGGAACAGCTAACGCTTCTGAAGAACACTGCGGAAGGTCGGATTCCAACTGATGGGTCAACGCCCACCGCCGCCGCACAGACTAAGGGTATCTGATGTCAACGACTACTTCGTATTCAAACAACTTCCAGCTCAAGCTGATCGGCACTGGCCGAGAGGCTGGAACCTGGGGCTCGTCGATGAACGAGAACCTCAAGCGCATCGAGTCTGCGATGGGGAAGCTTGTCGAGATCGACGTCGAGGACATGCCTTCAGGGTCTACCTCGGCTAATTCTGGCAATTCTTACGTTGCCACTTGGCTCACGATTGACTCAGCAGATGACGGAGAATCCGGTTCAGAAGGTCGGTGTCGATTCGTTGAAGTGAAGGACAGCGGTGGCCTTGGCGCGAACGTCCCTTCGCTTAAGATCGCAGGGTCAGCGGCCACTGAGGTTCCGGCTAGGCTGCTGTACATCAAGAACTCTCTCTCCGCGAATGCACTCACCGTCACTTGTGACGGCGCTTCATCTACGGTTTCGATCCCGAACAATACGTCTGCTCTCGTGATGGTGGTTCCTGACGCTACGACGGATCACGCAATCGGAGTCCATAACCTTCTGGATAAGATCCAGGCTGGAGAGATCGACTTCGAGAGCAACGGAGTTATTTCGTTTAGCTCGGGAACCAACTCGATTGGCATCCCGAATGGATCAGCTCAGTCTCTCAGGATTCTTGATGCGACTGGCGGAGTTACTTATCTAACTTTTGATACAGTAGACGATCTACTTGAGATTGGGTCAGACGTAAGTACAGCACTTAAGGCGACGTTCGTATGGACAATCAAGAACTCTGATACAAACGCATTCTCGCTCACTGAGAGTGGCGGTACATCCGTCATCAATGTAGACACGACCAATGGCGAGATCGATATCAATCGAGATGTCGTCCTTGGTACAAGTGCGACAGAGATTGATTCGACTTCGAACAGCCAGTCTTGGTCCATGAAGGACAACGTCACGGACGCTCTTGCGTTTGACGCAGGTGCCTCTGGCGTAGAAATGCTCAGGTTCGATACAACAGACAGCGACGAGGAGATCCATGTCGGAGTGAAGATGAATGCTCCAGATATTAGGATCAACGGAACTGATGGGTATCTGAACTTCAATACCACCGTTGGCTCTGGCGGTTACGGAATCAGGGATAATTCAGGCGCTCTAGAGATGAGGAACAGCGGAGGAGCTTGGGAAGCTCTCGGGTCTATTCTTCAGTCTGTCGCAGATTCAGCCGCGACCGCCAATGGAACTGGCGGAGAAAATCGTAAAGGAGAGTTTGATATCGGACCATTCAGAGTAATCTTCGATACGATCGAAGTTCCTATTGGTTTGACTCCTACGACTATCAATCCAAATGTAAACAGCGAAGTCTACGCAGTGTATGCGTGCGTAGGAGAAAATCTTGGGATTGCTAGGTTTGCTCCAGCCGCATGGGTAAGTGATTTCAATTCAACTCCTGAGGTTTCTTTTTATAATCCTAACGATGGCGCTGTTAAGGTTACTTATTTTGTAATCGGAGATTCTGACTTCTAATGCCTATCAAGAAGTTCCCGATCCCCCCTGGCGTAGATCGACAGGGAACGAAGAACTCGATCGGTGCTCGGTGGTACGAGGCGCAGAACATGCGCTTTAGGGATGACTACCCTGAGTCCATCGGCGGCTGGTCAGAGGATACTGACTATGCCATGAATGGTGTTCCTCGTGATATCCATACATGGGTGGACTTCTCTGATAACCAGTACATCTGCGTTGGGACTACGTTCAAGTTCTATCTTCTCGTTGGCCCCAACAAGTACGACATCACTCCGAACAGGCTGGCCGGAGAGACGCTCAGCACTTCCAATCCGATCACTACCGAGATCAATACGACGATTCTCACCATTGAGGATTCGTCACACGGATGCTCAGTCAATGACTTTGTTCGCTTTACTAGCATTGGCACATCTCCTATCGGTGGCATCTCTGGAACTTTGCTCACTTCAGAGACTGAAGGGTTCCAGATCTTTGAGGTTGTCGATGACGATCATTTCAAGATCGATATCTCGTCAGGCGACAACTACGACGGATCTACGGTCGCAACGTCAAGCACCTCTGGAGGAGGAACGGTTGTAGTTGACTACCGCATTGCTTCAGGAACGGTCGCTGATTCGGTCGGTTCCGGGTACGGAGTCGGGACGTATGGAGGCGACGACTACACGCCGACTGTGTTCAACTGCAATGGATCTACTCCGATCACGACGAACCTTGGCACTTCGACCATTAACGTAGATATCACTTCATCGGGTGCCACTCCCGTAGCTGGCGACTACATCTATCTGACCGGGCTGACTGGAGATGCTGGCGATCTAGACACCACATACCTGAACGACAAGTGGTGGCTTTGCGGCACTGGGACAACCTCCAGTCAGGTGAACATCATCTTGCCGTTCATCGAAACGACTGGCGGATCAAGTGGTGGATCGGGTGGTCAGTTCTACCACGATGACATTGACGCTGGTGGAGTGGTTGGGGCCACTCGGGGGTGGGGCGACGCATCGGATGCTTCTGTTCTTACGGACGCGCTTCGCGATGTGACGATCCAGAACTTTGGTGAGGATCTGATCTTCTGCAACAGAGGATCGCCGCTCTACTACTACGACACGAGCACGAATGTTTCGTCTGGTGCTCCGGTTGAAGACAGTCCTGCCATCGTGATCTCTGACTCATCACCCTCTGGGGCAACCGCCCCTCCGACTGTGCTCGACTTCTTTCTTGTATCTGAGCAGCACGGCCATGTCATCGCCTTTGCCACGAATGACATCGACTCATCAGAACAGAACAACATGCTGATCAGGTGGTCTGATCGACACAACCCGTTTGCTTGGCTTCCTACGAATTCAAACGAGGCTGGTGGTCGAGTGCTCAGGCACGGGTCGAGGATCATTGGAGCTGTTCAGACCAAGCGAGAGATCATCGTCTTCACGAACAAGGCGATCTATTCATGTAGATACACAGGGGCTCCTGACACCTACGGATTTGAGACGGTCTCACGCAACACGACTGCCTACTCAAGAGGATCTTTTGCCGCCGTAGACAACGTCGTCTTCTTCATGGGCCTCGATCAGTTCTACATGTACGATGGATCAGTCAAGCCGCTCCCGAAGAACATGGCGAACTATGTCTTTGACAACATCAACAGCGGACAGAAGGGGAAGTTCTTCACTGGAGTCAACTCGGCATTCACGGAAGTTCTCTGGTTCTACGCTTCCGCTGATTCCTTCGAGCCGAACAGGTGGGTGTCTTACAACTACTCGAATCAGACGTGGGCCTACGGATCGTTCGACATGACGGCTCTCGATCAATCGACGTCTAGCACGACCTCTCGCAACAGGACTGCCTGGGAAGACGTCAACATCTTCGACAACCCCCTGGCTGCGTACATCACGGAGTACGATCCTGAAGCTCTTCCGCAGAAGCAGAAGTCGAGCATCATGAAGCACGAGTCTGGACGGAGCGCGAACGGGGATCCGATCGAGCACTACATTGAGTCAGGGCAGATTGATATCACAGATGGTGACATGTATATGCACTACTCTAGAATCCTTCCTGATGTAGATGTATTTGATAACAGTAGCTCAGAAGCTCAAGTAACACTTACGATCGCAGGGAAGAACCTGCCGGGCAGGGCTGAGCACACGACATCCAGTGTGACCGTAGACTTCAGCGAGAACGACACGACGAACCTCGACTATGCGCCTGACTACAATGCGACGAGCATCCGTGGTCGGGCGAGGACGGTCTCATTCAGGGCTGAGAGCCTCTCTAGCGGCTTCGGCTGGCGACTCGGCAACCTGAGACTGGATCTCAAGACGGACGGCAGGAGGGGCTGATGCAGGCCGGATGGCGATTCACGGACGCTCCGAACGAGTACTCCAGAGAGGATGAGCAGCAGTTCAGGCGTGAGCTGGAGCAGCTCGTCGTAGTCCTGGCTGCACTTCTTGAGTCTCTTTCTCGTGGAACAAATGCGCAAGCATCTGTACACTCTAGAACGAAGAGCTTCGTCTTCGATGACGTAGGGCAGGAGAACTTCACCTGATGGACTCTTACGGGATCCTCTATCAGGGCGTGCCCTCTGGGGCGACGCTCATCTACACGGTCCCTGAGCGCACGGCGACCAGCTACACGCTCAGCGGGGAGACGGTTGAAGTCGAGCCCAGTGCTGTCGTCCAGAATGTTCAGACGATGGTGACTCAGATGATCTTGTGCGAGACGACCGGCGTTCAGGACACGATTGACATCTACTTGGTTCCTGATTCATCGACTGCCGCTGGAGCTGGAAACCAAGTCTTTAAAGATCTTACAGTCGCAGCAAGTTCGACTGTGCAGCTCAAGCTGAACTGGACGCTTGGCGCTGGAGAGACGATCAGAGTTGAGTCAGCGAACGGCGATATCACTGTGACGCTGCTTGGCATTGAGGTGAAGTAATGCCCCTTTGGATTCCCATGCTTATCGGAGCGGCGGCAGGCGGTGGACTCGCTGCTGCTATCGGTCCCAAGGACGAGCCGCTCTGGAAGAAGATGCTCGTCGGCGGTGGCCTTGGCGCTACGGCTGGGCTTGGTCTCGGCGCTGCAATGCCTGCTGGCAGTGCGCTCGGGGCGTCTACCGTTGCTCCTACTGCTGCGGCCCCGCTAGCGACTCCTGCAGTGGCTTCGGCAGCTCCGGTAGTTCCCGGCGGAGCTGCCGGACTCGGACTTCCGTCTGGTCTCGCTCCTCTTTCCACCATAAACGCTGGAGCAACTCAAGCTGCGACTCCGTTCATCGGCGGATCAGCAGCTTCTGGCGCTCAGGCTGTTGGCAGCTCTGTTGCGGCTACCCAAGCAGCTCAATCCGGGGTTCCGCTTACGTCATTCGGAGCAACTCCTGGCTTTGACAAGGCCGTTCTCCCTCTCGGAAAGATGATGGCGAACCATCCGTACCTGACGGCTGGTGGGCTCGGTGCTGTCGGCCTGCTCGCCCTGCCCGGAGGGAACAATCGTGGACGACGGAATGCCGCCGAGACGTATCCGCAGGATGCAAGCTGGGAAGAGCGTCGATCGTATCCCCGATTCTACGGCTACCCTTCAGTCGGCGGTGTCGGAAGAGGGTTCTATAGCTGATGGCTCTTAACTACAGCGGAAAAGGGAATACTTCGACTCTAGGGTTGGGAGGGGCTCTGCCTTCTTTCAACCCTGGATCGTATACGTACACGCCTGTACCTCCCAGCTTCGACCCCGGCACTGGAACAACTCGATTTCAGTCGATGTATTCATCATCTATCGGCAACGACCTCCAGCCGGGCGAGTCGTATTACTATCACGGAGCTTACAGGAAGCCTGATAGCTGGGACCACGTTGGAGACACTCCGCCCGACGGGTACGTGCTCGATGGAGCCTCCAAGTACATCTCAATTCCTGTCGAGTATGGACAATCTCCAACTGAGTATGGATCTACTGGCACGCTCAACGGGATGCTTGGCAGATCAAGTGTGGGCGAGTGGATTGCTGGACCTGCAGAACTTAGAAAGGGCGTTCTCGGAGCAGAGGACTACTCAGTAGTAGATCTGGATTCGTTCCTGACTCCTTCTTGGGAGAGAAGGAATCCTTCATATGGAATGAACGCGGGGGGAATGGTGCGTAACTACAACGAAGGCGGTCTTGCTATGGCGATGCCGCAGGAAGAGATGATGGGCGCACCGATGCCCAACCCGGATATCCAGCCCTCGTCTCAGGACAGTGAAGAGCTGATCAATATGGCGCTCGTCGCGATTGATCCCAACTCGGATATGCCTGATGACGATCGCTCAGCAGTGCTTGCACTGTTTGAAGAAGTGTTTGGTCCTGGGTCTGTCGAGATGCTGAAGGAAGAGTACATGGGTAAGGACGAGGTCCCTGCCATGCTCACTCCCGGCGAGGTGGTGATCCCGAAGAACAAGGTGCTTCATGCGGGCGGAGGTGATCCCGATGCTGGCGCTCGCAGCATTATGCAAGTGGTCGATGAACTTGGGCAGCTACGTGGCGGTGAGCCTGCGGCTGCGCTTGGTGGAGCAGGAGGCATTGCTTCGGCTCTCGGCATGAACGACGGTGGTCTTGTCCCTGAAGGATATTTCGACACATCAATACGCCCACCCGACAGCCCGTTCTGGGGCTCTAGGGACGGGAGTCGGCACGCCCCTCCTCCCGGCCTGCTGCTGTATGGAAAGCCTGGATTTGAGCATGAGATTGCGTATTCCAATACCGACTCATACGAAGACCTTGCTGACATTTACGGTTACATCTCGCAGCAGACTGGCAAAGACCTTCGCGAGATCGACAAGTACTCACCTCCTGAAAAAAGCTTTCTTGAGTATCTTTCAAGGATGATCAATGGAGATGAGAAAGTAGATGCTCTGCAGGCGATGCGAAAAGAGAAGAGCAAGAAGCTCGCCGGAGACGACAAGCGTTGGATGGACGCTATTGAAAAGTCAATAAAGGCAAGGCGTAAAGAGGATGAAATTTTCTACGACACGGTAGAGAAGTACGATCCTAGCCTTGCTCGCAAGAGGAAGAAGTAATGGGTGGCGGAAGCGGAGGTAGCGACCAGCTTGGGTACGGCACTCTCCCCTGGTGGGCAGAGGGCGCTCATCGATCGCTCATTAACAAGGCTGAGTCTTTCGCGTATGGCGATCGTGGCTCGTACGTTCCTTATGAGGACGCTCGCATTGCTGGGTTCTCTGACGCTGAGCTTGCTGCACAGCAGGCCCGTCAGGATTTCTACAATGCTGGAGATCCTTCTTCTGAGTTCGCGTCGAACCAGCTTGGATTGGCTGGCGGCATCGGATCTCAGATGCAGGACTACGCGACCCGTTCATGGCTCGATGCGGATCGCAATGCGTACATGAATCCCTACATCGAGGATGTCCTGAACCCTCAGTTGCGACAGGCTCGCGACGAGTTCGACAGTCAGCTCAACCGCAGTCAGGCAGACGCCATCGCTGCAGGTGGTGCGATCGGATCTTATCGCCTTGGTCTTCAGGACAATAACCTGCGTGCTCAGAAGGCTCAGACGCTTGCCGACATCCGTGGTCGGGGGATGTATGACGCATACAACGACGCACGAGGGATGTTCTCTAGCGACCGAGACGCGGCGCTTGCTGGACTTGGTGCGGCTGGTCAGATGTACCAGTCTACGGCGGCTGGTGCTTCTCAGCTTGGCCTTGAAGATCAGCAGCGCGCGATGACCCGGATCGCTGAGCTTGAGCGGTCTGGTGCGACGCAGCGTGAGATGTCTCAGCGTGAGATGGACCTTGCTTATCAGGACTTCCTGAACGAGCGAGACTTCCCGATGCAGCGAATGCAGTTCCTTAGCTCGATCCTGTCTGGCGTACCGAATGCTCAGCTCGCCGGACAGCAAGCCTCTTCCCCGCAGCCTGGACTCATCAGCCAGCTTGCTTCTCTCGGACTCGGGGCCGCAGGGATCAGCCAGCTTGTCAACGGGATGAACGGGT
>Ga0099846_1000158_pt1 | contig 27650 bp, 27 predicted proteins | sample CB_VirMetaG_FD_78180 | JGI IMG/M metagenome (GOLD analysis project Ga0099846, IMG submission 78180) | Freshwater to marine saline gradient viral communities from Chesapeake Bay - CB_1504_1 Viral MetaG | ecosystem: Environmental > Aquatic > Marine > Coastal | place: USA: Chesapeake Bay... | reverse complement strand
TTCCTTCACAAGTTTCTGATGCAACTGACGAATTCTTAGTAACCTATCAATTTTAAACATCTGACAACTCCTAAGTTATTGATTGTTAGTGATCAGGCCTATTCTATTCGTGAGAAGTTATTGGTTTTCTTGAATTCAATCACTGATTTGAATTTATTCTCAAGAACCTCTCGCTTGTGCGATATCACAAATACATTAGTCTGATCATCGATATCTTGCAGGATTTTTAGAAGATTGTCAACTCCCCCGGAATCCAGTGAGGAATCAAACGTTTCGTCCAAGATGAGGATATTGGTGGACACTGAATTCTTAAGCTTGGCAATCTGCCTCCATGTGAATAGCAATGCCAAATCGATCCGTTGCTTCTCGCCTTCCGAGAATGACTCATATGAGAAGCAGTCTCTATGCCGACTCTTGATGGTTTCGGTAAAGGCTTCGTTCAATTTGAAGGATACGTAGAATTCCATAACCTCTAGGTAGTGATTGATCAACTGATTCATCATAGGTAGATATTGTTTGGCGATCTTGGTTTTGATGCCAGTATCTTTTAGAATTTCAATCATTGCAACGGTGTAGTCCATCTCTTCGGACATATCCAGTTTTTCGTTACGCTTGGTTTCACGTTCGTCTCTCAACACCACAAGGTCTGTCTTGGCAGCACCAGTGTCACCGGTATGACTATCCAACATTTTCAGGTCAGCCTCAAGCATTCGTATGGACGTTTCCATGGCGGCGATCTTATTACTGATACTGGCAGCCTTGTTATTATATTTTTCAATGGTGGCATGAGCTAGTCCAAGTGCATCGCCCGCAAGATCGAGTTTAGTCCTCTCGACTTTGAGTGCATCTATATCTGCTTGGATTTCTTTTGCATGATAATCGCCACTCAGGATATGGTTATCCCGCGTCTCCTGATCGATCTCTTGGGAGCATGTCGGGCACTCGGTATGGTCAGCAAAGAATTTTCCTTGGTTTAAAGCGTAGTTTAACTTTTCCGTTAAGGTACCTTCCCTTAGGTTTAGAGCATTACGCTCGTCAGTGAGCTTCCTTGTGCGTTTAAAGTACTCTTTGAACCCGGCATCAACCCGCTTCTTAAGCTCTGCATGTTCAGCAATTAGGGCATTGACGTCTTCCTCGTGCTGATCGAGTTCCATAAACTTGGCTTTGGCGATATCATCATTGATATTTTCGAGCTTATCGATATGATCTTCTTGCACCGCTATCTTCTTATCTAGAAGATCGACATCATGCTTATTGATAAGAAGCTGTTCCTTGAGTGTCGAGTGTCTGGCTCTAACCAATGATGCCATAGAACCAAACACACCAATGTCCAACAGGTCTTCTACCACATCTCTGCGGCCTTGAGCTGGCAGGCTCATGAATGGAACGAAGTTGGACGATCCCAGAACAACTACCTGATGGAATGATCGATAGTTCAGCTTGAGGATATTATTCTCTAGATGGTCCTGATAATCTCGTACGTTTGCCGGTTGTGGAACCAAGACGCCGTTTTTGTATATCTCAAATACATTGGGCTTGAGTCCTCTGACCACCTGATATGAAGTGCTACCGATAGAGAAGAACACATCCACCAACAGCTTCTTGCCGTTTACCGAGTTGACCAATTGCGGCTTGTTGATATTTCTATGAGACTTGCCGAACAGCACAAAGCTCAATGCGTCAAGAAAGGTTGACTTCCCGGCACCATTCTTTCCAACAATCAATGTCGATGGAGATTTATTCATCTGAATAATAGTCGGAGACTCCCCAGTGCTTAGGAAGTTCTTGTAGGTTAGCTGTTCGAAAATGATCATGATTTATCTCCCTCGGTCTGCGCAAGGACGTATAGCTCTTGCAGTCGATCTTTGAGTACGGCTTTGTCTAGATGGGTTTGGGTGACGTCCACATAGTCATTGATCATATCCTTCGTCTCAAGGAACTTGGTATCGGTATCAACATTCTCACCCTTGAACACAGCCACTGGATCAGAGATGGTTAGGTCATGGATTGGGCGGGCTTCGATCCGATCAATGAATCTGTTATAGACGTCCACATGTCGCTTCTCACTGACGACCACATGCACAAACTTATTATCGAGGACCGATACGTCATATGAGTCGTAATCGTAATCCCTATCGTTGTACATAACTAGATGGAACATCGTGTCCGGATTACGAACCGGCTCAAGTTCCCCAGTCTCAGTGTCGAAGATGTGGAAATATTTATTGTCATTGACGTCTGACCATGTGAATTCGAATTGTGAACCTAGGTAGTGAATGTTCTGCTTGCACGACTTGGCATGGAAGTGTCCGGACATGACCTTATCAAAATGACTGAAGTTTGAAATGCTCATCCCTGATGATGAAGGCTGGCCCCGATGCATATCGAAACCCTTGAACTCGAAATGACCCATGCAATATGGAACTTGGGTAGCCTCGACCTCAGACAGAAATTTGCGATAGTTGTTATTGTTCAACCAAGGCACCAGCATGATGGTATTGAATATCACGGTAGGCTGTTCGATAATCTCAACCTGTGGATGGTGTCCCATAATCTCTACCAGAGAGTTCAACTCATTGGAGTTCTTATAATAGATGTCATGGTTGCCGGGAATGATCTTCATCTTGATATCATATTTCTGAAGCATGTCCAGAAAATGACTACGGTTTTCCGACATCGCCTTGAAGTTGATGTATCTCCGATGCTCATAGTAATCCCCCAAATGCACTATGTGGGTGATACCTCGTCTCTTTAGTTCTGGGAAGAATACGTCTTCGTAAAATCGGCGTTGATAGTCTATAAAAATATCACTTGAATTTCTAACACCACAATGGGTGTCGTTTAGGATGGCAAGCTTCATAATGTCTACTCTTCAGATTTAAATTTATCCAGATACCCTTCGATGTTTTTAGTGGGAATCTCTTCAACAGCTTCTGTTGGCTTAGGATTGGATTTGGGGGTGTTGGCGTCGTCTCGGTAATATGCATCCTTGACCATCTTAGAGTCTTGAGGGATGTACACGGGCGCTCCATAGATATCTACATGGGTGTTGACAATACCCTCACCGATCCCCACGAATGATGATCGAATGATGAGCTTATCCTTCACCTTGCCGTATGCCTTCTCCTTTTTGATTCTTCGGAGGAAGGCGTTAAAGCACGTCTTGGTGAAATATCCAAAGGCATTGGGCTTGCCAGATCGTGTCTCGGCTGTTATAGTGTAGTTGCCAATGGCACGTAAACAATTTTCAACTCCATCCATCACCATATCATCTCGATAGGTATAATTGATGAAGTTGTCCTTGTGCGATAGCCCTTCAGATATTTTCATGAAGCTGCTTACGATGTATGCTGGAATTTCTGGTTTGTCTTTTCCGGCATCTACGGCAACTCGGCTGGTCTGGACGTATTCGTCGCATGCCTCTGAGAATAATCTGTTGTTGACGTAATGTTCCGGCGCTCTTCTAATTCTGGCCAAAGTATGGTACCCCACATGTTGTTATTGTTTTTGGGAATACGTACTATATACCACATTATATATGATTTGTCAACAACATGTATCATTCTTACAGAAGTTTAATGATAAATGAATTGACAGATTAAAAAAGTGTGGTATAATATCTTATAGATTCCCTTAAAGACCCCTTTAGAATCCTTACTCCACCCTTTACATATAGAATATGAAAAATAAAAGAGTTAGCGAAGCTAATGTGGCACCGCCACCCTAATCGTCATTATTGACAACAAGCGTAAGATGCGACCTTTCCTTAACAGGAGGGGTCTTTTTTGTTTCTGGTGGAGTAGGGTTCTCGTAAAAGAGCTTTGGTGTGATGATGGTATCAGCTAGCGATCCTGATCGTTTATCTGAAAAGCATTCCTGAAGGTACTGAGCTTTTCCTTGATGGGAAGCCTCGTGGACAGAAACAATAGCATGCATTGCAATGGGGACCACATTATTATCGGTCATCTCCATAAATGGTCGAAGGAATATCTTTCCCATAACCGGCATGCCTTCATGGACATCGATCAATGGTAGGATGAGGTATGGCTTCTCAAGATGAAACTGTCCCCGTTCATCATCGATCTTGATGACGTATCCAATGAGTGAGGCACCGCAACTTAATCGGATTTGTTTAATGTTTTTTTCGTTGAAAGGTGTCATGTGATTTTCGCTTCCACTATTTGATATTTGAAATGTTCGGTGGCGTAAATTTTAATGCGATCTGCCGCATGGATGAGGCAGTAATTCTTTTTAGATTTCCAGTGTAGGTCATCAACCAAATCATACCATATAAACTCACGACCATCTGCCGACACTCGCAATCCTCGTCCGATAGATTGCAGGACTCGTACAACCGATTTCCCGATAGGGGATGCTGTAATCACTGCCCTGATATTTTTGATATTGATCCCGGTAGAGAATGTTTTGTAGGACGCAACAATGATGCATCCTTTCTCACTGTCACCGGCTTTACGAATGGCTTCCTTCTCATCAGGCTTGACCGATCCGTCAACATAATAAACATTCTGTTTGCTATGCGATTTAGCATTGATCATCTCGAACAGTTCTTTCCCATGAGCGATATGCTCAAAAAGAACCAATGTGGTTCCGTCCTGTGCCAAGGCCAAGTTACGAACGAACCTGTTACGTCTGAGATTATTTTCAATGAATGATATCTCTTCATTCCATGATTTTTTAGGAAAGCCTCTACGATCTTCGTCCGAGTATTTCAACATGACGACCAATGCCTTCATCTGAGATACTCGACCTTCGGCCATAAGCTTCTTGGTCTTGGTTACGTTCACAACAGAACCGAAATATCCCATCAGGGTCATCTTGTGAACTTTGGTGCCGTCAAGGGTTCCGGTTGTTCCAATCAGGAATTCGGTTTCTGTACATTTTCCAAGCATACCGGTCAGTGATTTTGCCTGACAGTTATGTGCTTCGTCGCCTACTATTAATTTGAAATTTTGAAAGAAGTTTCGAGGCTGTTTATAGAGGGACTGCCAGCATGAAATGGTGACACGCTTTCCCCTTACAGCTTTGTCGGCTCCCGGCACAATTCTATGCACATGATCAACCGCATTCCATTCATCATCATGAGCGGAATATGCGTCGAAGTCGTTATACATTTGGTTGAGCAGCATGGTTGTAGGAACGATGATCAGGGCATTATCATCTCGATTTTCTAGATACCATCTCATGACGATATAGATGATCAGACTCTTACCTGAAGCAGTCGGAGATAAGAACAACCCACCTCGTTTATTCACCGCACTCCATGCGGCGTTTACCTGATAATCATACGGTTCAATTTTACCGCCAGTTTCATCTCTAATGTCAAGGCCATTTACAAATTCTTCAAATTCATACAGCTCCATTGCCTGAGTTGCCCCGGCATATCCGTAATACGAATCATGTTTGATCTCGACATCGTAGCCAGACTCATCAGCAAATGCTTTGATCTCTTCGAATAGTCCCGATGGGATTTCGTTTGTCTGTAGATCAAGCAGCCGGATGCGGCCATCCCAGTATCGATTTCTGAATGATGGGTGGAACTTATATCCCTTGGCGAAGAATGCAAAAGCTTCTTGCATCTCCATAAGAATTTCAGGATCAGCTTCAACTTTTAATATTCGTTCGTTCTTTTTATGAAGAACAATTGTGGTCACCTAGATTAGCTGCCTTCCATGAATTTGCGCCAGTCAATAACATTCTTGATCGTATGTGAGCGATACTTGATCGTGTCCATGATATCCTTGAGTGCATCTCTTGTGATTTTCAAAATCTCAATATCGTCTACTAATTTCTGAAGGTCTTTGTCAGCAGAATACCAATATTCATATTCTGATTTCAGGACAGACAATCCATCGAATGGATCATCAACCCAACCGAGTTTATCGATCTCGTCCTTGGATAGCTTTCCGTCGAACCAGAGCTTCTTGTTCTTTTTAGTTCGATCCATCTTCATCTCGGCTCGCTTCAATGCCAATTTGGATATGCTATACATTTGAAGATATTTGGAATGCAGTAAGGCGGTTCCGGTAGAAGCCTTGTCGAGATGGAATTCATCGATTGGTGCATCTTTGGCCCATTCGGAAAGTACGTACTCAATAGTGATATTTGTCATGATATAATCCTTAAGATATTTGATAACGAGTGTATGCGAATGTCGCGTCTACGGTGATGTAGCTGTCTCCCTGATCTGTGGTGGCAAAGCTAATGGCTCCGACATCAATTGGAAACGCATTTTCATATGTGATGACCGGCCCGGCATTGTTGGTACTGGACATGATGTGGAGATGGACGTCTTTTTCATTCCCGTCTACGTTCTCGACACAACTTTCCAACCAATCATATACAGCCTTGTATGATCCCATATCGGCATTCAGGATGATGACTACGTTGAGCGCATCATATACGAGTTTGTCACCCGGCACTGGAATGTCTCGTCTTGGAGAGGACTGTATGGCATTCTGGGTGCTGACTGTCGGATGTGTGAATGATTGGACGGCAGCAGTGATTCCGGACTCACCTTCGATAGTCAGTGCGAACCCTGTGGCCGTTAGGAAATCATTGTATTGACAAGTCATAAGAATACCTCTATGTACTATTTATACGCACAAAAAAGGGCAGGCCCGAAAGCCTGCCCCTCATTTGCATAAAGTCTTTCGACCTTATTGTAGAATGCCATCAACGCGGAAGATGCGGTAGAAGGCGTTAGAACGGTTAGTACCAACTCCCGATACCGGAGCAGCTTCAGCGAATGGGTTGGCGATAAGACCGTAACGGGTCTTGAAGCCGATCATAGGCTGGAACGTCTCAGGGTCTTGCGCACGGTACATCGTTAGAGGTACATATGGAGCGAAGAACATTCCGGAGTCGAACGAATTCGATCCACGGTAACCAACGGTGATGTAATTCAGGCCAGCATATGGGTCAACATAGACCTTGATGCGTCCGAGAATTGTACCGGCAAACAAGTTACCAGTGTCATCGACCATCAGCTTTGAGTTCAGAGCTGGTGTGTAGTCTAGGATGTCCGCAGCGGACAGAGCAGTAGCGACATCTGACGAACAGATGACGAAGTTACCCTTACCACGACGAGTCTCTTTGGCGATTTTATTCGCTTCAAGATCAAGTTGAACAAGAAGTCCCTTGAACTTCTCGACCGACCAACGACCGTCAGCATCAGTTGACAGGTTGAAGATACCATTAGCAGCAGTGTTGCCAGTCTTGGCACCAAGCTTTGCCTTGACGTTGATAGTACGAACAAGCTCACGGTTCATTTCGGACAGAATTTCTGTCGTGATGATGTTAGCAAGCTCGGCTTCAGCGTCAATGTTGTGGATAGCCTTCATGTCCTGAGCAACTTCGACTGTGTAACGAGCCTTCAGGGCACGAGACTTAGCAGTCACGGTCGCACTCTCGATGCTCATAGCCATTTCACCAAACGATGTAGCATCGCCAAGTGCTTCGGCAGTTGCAGTTGACATCCCGGTACCTACACCGAATGGGTCAACAACAGAGTCACCAGTACCCGATCCAGCAGCACCAGCGTCACCTGATGCAGTGTCAAGAGACTCGGCAGCAGTTGCAGGAAGTGAGGAAGGGTCACCAGCATGAGTACCAGCACCAGAGAAGTCGGTGTCGGACTCATTGAAGAGGGCTTCAGTTCCGCCCATTGTGCTATAGCGTGACTTCAGTGCGAAGATAAGGCCAGTAGGACCAGACATAGGCTGGACCGAAGCAATATCATGAGCAAGAAGGTTAGGCATTGCACGACGAACGAGTGAGATAAGAATAGGATTCCAGTTTGCGATACCGTTATTAGTTACGGAGTTAGCATGGACTGTTTCCGAAAGCATAGAACCCGGTGAGTTCATTTGCAGGGCATTGTCCTGTTCTTGGTTTTCTAGAAGTTGGGCCGTTACGACCTTGCGGTGATAGTCACCGATGCTTTCGGCATCGGCAGCTTCAAGGACGGGTGCCCACTTCTTTAGTAGAGCTTTTGCAGACATTAAATTTCTCCTAATAGTCTGTTATCGATTGGTGAAAGATAGAGCACTTTTGTATGCGTCCATTCTGGACGGTGCGCTATTTGATGTGTCTTCAACTAGTGTTTCAGTCTCAAACTCATCGGAGTGGGTTACAGTCTCAGTAATGAAGTTAGACTTCATTCTTTTGAGGTCTGCTTTGAATGATTTTACATCTTTAAAATCGATGCCTTCCGCCAGACCACGTAGTTTGTCTGTTTCCATGTCGGACAAATCATAGGCTTCTTCGTTAACCATTAGTTCACGCTGAAATGCCTGTGCCATGTTCCGATATTTAATGGCGGTTTTGGTTACATTATTAATTTTAGTCTTTGCCTCGGCCAGTTCATTAACAGTGCGTTCGTGAACATTAACCTTGCCTGTAGGAACTTCGATGTAACGCTCTTGGAAGAGCTTATGCATGTCATCAAGGAAACCTTCGGCAATCTCGGTACGAATATTCGAATCGATAGCCATCTTGTTTTCTTTGAAGAACTCATCAACCGCAAAGTCTAGGAACTCATCGAGCTTCTGAACCAATACAATTTGTTGACGTTCCATGCTTTCGGTCAGTGCCACAGCATAATCAGCCTCTAGGGTATCTAGAGCCTCATCAAGCTTTGAATTAACCGCTGAGTTGAACAGTTCAGCAGCACCAATCTTGAAATCTTCACTGAGTGAGTCATCAAGAGAAATCAGGGCTTCCACTTCGTTGGTAACGTCGCGGTCGATAGATTCCTTTACGGTACTTCTGTCAGATAGACGGGAAGCAACCTTCTGCATCATACCTAGGTCTTTCAGGGGCATCTTGGACATTGATTGTACAAGCGCTCTGATAGCCTTGGCTGCTGGCAGAGATGTCTTTTTGGTTTGGCTAGATGCAGCAAATGCTGGTCTTTCCGCTTCGTCCTCGTCAACAAACCCTTCCTTACCGGATGGTTGATTGGCTTTAGGAAGCGTTGCTTCTCCAAGGTCTTCTTCGTCTTCTTCTGGTCTTACATCAATTTCTGCTTCTGGTGCTTCATCTTCTAAATCGTTACCCTCTTCATCATCATCGTCTTCGATGTATGTTTCAAGGCGAGCTAGAAGGTCATGAATATCAGAAAGCAGTCCTTCATGGTCTTCATCATCGAGACTTCCTTCATCTTCGAATTCGTCTCCATTCTGATCACCATCTTCGGCATCGGCATCGGCTTGTGCAAGAAGGTCATCATCGTCCTCAGAATCGTCGAGTTCGAGTTCGTCCTCATCAGATGGTAATCCACCACCTTCATTTCCTGCATTAGCATCTGCACCAAAAACATCAATGGTATCGGCGTCGTCTTCGTTGCCTTCTAGGTCATTGATGCTAGCTTCAAATAGTCTGTCGTTTAGAGCTTGTGACTTGACACGTTGCGACTTATGTGTTCGCTTATTGGCCATTAATAACTCCCGTTATCTGTTTTAATTAATTCAGAGAGGAGTCGAGTGAAGTTGTCCAATTGTTCGGACACGTTGTGCTTCGCCTCAGTCTCGGCTTTTTCAATTTGTCTAGCCACATATCCATGATCTGTGTTGACCCAATCTACACCTTCCATGATTCCGTTTACGAAAGCATTTGGGGCTGAAGGGTCTTGAACAATATCTACTGTGTTGAGGATGAAATCCTTGTTCACGTAATTATTGCCTTCGCGCTGGCTAAGACTACCCATTCCACGACTTGAGACACCTAGTTTGACACCACCATCGAGTAGACCTTTTACGATCTGCCCCATAGGGGTATTAAGGATAAGTGCCTTACCAATCACATCATTACCTTCGAACCGAAGATCGATAATGCGATGGGATGCTCGATCAAGATTGACCGTTGGGGTTTCAGGGTGATTAAGCTCACCTACCGCCCGGCCAGACTTGACTTGTTCTGTGATATATTTTTCCACTGCTGGACGGAGTACGTCCATTTCATAAATTCTACCATTTCTATTGGTCTGTTCAGTTTGCATGAACACACCTTCAATGAAGTATTGTTTCTGCCCGTTATTGTTTTCGGTCAGAACTTCAATGTTGTCCATATATTCTGTTATGAGCTTCATTGACACTTTAGTTCTTTCCTTTGAAGAAACTAGCTCCGACATTGCGGCGCTCCATTTCTAGGCGGTCTGCCATCTTACGAGCAATTGCCATATTAAAGTGATGGGTGGCGTCTGACGGTTTATCAGTTGCTACCGAATCAAGAATTTGTTGTGTGTGTTCATTAGGCATAGATTGAAGACCTTTTCGGAATTTATTTATATGATTGATGTTTTCTACGCATCTGCCAGTTGAGATTTCATTTTTACTTCAAAGGCAGGGTAGTTCTTGTGATATACATTTCCGCCTTCTTTCACCAAGCAGACTTCGACCAGAACATAGGAATCACCCTCTTCTTCAGTTTCCATTGGCGTTGATTGAAAGATTTTTACGAACCTGTATTCGTCATCCACGGTAAGATCACTGTCGTCATGATCCGACACTTCAAGATCATCTTCGTCTTCGCGTAGATTTTTTCCGAAACCATTACGAACTGCCGTACAGATTTCAGACTCTTCGAATTGCTCTGTGGTGATATCCATGAAGCGCTCTCGCTCATTGGTGGATAGATCAACACTCCACATTTGATAGATGTCTTCGGATGCCTTCATTGCTTGAGGGTCATGAAGACGGACATCTCCCAGATTTGCACGTCTGAGCTTTGTCTCGATACCATCAGTAATTTCCGATATAATCTTTGAATACTTTTCACCGACATCAGCAATGACTGCTTCGTTTAGCATTCTCTTAAACTGGTTGAATGTTTTCATTATTGCTTCCTAGTAGGTTTCTGTGGTGGAAGTCCGTCTTCGTCTGTTTCCGGCTCTTCTTCTGGATTTGTAGGCTCTTCATCAGGGCCTAGTTCAGATGCCGCACCTTCAGGATTTCCTAGAGGAGTTTCGGCTCCGCCAAGTCCATCTTCTGGATCGAAATCATCTGCGCCTAGATCACCACCGGCTTCAAAGCCACCACCGGTATCAAATCCACCTGCACCACCTTCAGAATCCACATCCTCAATATTAGGAAGTGAGTCATTATTCATAGCTTCGGCTCTGATTTGACGTTTCATTTCTTCGATCTCATCATCAGTCTGGCCAAGAACTTCCTTACGAACCCATTCCTTAGAGAAGTAGGTTCCGACATATTTGTCGATCACTTCTAGAGTGGTGATTCGTTCACGTAGGATTTCAGCATGGGCCAGCTCGGCAAATTGCGAGTCACTGGAATAATCGATAATGACAAACTCTTTGAGCTTATCCCATTCTTCACTTGTGAGAATGCCTTTGTAGATAAGTTGCGTTCTTAGGAGTTGCTTGAATAGGTCAGCAAATCGAACCCGCAGTCTGTCAATGAATTTTTGGAACTTAACTTCATCTCTGGAAATCTCAGTGCTTCGACCGATATTAAATCCAGACTCATTATCCAGTCTGTTGACCGGCACATTGAGGGACTTGTAAAGCTTCTTTTGGAAATATACGATGTCATCAATCTGACCAAGATTTTCACCACCGGGCAGGGTTGTGATCTCAGTTCCTCGACCACCTTCACGTCTTGGTAGCCAGAAGTCTTCAAGGATCGCTTGATCTCTACGACCGTCCTTGACGTCTCCGGTAGATACATCATACATGAGTTTGTTGCGGTAGCGGTTCTTGACGCCTTCAAGGTAGGCCTCGGCCTTACCCTTAGGTAGGTTGCCCACATCGATATAGAAAATGCGTCTCTCGGGCGCTCGTGCCAATCGATAGATGACCAAGGAGTCTTCCATCATTCGGAGTTGATTTACATTCCGGAGAGCTTTATGGATATATGATAGTGGAACTCGACGATTAGCGTCGATCTGACCAGAGGTCACATATGCCACAGAGTCTTTCGGAAGTCTTAGACCATTAAGGTCTGTGGTACCACTACCAAGCGTTCCTTGGCTGGTAGCAAATCCTTCTTCATTATATACGAAATATTCATCAACCGACTTGATGATCTTTGCGCCTGTGCGCTCGTCCTGATCTTCTTCAACTTCTTTAATTTTTCTGATCTTCAGCGGGCTTAGGGGGCGAAGTTCTTTGATACCCTTTTGAACATTATTCAAATCGACCATAACATGATAGGCGATCCGACCATCGACATACCAGCGTCTGAAAATGTCATGCCCATATCTTCGGAAATCCAGAAGTTTCAGGACATGATCAAATTCTTCGATAAGCTTTTCTTTGACCTTCTCTGATGCCAGTGCGTCTTCGACTTTATTCAAATTTAGACGTACTGGTAGGTCAGCATCATTTCCAACAATTGCCTCGTTGACAATATCTTCGATAGCGGCGTCTACTTCTGGATGCTGTGCAGCAAATCGATATTTGGTAATGAGTTCCTGTTCACTGGCAAACGTGTCGCCCCGAACATCCATTGTCTGACCAAAGAAACCGGCACCACCACCATTGGTAATGAGGGTGGCACCTTCATTCTCATCAGAAGGCGGAACAATAGCAGTGACTTTACTGCCATCTTCTTCATTACCGCCATTAGGGACGATTTCCGCACCAAGAAACGTCCACGCCTTTTGCTGGCGACGTTCTTCGTCACTTAGAGGCCCATGGCCTCCACCACGATATGCATTATGTCTGCGGTCCATGTAATTACTGTCCTTGTATAGTGAAGGTATTTACGGTGTATTCCCCCACCGCCAAGGGTATGAGGTTATGCCTGAACAGATTCCGGAGATGTCCAATAATTGTAGTTCAATTCAACTGTGAACTCTTGGATAGTATTAGTGCTATCAAAGTTCAGGTCAATCTGAGCAATTGCTGTTGGATATGCATCATGAATATGATACGTCTTCGTAATATTTCCGTTCTTATCAAGCTGTTCGACCGTCAAGTCTGCTTGATAACTAGTAGGATTACTTAGCCCGTTCGTAGATTCGTGAGCGCTGATAGCAGCACTCCATCGTTCAAACGCATTCCGGATTCTCATATCATTGTCATTGATGATCGTAATGGTCCATGGTTGGAACGTACGATCTCCGGCGACCTTGATGATTTTTCCTCTGAACATGACGTCGATGTTTGCAACTTCAGAGGCAGGCAATGCTGCACCCTTGCAAAGATACGATGTGAGTTCAGTATCTCCACCGGCAAATGCCGGGAAGACAACCTTCACTTGGAATAGGTTGGAGCGTGCCCCACCATTAACAAGCTTGGCTTTAAAGTCATTAATGCTTAGACTAGCCATTTATTATTCTCCTGCGATTTCTTTGAAATCAACACCAGTACGAGTGGCGATGAAATTCAATTTCACAAAGTTGATTGAACGTGCAGGCTGAATGTAGATGTCAGCAACAAATCCATTGGCATCAATAACCGCTGAATTGTTGTTTGTTGCATTACAGACTACTCGATAGTCATAGATACCATTTCGGCCTTGAATGTTTCTAAGGAATGGCTCTACTGCTCCGACAAATCTCGCACGAGAGAATTCATTATTAAGTTCGAAGAGTTGTGCTTCAGCATTTCCAGAGATATTCTCTCTAAGTGCGATGAAGAGACGGCGAACGTTGATACGATCAAAGGCACTTGGGCGGCTAAGATGTGTCTTATCACCGAATAGCATAGTTCCTTTGCCCGGTAGGGTGACAATTGGATTGACACCGGCCCGATACAGAGTATCACGATCAGCTTTGTTGGGGTTGTAGTGTAGCTTGGTTACGCCAAAAATCTGGCCCCGAACTTCACCGGCTGGTGAATACCATGCGCCATCACTAGCATCCGTAGCAGCAGTACAACCGGCAACAGCGGCACATGCAGGGATGTTAATATATTTGTCGTTATATTTGTCGTAGACTTTGAGACGGCCAGAGTCGATCACTGCATATGAGGATGATGTAAGTGCGTCAGCCATCGTCACAACAGCGGCAGCAGTCACCATTCCAGATGATGGAGATACGAAGGCTACGGCGTCCATACGACCAGCAGCACATGCGATGACATCGTTGGCAATTGTTGTTTCAGAACCAGTAGGCATGTCAGGGCAAATCAGTAGAGACACATCCACTGTTGACGAATCTTCAAAGAGGTCAAATCCTGCAAGAACTTCAGTAGAGGTCATTGCAGCAGAGTCAACACCACCAGTAAGGGAGGCATCAATAATACCATCGGAATCACTCACTGCGTAGTTTACACCACCAGTAGCGACGGCACCAGCATTTGCAGAAAAGTTAGTGGTGTCATGAGAACCAAACCAAATATAATTTGAAGATGTATTAATGACATCAGCGTAATAGTTGGTAGACCCATTAGAATTCTTGGCATCGCCTGCTTGCGATAGGAAAGCAAACGTTTCTAAGACAGTTCCCGGAGTTCCAGTGAATAGTCCATCTTCATCAATTACCACTACATGGATTTCATCGTTGGATGATCCATTATCAGAGGCATATTGAGAAGTTCCGACTACGGCATCAAGATTGCTCTTGTATGCCCATCCGGCAAAGTTGGTAGCAGTGGTACCGGCATCAGTCTTGAATGCAAATACAGAAACCTTAAGTGAGTTTCCAAGAACACCGGGATATTTTGCAATCCATAGACCCTCAGTACCAAACGAGAACGTTTGGCCGTCATAGTCATCTCTATTTTTTACAAGAGTGGACGCATCACCAGCACTGTTTGAGTTATTGGCGACCCCAGTCACCTCACGTACAAGACGTAGTGAAGAGCCGTACTTTAGGAAATACGATGCTGTGTGGAAGTCCACAGAATTAGTTGTGTTGGGTGCCCCGAAAGTAGAAACCAGTTCATTCTCGTTAGAGATTGTTGTGATTTCGTGGACTGGACCCCAGCGGAAATTACCAACTGTTGCACCGGTAGTAGTTGCCTGTCCCCTTACGGAACCGGTCAGGTCTACTTCACTGGATACAAAGCCGGGAGAAGATTGATTGAAAACCATCTAGTTTACCTCGAAAGTATTTATTGGCGAGAAGAAAATAATAAGACGACCCATAGCAAGTAATTCAATATTGCGTTCGATCTACTTATGTTTTTGAAGTTTCCTAATGGAACTCAGTAAACCCTCGCGTTTTTGGAACATATCCAAACATACCATCCCACTCAAAATCATCCGGAACCATCACAACACCGTCTTCAACAATTGGGGCTTGGGACGTGGCTGAATCGGTAAATCCGAATGGCAGTACGTCATCCTCAATTGCTCGCATTCGTTCTTCATAGAGCATGCTTCTCACATCAATATCTGTCATACCACTGAACATCTGGGTTGACGTGAACCACCCGAACATGACTAGTGTCATCATCAGGTCATCATTGTTTCCGCCAGTGGCTTCATAGCTCGATCCTCTAGCTTCGAAGGTGCATATTTCAACAATGGTGTTGGCATCCTTGACCGTCAGTTTGGATTGCTCCAATAGGTCTTTAATCTGTGAACATCCGATAGCTTTAGTTCGCTTGGTTTGTCTCAGTCCTAAACCATCTTTCTTGCTGATGGATTCCACAAACATATTTTCATATTCAATATCATAGAACATCGCATTGCAAACCATAGACCCCTGATCATTAGATTCAATCAGAACCAATGCTTCGTTATAGGCAGTGGCGTATTTATTTAAAATTTCTGGTAGCAGCAGAGGCGATATTGTATTGTTAGCGTATGAAGCCACCTGTCTGAATGGCCTACTGGTAACGTCGAAGATTGAGAATGCAGAATAGTCCTTCCCCCGGCCTTGGGCCACATCAACGGTCATTACATATGTGTGTTTAGGCTCGGGAGCGCCATAGACTCTCATCGACCCATTCTCTTGGATGAATTCTGGCTCTTCGGACTTCAATTTCAAGAGAAGCTCCGGAGAAATTAGTGTGCTTCCTGATCCCAGAAATGAGTTTCCAAACTCTTGGGAGAACTGAAGTTCTGAGGTATTCTCGATAGTCTCTTTCTTCCACTCTTCGTCCCGGCCCGGCACATCCCACCAGTCAACTCGGAATGGTTTATATCCTCGGTCACTGGTATTGGTGACTGCCCGCTCCCATAATCTATGGAACGTATTTCCGACACCATTGGCAGTGGATGTGATGATCACCCTCGCACTTTTACCACCGGTAATAACTGGATAGGTTGACGTATAGAATTTGGCATCATTTTCAACGAAAGCAAACTCGTCGAGATACAGTAAGTTTACTGACTTACCACGAATGGATGATGACGATGTTGCTGCCGATAGAATTCTTGAATTGTTAGAGAATTCCATCGAACCCTTATTGAGTTCCTTACATCCCTGCTGAAGGAAGAATGGCAGGTTCTCTAGCATGAGTGTGATACGACCAAGCATCTCTCGGGCAGTGTCAGCTTTGTTGGCCAGAACCGCTACTGTCTTGGTGCTATGGAATAGGACATACCAAAGAAGATATGCACACACAGAAATCGATTTCCCGGACTGTCTACATGCAAGCACAATTGAGAATTTATTATTGTCGAAATGTTGGAACATTTCATTCTGATATGGATATAGATGGAATGGGACAAGCCCTCGATCAAGGTGGATAACCTTGATATAGTTTTCAGCAAAATATTTGGCTGATGCTCTACATCTTGCAAACTCTAGAACCTCATCTGAGGTCATAGCTGTTACAACTCCACCCTTCTTAATCTGAGTGTTACCCAGATAGGTGAAGTTCTTTGGTTTATCCCAGTTGATGTTTAGTTTTCTGGTCATTATTCAGGAATACTCAGTTTTACAAAATTCTTTAGGAATGCAGACCATTCTTCTGGGTATGACGTTTCGTTTTCGCGCATGCTCGACACCACAATCCATTTTCCCGCACCCTGAATACGCTTGCGCTTGGCCTGCATATCACTCACTAAATTTTTGACATCGACCGGATTACTGAAGAATCCTTCATCGACAATTGTGATATATTTGAGTTCAGGGTCGTTATTATACCCATAGGTAGGATGGGAACCGGTACTTCTGAATTGAATTTTGATATTCTTAGAGTCCACATCTATGCTATACTTGCCAACCTTTTGTTGTAGTCCAAGCTCTATTGGTTTCATCGCGGCGGCGAGTTTTTCACAAATCATACCAGCATTACTCAAATTATGACACACGACTTCAATTCGAAAGTCTTTAGATTCCATAATTAGGTCACAGATATACATGCAGATTGCTGTAGTCTTACCCACTTGTCTTGGGGCAGTTATCACTACATCATTATACATATTCATTACTTTTTTAATATTGTGGGATTGAAACATAATTTAGTCCTCTATATTATACCCATCTGTGTCATACTCTGGATCGTCTTCGGTAACGATTTCGAATTCAGCCTCAAGGGCTTCTAGATCGATCTCACCTCGCTCAAGAGCTTCAGCCAGTTCAGAAGACGATCCTACAAATGCTCTGCTGTTGGAGCGATCTTCGATTGCCAATTGTTCTGGTTGGTTCTGATTATCCAGTTTGATGACTTGCTTCTTGCGATGGAGTTCCAAGAGCTTGTCATTCATATCTGCGACCTGCTTCAGGCCCCCAAAATAAACCTCAAAGGCTCGGGGATGCTCTGAACCAGTCGCGACTTCTTTGATACCTTTAAGGGCTTCACGTCCATGCTCGATTAGTTCCTTATAGATTGCTCTATTGTATTTGAAATCGGCATTTAACTTTTCATTATCATCATCTATTGACATTGTGTTCCTAGAGTTCTGTTATAAGCCCACCCACCATCGAACGGTCACCTTTACGGAAGTCCGGATGCTTCTGGAAATGAGTATTCAGAAGTTCTACCTTCGTAATACCGTCAGTCCGGAACAGCCGCCATTCTGGTTTATGTTTAGAGAACGAAATTCCTCTATCGACGTTGGGCTGCCATGCTCTCATTAATAGTCCACCACCACCCGAATACCCGAAGGCATGAGGATGGACAATTCTCCACCCATTAGGATTGGCAGTGTCTGCATTAGGAGACACATAGTAAATTCTCAATTCGCGGCGATCATCGATTGCCTTGCGGATCATTTGCTTTGTTTTGTTAGGTGTGGGGCCTGCTTCACTCAAGAACAGATACGCTGCTTCTCGAATAGAATAGCTCTCGCCATAGAAATTTAAATCGGTGATTAACATTATTCGTCGTACCAAGTTTCTGTTACATCTACTGTATATGTATCATCTACGTTCGCGCTAGATGGGTTGACATCCCAATTCATGGTCCCGTATAGTTCATCAGTATCCGTAAAATCTTTGAAATTAACTGTTGCTGATTTGATAACCTCACCCCCAGCGTCAATCTCTCCGAACAGGTTAACATGTGCGTCGAATTCTAGGGTGTAGATGATCGCCCGCCTTGACAAAAAATCACCCTCATAATCATCGGATGGAGACACTGAGGTTAATGTGAATTTCACTTTATCCTTGACAGTTGGTTGATCATCAATAGGGTTGAAGTTGACCGTGAATGATGGCCCGAATGTCGGTAGGATTTGACCGATGATTTCGAATACATCGGTTTCGGTTTTCGTAATAATATTGAGCTGGTAGGAGACGATGTAGGGTACCGGATTATAGACTTTCGATCTGGTACCTTCTGTCGTACCGGGTACCAAACAGAAATTGTTCTTATTCTTCATGCGTGTGAAATCTGGTAGAATGCTCGTGATCTCGAATGACATTCTTGGTAACTGAAGGGCTACTTTATTACCAGCCAAATCCGGTTGCTGTTCAAGTCTAGCCAGAAACTTTTGCTTGGGTCCATATGCCAATGGAACCTTAATGGTATCTTTAACCACAGCCCCATGTTTTCGAACGAGACTGATCTCATTGAATAACGTTCCGAATATACCAGTGATCTTCCGAAATGTGTTATGGTCGAAATGATTGCCTAGCATTAGGTAGCTCCGAATGGATTAGTCTCGTCAAAGTCTATAATGGTATCTGCATAGTCTTCGAAATCATCATTGCGGGCAGCAGGGTCTAGTGTTTCAACAACCGCTGTCACATCAAGACTTACGCCTGATCTAGCACCAACCAGATTGGTCCCGGTCCCGAAGATTGCATACTTTCCAGAGTCGTTAGACATGTGGCCAATCCAAACGCTGGTGTCATCAACTTTGACAACCTCACCGACAACGATTGTACCACTACTTAGTGTTTGTGATACTGTCTCGCCAATCAGATACGCTCCGGCAGAAGCAGTGACCAATTTGACCATATATCCTTTGGCTTCGACCGACACGAATGTTTCAGTTCCGTCATTGATATCAAGTCCTGCGATATCTACGTCAATGTCTTCGTTGTTGCGCTCGAATAGGGCCACGTTCAATTTATATGTTGGAAGATTGCCTAATGCATACATCGGCTCTTCATGTTCCACATGCATGATCTCGAACAAATGGTTCGATAGTGGATAGAACACAAGATCACCTTCTCTAGGACGATTAAGTGCCTTGTCAGGCCCCCCTGACTTTATGGTATCTCGCCAGCGTCTCTTGGAAACAACTAAAGTAGTCTCGTCTCTGATTTCAAGACCTATCTTTTGAAAGATATCACCTGCACCACCAAAGGACTCAACATTCTCAACATACATTTCAATAACGTATGATTGATCAAATACAGATTGAATATCTTCACCAAGAAGTCTATCTTCATGAGTGACCTCACGAGGAATATAATAGAAATCCTGTCCGAACATCTTGATCGATTCAATGATCAAATCCTCGTATAGATTTTGTTCTGCCCGATGACCGGTATTTCTGAAATATGGATTTGTTGGCATATCTTATCCGAATATAAAATCGGGTGGAAGCTCTTGTGAAAGCCGGATGTCTTCTTCTAATTGTTCGATCTTGGCAAAGCCCTTATCGTAGATTTGTTGGCCATTCAGTGTGACCCCACCCAGCATAACGACGCCTTCGAACTTGGAAAGGTTTTGACCCCATTGCATTTCGAGCATGGCAGTGGCATACGCCTTAAGATGCCTGTCGTTGTACATGTCCGTAGCCACTTCTGGATCGACAATGCCGAACACTTCCATTACGAGAAACTTCCCGGCGACAATGTTGGACCAGTCCATGTAGATGTAGAGCTTGTTATCATATCGAGAATGGACAATCGTCTCATGTCGATTGAAGATGTCGTCCAGTAGCGTCAGATATTGCATTGTTTGCATATACCCCTGAATACCATTGGTACCGGATTTCAAATTCCAAATCTCTTCAAGTCGAATATGATACTCGATGTCGAACAGAATATCACTAGATGTTGATAGAGGGATTGGGAGAACTCTGGCCACCTGCATAACACCTTCAGGAACCGTGATGTATTCGTTGGTGATGTCGTTCGCAGTGATCTCATGTCTGACGTAATATTTCTTCTGTCCGTCCGAATGGAATGATTGGAAATATTGAATAGCATCGTCGATACGATCTTCCAATTGATCATCATCAATATCAACCGATACCATGGGGGCACCGAGACGGCGAAGACAATATGCCTTTAGTTCAGCTCTGGATGTTAATGCTGCCATTATCGTGTGACCTCCGCACTAATTTCAATTCGACCTTCAAGAACTCGATACACTACTGGTGGTGAACCGGCGTCATACACCTCCACGTCATAGAAATATCTGGCCGGTGCCTCAAGGGCAGCAGTCTCTACCGATGTTAGGGCCAACGTGAATACCCCCTCAGAAGCATCGGTCACTGTTCCTAGGATAGTGGTAGGGTCGCTTGTTAAAGTCTTGCGAAGGCTGCTTCTGATTAGATAGTTTGTTAGATCGAATGGTGCCGTGGCAGCATCATTTTTTAATGTGACCGTTATGGACCAAGTGGTTCCTTGTTGGATCACCAAGTCCTGATATACTGTGGTGTGATTTCGTTCTAATGTTGCAAATGGCATTATGGCAACCTCTTCTTGATCTCGTCGATCTCAGTCTTGAGTTCTTTGATCGCTTCGATGATAAGAGCCTCAAGGCCATTGTAGTCCACACCCAAGATTGGGTTGCCATTAACTTCACCGACTTGCGAGACGACTTCGGGGAGCTGTGGGTTGACTTCTTGGGCCAGAACACCAGCAAATCTCTTGGTTGGAAGTTCAGGAGTTTTCGATCTGGCAACATCATTCCACACATATGTAACACCACTGATCAACATGATCTTATCTAGAGCATTATCAATTTTTTTGATGTCATCCTTGAGGTGTATGTCAGAGTATGCAGTAACGTTCGCAGAGGCCACAACAGAGCCAGTAACATTAAGACCGGTTGAACTGAATAGTCCTCGTGAGGCGCTCGCAGTTTTGATGTCAACTGTGGTTCCGGTAAACACAACTTCTTCGCCAGAGGCATTGTGGAGTTTACCGGTTGCTGCCAGTTGAACATCAGCACCGGACTGTAGATTTCCTGTGGATGATACTAGACCGGTCACTGCTAGTCCTGTAGAACTAAACAGACCTCTAGAAATGCTTGTAGTTTTGATGTCAACTGTGGTTCCAGTAAACACAACTTCTTCGCCAGAATTATTGTGGAGTTTACCGGTCGTAGATAATCTAAAGTCTGTTCCTGCATCGATTATGCCTGTGGACGACACAATACCGGTCACTGCTAGTCCTGTAGAACTAAACAGGCCTCGGGAGACGTTCGCAGTCTTAACGTCAACTGTGGTTCCAGTAAATACAACTTCCTCACCGGCTGCGTTGTGTAGCTTACCTGTCGTAGCCAATTGAACATCAGCACCGGACTGTAGATTTCCGGTTGTGGACACTAGACCGGTTACAGCCAGCCCGGTTGAACTAAACAGACCTCGGGAAACACTGGCAGTCTTGACATCAACTGTGGTTCCCGTAAATACGACTTCTTCGCCAGAATTATTGTGTAGCTTACCTGTCGTAGCCAATTGGAAATCAGTACCAGATGTCACCGATCCCGTAGACGTAAATGCTCCGGTTACGTCAATACCGGCAGAATCTACTCGTAGCTTTTCGGCGTTACCAATTTCAAAGATTATCTTCTCGGCAGCGGTCGTCCCGGTAAAGATAATCTTTTCACCACCACCATTAAGGATAGACCCATTCAGAGGAACTTGTGTATCTCCGATAACAACAATACCACCATCGGCCTGAAGAGAACCAGCCACGTTCAGAATTCCATAGAAATTCGAGGTCGATGATCCAACTCGGAAGTCCAGACCATTGCTGGTATAGAAATCGATAGTGCTGGCTTCGAATTCAATCTTCTCGGTGCTGCCGTTATGGATAATTCCTGTGGTTGGTAATTGAATATCACCGCCCGTTAATGAAAGACCGGCACTACCACTAATAAGTCCTGTAGCTCCAATAGTTCCGGCAGTGATGTTACCGAATGCAGTCTGTGTGATAGTTCCGGTAATGTTACCGGACACACTTAGGTCACCTGTAACAGCAGCTCCTGTAGCGGTAACGTCAAGGCGTTTAACTCCATTCGCAAACAGCCCGATTGTTGCCGCAGTGAATGCAATCTTTTCATTCCCGCCATTGTCAATCTCTCCGGTAGTCGGTAGTGTGAGAGATGATACTGCATCTGCAATAGTCAGGCTATCGACGGTCAGGTCTGTCAAGGTGCTGATGTTGAATGTGCCGTTGACAGTGCCGGTTGCGGTGATATTCCCATTCACAGTCAGATTTTGGTTGGCTGTAATTGCAGAACCTGTCATTGACAAGATCGAAGATGATCCTACCTGAAGAGCCAGCGACGTCCCCGTAAATACAACACCCTCCCCAGAAGTATTGTGAAGCTTACCGGTTGTGCCTACGCTGACGTCTCCGGACACCACGGCATTCCCAGTTATGCTTACTCCGGTAGTAGACGTGGCGAGCTTTGTTGATCCAGCATAGTATAGGGTGGCGGCTGTGGCAGATGCCCGAAGAGACAATAGATTTCCGGCATACACCGAAATGAAGCTACTTGTATCAGACCATAGAATTCTTTGATTGGTGGAGTTACCATTGACCTGTAACGTTGCCGAAGATGTGCTTATATTTCCACTACCAACAATATTTCCGGTGACACTAATACCACCGGACGTTGTTGCCAATTTAACTGCTGATGCATATCTAAGATCGACCGCAGTGCCGGTAACTCTTACACCTTCGGTCGATGCTGCAACAAGACTTACTTCATTGTTAGTACCGTCGATGTCAATATACTCACCAACACTATTACCAACAGAGCTGTTTGTAGGCAGAGCTATTAGACCAGTAGTGAGAGTAAGGGTGCCTTGAATATCAGTCGCTGTCTTGTTGGTGATTTTAGAATCTGTGACTGTAAACTTATTGGTAGTCGCTGAGTCTGTGATACCCAAAGTGTTCAGGGTGCCATTGACGTCCAGTTCGCCATTAACTTGAAGTTTATCAGCAAACTTCCAATAATCCTGATCGCCATCAAATCCAAAATATCTACCAGCATCATATGCAATACCCGTATTGGGCACTATCGAAAATAGGTTTGTTGTGGAGTTGTGTGTTAGATAGGCTGACCCTGATCCAGAACCGATATATGTTAAAAGGTTTGAATTGATCGTGTCGCTGACAGAAGATCGCAGAAATCCTGTGCTATCAATTCCATCGAGCGTGATAGCGTCAATGGCAGCAGCAGTATTATCGACATATGCTTTGATCGACTGTTGAGTTGCCAGAGCCGTAGCGGAATTGGAAGACATTGTGTCTTGGTCGAGAATAGACGAAATAGCAACACCGCCACCATCGAAGGTGAATGCTCCGGTGACATCCAAATTGCCCGATACCGTTAGGTTTGTGCCGACGCTGACATTTTGCGAGAATGATACAGGATTGGCAAAGCTTGTGTCTTCAGCTTGGGCCAGCCCGAGTACATAATTGATTGCCGCTACAACGGTATCGTCGTTAGCATCAGCAAATGCCCCGTCAAGCGCACTCAGAAGCCCCACACGAGCGTTTACGGCTTTTAGTGTCTCGGCATCCCTTTGAAGTTCGGTGGTCGCTGTGGTACCTAGAAGTTCGTTAATCGCCCCTCGTAGTGTTGTTGCGGTCGTGTTGAGTGTCCCCTGTGATGCAAAGGCGTCCAGAGTGTTGAACTCACCGTGAATTTCGTTGATCGCTGTTGATAGCGATGTTGCCGTAGTATTGAGAGCAGTAGCGAATCCGGTATAGGTTGTGTAATCGGTGTAGAAGTCGTTAAGGCTTTCCACCAGATTATTATTGGTTTTGATAGCGGCATTAATGTTAGCGATTGTACCGATAGACGTGACACTTGCGTTGATCTCGCCGTGGAGTTCGTTAATAGCGGTAGATAAAGACGTAGCAGTTGTATTGAGGGCAGTGGCAAACCCAGTGTAAGTTGTGTAATCGGTGTAGAAGTCGTTTACTGATGCTACTAGATTGTTTCCAGTTTTGATAGCGGCATTCAAGCTAGCAATCGTACCGATAGCGGTAGCATTGGTGTTAATTTCACCATGGAGTTCATTGATCGCTGTAGATAGAGACGTAGCAGTGGTATCGAGAGCAGTAGCGAATCCGGTATAGGTTGTGTAATCGGTGTAGAAGTCGTTTACCGATGCTACTAGATTGTTTCCCGTCTTAATTGCAGCGTTAAGGCTAGCAATCGTACCGATAGCGGTAGCATTGGTATTGATCTCGCCATGGAGTTCGTTAACAGCCGCTGTTACATTGGTAGCAGTGGTGTTGAGTGTTCCTTGGGTGACATATGCGTTCAGTGTATTAAACTCACCGTGAATTTCGTTGATAGCAGTGGACAAGGATGTTGCCGTAGTATTGAGAGCAGTGGCAAACCCAGTGTAAGTTGTGTAATCGGTGTAGAAATTATTGACCGAAGATACGAGATTCGCACTATCAATAATATTTGCATGGAGATTGGCAATCGTACCAATTGCAGCCGTATTGGTATTGATCTCGCCATGAAGCTCATTGATCGCAGTGGACAGAGATGATGCTGTCGTGTTGAGAGCCGTGGCAAATCCGGTATAGGTCGTATAATCGGTGTAGAAGTCATTAAGACTTTCCACCAGATTATTATTGGTTTTGATAGCGGCATTCAAACTAGCGATTGTACCAATTGCAGCCGTATTGGTATTGATCTCGCCATGAAGCTCATTGATACTGGTAACCAATGTACTGGCTGTAGTATTCAGGGTCGCTACATCCCCAACATCAGATGATGTAAGGTTATATGTTAGTCGAAAGTTGTCAATTGTGTCTGAAACTAAGACGCTACGATCAGCCATTTACTAATTTCCTGTTTTCTGTTCCAGTAGAGACTTAAGCAGACCTTTAATTTCGGCCATATCTGCTTTCATATCTTTGAACTCTTGGTCTTTGTTTTCTTGGGCAAGCTTTCTTGCTTTGGCTTTAGCAAGTCCACCCATATCTTTATTTATAACAATGCCATCTTGGTTTCGCTCAAGTTTAGGATGTCCTTCAACTTTCATTATACTTTCCTTATGTGGATAGGGCGATCACTCGCAAGTCTCGTACTTGTGGTACGTTGGCACTGTTAGAACTCTCCATCACAAATTTCAGTTGGAATGTTGTGAATGGAGCTGTCGGAGTATTGACGGTATATTCATATTCTCGATATGTCGTGAAGTCATCGTCAGTCTGAACTGCCTCATCGATAGTCGCTTCAGTCCAAGCAACGGTTGATAGTGCGGAGTCTGATCCAGATTCAAGGGTCTTATAGTAAACCTTCAGATACGAGTCCGATGGACGATTTACTGCCAGAATAATTTTCATACCCTCGGCAGGAGTTTCGAGCGTTACCGAACGAACAATATGTTTGGCGATCCCCGACCCATGCTGTGAGTCTGTTTCGGCCACATAGTTGGAAGGAACATTATATCCAGATGCCGCAGAGGCTGCTTGGCGATCAATGCGATTTCCGACAAGATTGAATGATAGTCTATTAAGGTCGATGACCGGAGAGATATACTCAGAATTTGTGGTCAGTGTTGCTTCAACACCAAGAGCCTTCTCTCCAAGGCCGGATGGTGTTTCATTTTCAGTTGAGATGACTGAACGAGCCGTGTTGAATGTATTGTTCTGATTTGGGAAGATTGATAGATATGATGATTCTTTTTGATATGCAGTTTCAGTACCCGCAATGGATTGTCCGGAAGTTGTCTTGGCACCCCATGCAACAGCAGCACCCGGCAGAACCATCTGATTGATATTTGGATACGCAATGTTGTATGCATAATGCTCATACGCCTTGACTGCTGATCCGCCACCGACACCCGTCGCATTGGCTGATCCGGCTGTTGTCACTGTGTAGCTGTCAATATCATCAGCATCGACTATAGTCTGTTGGACATTGATTTGAGCGCCAGTAATTCCATTGGTCGTAGCCGCACCTGAAATGGTAACCAGTTCACCAGTAAGAAATCCATGGTTAGGATGTGATACTCGAATTGTGGCGGAACTATTTGTGGTAGAAATGGGATTGGTCCCAAGACGACGCACAGGAATTGGAGCATTTTCGAAATATGCAATTCCGGGAGTGCCGGTATCGAACTGTGCCCGTTTGATCTTGAACATCATATCCCGACTTTGATCAGGGGTCCATGTCGATCCATTCTGAGATTTGAAGAACGATCCAAGAGCTGGTTGCTTCATGATCCTTTTTGTGGTCGAACCAACTACATACTCTTCGGTGACACCTGTCCAGATTTCATATGCATTAGTCTCGGCCAGAACAACAATTGCATACTCTTTATATCCTTCAAGATATACCGGAGCTTCAAATGTGAATGTGGTGTAGGTTCCGGAGTCTGTGATGTCAGGGGCAGCCGATACATTAACCGAACCGGCCAGAACAAATATTTCAGCGCCCGGTACGATATTTGCGGTAGGTGTTCCGTTTTCCATAGGACGGATTTGGCAACGAACCGGGATCGTACTCGATGCAGTTTTAAAGAAAATGTCGATAGATGTGACAAAAGCACCTTCAGGCTTTTCAATGATAAATGATTGTGCTACAGGATCAAGTCTACGAACAGGCGGGGCAGGTGCCACCGGGAGCATAGTTGTGATTGTGCTGGCAAGTGTCTCCAATGTACCCTTGGCGGTATATGAACCATATCCTTTGGACGTTGCACTAGCATCTGTGGTGGCTGTAAAGTCCCGAAGTTTAAATTCACGAGTTCCGGTTCTAAATTTCAAGGCGGCAGTATTAGGAATCCAGAACGAACCTTCAATTGTTCCGTTAGCATCCGAAATCAAATTCGATGCTGTTTCTGGGTGCGTGGTGATGTCATTATATTCATTGTTGGATGGTTGGTTATCCAATACCGAAATGTTATAGAATGTTTCTTCTCGGCAGAATGTAGTTACGTCAACATTGTCGAAAAATGCTTTATGCTTAGTGCTGGGAAGTAATCCCATAACTTTGAAATAAACTTTGCGGGATCGAATGAACGGCACAAGTGTAATATTAACGCTTCTTGTTGCCGTTACTTCTCTGATACCACCCGGAAGGCGTCTTGTTATTGTAGTTGTCGTAGCCATTTAATTATCCTTAGAGAAGTTCTCTTAGTGGGTTATTACCAATGCCTTCA
>Ga0099846_1000155_pt1 | contig 27824 bp, 44 predicted proteins | sample CB_VirMetaG_FD_78180 | JGI IMG/M metagenome (GOLD analysis project Ga0099846, IMG submission 78180) | Freshwater to marine saline gradient viral communities from Chesapeake Bay - CB_1504_1 Viral MetaG | ecosystem: Environmental > Aquatic > Marine > Coastal | place: USA: Chesapeake Bay... | reverse complement strand
GACGCTAAGGAATCTGTCGAAGAGATGACCAAGCTACTTCAGGACCCTGAGACAGTTGAGGGAATAAACACCTTGGTCTCCGGCGTGGCAACCCTTACCGGATGGTTCATTAAGCTAGGGACATCAATCCCGACTGTTACTAAGCAAGTAGCAGAATTCTCCGCCGCTAAATATGGTGCGCCAGATATTAGTCTCGCTATTAGAGATCTTGAGCAGCTTCAACTATTGAGAGCTAATCTAGCGGGCAGTGTTGAGATTAAAGAGAGGGCGGGCAACCAAGCTAAAGTAATTAAAGCCCTTATTGGGTTTTCCAGCGCAGAAGAGCTGGATGCGTACCTTCAGCAGGTTAGTGCTAGGGTCTACACCACAACGTTTGCTATCGGTGATGGTGTTAATGATTCTAATGATAAGGCGTTTTTGGATCTATGGCAAAACGTTAGGTCGACGATTTTAGATGCGAAAAAAGCAAAGACGAGCTTCGCTAAATCAGGCACCGAAACAACTTCACCAACAACAATAAAAACAGACCCCAACGAGGCCATCAAACTTGCTGAAGCAGCGAAGCTAGCAGAACAGCTTGCCAAAGATCAAGAGAAACAAGCAACAGCCATACGTTCAGCCATTACCGCAGCACAACCCGCATTAAAAACGTATCTCGATAGTGAGGCGCAGGCCTTATCCCTTCTTGATGCCAAGAAAATCTCACAGTCTGAATTTAACAACGTCATGTCGATTTATAAGAAACGACTTGATGATGCAACGGGCGCTAATGAGCAGTGGCTTACAGATATTGCGGACGCAAACAGGTTTATCGAAGGCGCAACCACTGAGATAGAAAAGCTCAATATAGAGTTAACCAGAGCAACAGAGCTGGCTGATAAAGGGCTGATCTCGCCAGAAACATTAAGCAGAACAAAAGACCGTATTGCTAAAGACCTTGAAGAAATTAAAGAGGCAGCGAAAGAGATAGACAAGATTGGCGAAGCCTTAGCTGAAGGGATGCAAAACGTAGTTGCAGATGGCTTCGTATCTATTTTTAAGGGCGGCTTTGACGATGTTCTCAATTCGTTCGGAGAGCTTCTTGTCAATATGGCAGCGCAGGCAGCGGCGGCCGACTTCCTTCATCTGATCGGGTTTGGTGGCAAAGACAACAAAGGCGGGAACCTCGGCAAGCTGTTCGACGGACTGTTTAGCTTTGAAGGCGGCGGTTATACCGGAGCTGGATCAAGAACTGGCGGACTAGATGGTCGCGGCGGGTTCCTGTCGATGGTTCACCCAAATGAAACCGTGGTTGACCACACCAAAGGCCAGTCTTTAGGCGGTACAAGCAACGCCATTTACATCAACTACACTGGCACAGGTGACAGAAACACCGACAACAGGGCAGCGGGGCAAATGGGTCGCGATATATCACGAAGAATTGGCGGCGCGGCGAGGTATACCTGATGTTTTTAGAAGAACGGCTCACGGAAAAACTGTTATACGGCTCTACGTTCTCCGGCGGTTATGACGTAGACGCGTCGGAAGTCAGGGGGGGAAAGAAGTATAAGAAATTAATGAACCCCTATCCCACGGCGAGAATAGATATCAATCTGCTCGATGTAGAAGATGTCATTATTCTGTCCTTGATTGACTTCTTTAACCGAGTCGGCGGCATGTTTGGCGGGTTTAGGGCGCGGCACCCTAAAGACTATTCCACCAATAATTATAAAGATGTGCCAACTTATAACGACCAAAAAGCCGTTAATACTTCAGGCCTAATCTATCAAATCACTCGATGGTTTGGTGATGAGGATGTTTCTACTTCGACTAGGCGCAGAGTGTTAAAACCTGTAGCCGATACGGTGCTAGTAGGCATACGCGATGACTTTGGCAACCCCAGCCAGATTATCGAGGTCAGCACCGACCCAGACCCAGACGTAACGCGATGGACGGTCGATATAACAACCGGCCTTGTCACGTTTGCGGCTGATAGCGAAAACACGATTACAGGCATCACTCAAGCCTCTCAAGCGGTTATCACACTAGGAGCCGCACACGGTCGCGTAGCAGGCGACTCTATCCATATCTCTACCGTTGCAGGCATGACAGAGATTAATGGTCTAAGGGCTGCTGTGCTGTCTGCTGATGCCACTACGGTCACTGTTGATATAGACAGCACTCTGTTTACTGCCTACACGTCTGGTGGCGTGACAAATACCGCGCCTCAATCGGGCGAAGTCGTTACGGCGGGGTGTTATTACGACATTCCTTGCGAGTTTGAAACCGACCTTAACAACGTCTCGCTTTCAAACTACAAAGTCCTCGCGGCTTCCATCTCTATTGCTGAACTGCTCGACGTTTAATCCCCCTCATAACTAAGGCCCGCTACGGCGGGTTTTTTATTGCCTATGAAAAGCTCCGTTGCTGATCCAGAAACGCCACTTTACTGCGCTCGAATAGAAGCGGTAACGGGTGAAATCTATCGCTTTGCCTGGTATCCCCATGATGTTGTTATGTCCAATGGCGATGTCTATGTTGCCGACCCCTTTTATAAACCTTCCGACCTTTCTGGGACTGCCGACCTAACGCCCTCTGTATTCGATTCTCAAGGCTTCTTTGATGCCACAGGTATCACGAGAAATCAGCTAATTTCCGGTCTCTTGGATAACGCCAAGGGTTATGCCTTTAAAACTTCATGGGCTGCTGCCCCGGTTAAGGATGAAGAACCTTTAAGAAAGGTCATTTTAGGTGCGGGTGAAATCCAAGATGAGGTTTATAAATTAGAGCATATGAGTTTGAAGGACGCTCTCAATCAAACCGTCGGCTCTGAGGTGTGCGCGAAATGTACCTATGTCCTTTTTGATGAAACCTTAGATGGTGATGTTATTGCGTCAGACCGCTCTCGCTGCTCTGGGCCTAGAGCGGCCCCCGATGGCCCCGTTATCGGTGATTATATTGTCACAGGAGCCGTTACCAGCGTCACCTCCCAAAAAGTGTGGCAAGACTCTTCACGTGCCGAAGCCGAAGGTTATTTCAACTACGGCTCGGTGAAGTGGAAAACCGGGGCAAATGCCGGACTGCGTTCTACAGAAATCAAATCTTCCTTAGCGGACGGAACCATCACCACCCATCTAGCGGCCTATTACACCATCGAAATCGGTGACGAATATGAAGCTCATCTGGGCTGTGACCACCTTCGAGACGGCGACTGCTACACCAAGTTTAATAACAACATCAATTGTAACGCCATGCCTGACGTTATCACCCGCGAGGAGTATTCCAAACATGGCACAAGCTGATGCCGTTATTGCGCTTGCCCGCGAATGTATGGGTACGCCTTTTCTCCACCAAGGCAGGGTTTGTCGTTTGGCGCTGGATTGTGCGGGCGTACTGGTTCACGTCTTGAAAGGATTAAACCTGCCCTATAAAGATCAGAAAGGCTACCCAAAACGACCCTATCAAGGGCTACTAGAAAAAGGCTTATCTGAACAGCCCCATCTTGAAGAAATCCCCCTGCCCGAATTATCAGCGGGTGACGTTGTGTTATTCCGTATCACCACGGCTCCCAGACATATCGGCATCTATACGGGAGAGAACGTGATTCACGCCTATTCAGACACAGGCTGTGTCACCGAGCAATCATTCAAGCCCTGGCTTCCCCAACTTAAACACGTCTATAGGATTGTGCCATGAGTGTAGGTCAAGGAATAGGCGCTGCTGTTGGTGGTGTCGTTGCCGCTGTTTATGGTGGCCCTGCTGGTGCAAACCTTTTCGCTACACTACAAGGCGCCGCATACGGAGCCGCTATCGGTGGTTTTTTGGATCCACCTCCCGGCCCCGATTTACAGGGTTTAAAAATCGACGATGCCTCAGCTCAAACGTCGGAGTATGGAGCCCCCATTAATCGCGGTAATGGCAAGTTTCCTGCGGTCGGGAGTGTCGTTTGGGTTGAGGGGGGGGAAAGAAAAATTGTCCCTGTTAAAACCGATAATGAGGGCGGTAAAGGCGGCGATGCTGGCACAACGAAGAACGACGAAGCATTCTGGACAGGGGCTATTATCCTGGCTGACCACCCCGTCGATGGCATAGGTAGGCTATGGTTTGGGCCTAATTTAGTGTCAAACAGCTTAACCGAAGATTTGGCAACGGCTGCTGCCTCGGGTGAAATATTTCCTACGCTCTCGCTTCAGGCCGACACCGGCTTATTAAAAGCCAGCCTGAACACTAACCCCACTGGTGGGACGGTGCGACTGTACCCGGGAATGGATGATCAGCCAGTTGACCCCCGTTACGAAGCAGACAGGGGGGCTGGCAGAGCTTCAGCCTGGCGTGGTTACACAGTCTTATTCGTGTACGACATGCCGTTGAAGGATTACGGCAATAGTATCCCTGGCATGGAGGTCAAGGCTGAATTAATTGTTGGTGATGGCAGCGCCGATCCTGTGCTTTTGCATGAAGAAGAAAGAGACCGCCCAGGCGCTGCCATTTACATTAATGCGCCACACTTAAGTAATGGTACGGCGTATGTTTATGCAGTAGAACATACCACCGACCCAGTAGACGGCTGGTCGTATGCTATGGGGCTAGAGACCCAGCCTTTTCTTCTCTCATCAGAAAACGATGGCCCCGGTGCTTTTGTGCCAAGAGCTGCCGAGGGGTGGGCTGATGTAGAGGGGTTCCCGCCAGACGCTCGCCCTCTCACAACAGCGCAAATTGACCTTCTCCGTGGCGGCATTACCTTTAATTGCTTTAGTAGTTTTGGCCGATATTACCTAAAGGATGGAACCTATTATTATTTCGACCTTGTTTCCCCCTGGAAAATCTATGTCGGATTGAACAGCGTGGTTTATGGATCAGACATTGCTCTTATTGCCGTCGATGATTCTGGTAATATCTATGCCGTCAGTGAAACCCTAGTTAAGAAATACGATAGCGACCTTAATTTGTTAAGTAGCATGGCGGTCTCTTTCGGCACTGACATCTTTGGTAACGCCTCGCGGGTTATGTTTGATGACTCTACTGGGCTGTTATGGGTGCAAACCAGAACGGTGGCGGCACCTAACGACCATTATCACCCCATTTTATTTGAAGAGGGTTATCAGGCCGACCCTGTAGTTGTCCCTATTGGCGATTTTTCAGGCGCTTACGCCAGTCTTAATTTTAGTATTCGGGGAAATCTTCTTACGCGGTTTCGGTATATCGCGGGATCAACCTTATCAGGAAATGTACAAAGCTGGCGACTCCCGACCCCTAATGGCGGCGGCCAATCCCTCGCCGCAGTCGTCAGAGAAAGAATGGAGGCCTCCTCTTTAATTGAGCCGTCAGATATTGACGTTACGTTGCTGACTGACACGGTGAGAGGCTTTAAAACAGCGGGCCTTAAGCCTATTCGCACAGCGATAGAGACCTTGATGGCGGGTTATCACTTTGACGTTGTAGACTCAGGGTATCAATTAAGATGTGTGGCTCGTGGTCAGTCTTCCGTGATGACCATTGATTACGAAGACTTGGATTGTAGACCGGCTGGTTCTGCCCCAAGCCCTGCATTATCAACAACATTTGAGATGGCAAAGCAGCTACCCAAACGGGTTGATATTGGCTTTCTCGATGCTGATCGCAATTACAATAAGAACGTTCAGCCGTCTATTGAGCGATTAGCCTCGCAAGCGGTGAGTATTGAATCTTATGACCTCGCCATTGTTTTTACTGTGGACGAAGCAGCGCAACTGGCTAACCATGAGATTGATCGCAAATGGACAGAGCGACAACGGTTTAATACCTTTACCTTGCCTCAAACATACCAAGCACTAGAGTCTGCTGACGTTATTACCATTCCCGCGCCTGAAGCTACTTATGAAATAAAATTGACGGAAGTAAATCATTTAGCCGATGGCCGTGTGCAATGCCAGGGTGTGGTGAATGATGCCGCTATTCATGTTCAAAACGCGGTAGGCGGTCAAGGTGTTCTCGGTGATACCGTCGTGAAATATGCGGGCGCGTCCATTATGCATTTATTGGATATTCCTTTAATTAGGGATGAAGACGACAAGCCCGGTTTTGCCGGAGCGTTAAGCGGTAAGACTTCAAGCTGGCCGGGCGGGTCAATTACGCGATCCGTCGATAGTGGTCAGACGTGGAAGTCTGTCCAGAGCTTTAGAGGCCCGGTCACGGCGGGTATTTGTAGGGGTTCTTTACCTGTTAACGATGGCGCTGTGATTGATCGAGTCAACACATTAACTGTAGATTTTTACAGTAGTGATATGCTCATATCCTCGATCACCCAAGAGCAAATGTTAACGGGTATGAATTGGGCCGCCTATGGTGTTCCTGGCCGCATGGAATTAATCCAGTTTGCCAACGCCACATTAAATGCAGATGGATCGTATACCCTTGATACATTTGTGCGGGGGGCTAAAGGCACAGAGCAATATACCGGCACCCACGTTGATGGTGATGTGTTTGTGTTTCTCAGCGACGCAGATGCCGCCTTTATTGCGGCCAACATCTCTGACATCGGGGCAGAGAGGCTCTATAAAGGATTAACGTCTGGCAAGAATATTGACTCCGTACAAGAGACAGCTTTCACCTATTTAGGCGTGAATAAAAAGCCTCTTTCTCCTGTTCAGCTTGACGGGTCTATTGATGGCTCTGATAACTGGGATTTAACGTGGTTAAGAAGATCACGCTTATCAAGTAGCTGGTGGACAAATGGCGTAGAGGCGCCCATTGGTGAGGATTCAGAGAGCTATGAAATTGACATTATGAATGGGGCGACTGTCGTCAGGACGCTAACGTCGACCACGCCAGCAGTTCAGTACACATCTGCCAATCAAGTCACTGATTGGGGAAGCAACCAGACCACCTTAACCCTCCGCGTCTACCAGATGTCCGCCATTGTAGGGCGTGGATATGTAGCAGAGATAACACTATGAGCACAAGTACCTTTTTAGGGATGACACTACTGGCAAATGGGCTGGCTAATTATGTGCTGGCCAATGAGTATTTCGATACATTAGAGAAAGCATCTTCAGGCCGGATCACGGTAGACTTCACCTCAGATGCAGACCTAACGCTAACGGCCGATCAAGGGTTCCACAAAGTGCTCGCGATTACAGATTCAACCGTAGCATTAACCACGGGGCGTGACGTTATCTTTCCCACTAAAGGCCCAGAGCGAATCATCAAGAACTCAACAGCCCAAACGCTCACCCTTAAAATAACAGGGCAAACCGGCGTAGCAATTTTAGCCTCGACAGTAGGTCGTTATTATTATGATGGGACTGATATTGTTGCGGCTCCTTAGTTATCTCTGGGTTAAGGGTTAAAACTCAAGCATGGTTGCTAGGCGTATATCGCGTGGCACCAGCCTTGATAGAGACAGGCAACCACCATCTTCTTGGTACCAAACTTTATTGCTACACCAGTACACCTTGGCCCATCCCTGCTTAGCGTCGTAGTGGCACCAGAACCTATAATATAAATCCATGACCGGTTATCTCTGGGTTAAGGGTTAAAGGTAGTGGGTAGAACCGCAATGCTTATTCCGCTTACTTTTCATTTCTGGCAAAGACCCTTTCAGAGCTTCAACATGAATTGAGTTATCAATCGGCATAGACATACTTGCCAGTAAGTTGTCAATTCGGTCAAATGGTGTGTTCGCCACCTTTGTAGCCGGTGAAGGTTGCACCTAGGGCACTCTTCGCATGTTCTAGCATTTCTCCAAAGGTCACGTTTTCTTTTGGCGCGAATGCAATTTCATCATAATATCCACGATAGCTGTCAGGTTCCCCGAACCCGTGAGGCACGGTTAACTCAGGGTTTTGTTGCTCTAGCCACTTAATCAAATCTTCAAGCATTTCTCTCTCCTTCGTAGTTGGTTACACACTAACAACGCAAAGCACGGGATAAACCCGTGTTCGCAGGGTTATGGCTCAAACCTTTCAAAGTCCTGCGCCATCTTTCCAAATTTGCCAGTTGCAATAGTGTAATAATGCTTTCCTGCATAGTGTTGCAGCCATCGCAGTTTCCTTGCAATTCGTCGGTGTGGTGAAAAATAATCAAGCAGTTTTTGCATTACGGTAATCCTCTTTTGCTTTGCTTCTTTTGCAAACTGGGCAATAGCCTTTTTTAGTGTTCCTGATTTTGCATCCGCATTTTCTACAAGGCACTGAATTGTAGTATTCCTCGCCAATGATTCTGGCGGTTTCTGCATCCATGTTTATTGGGTCGCGGACGGGATGTGTCAATGCGGTTTCAATATTCCAGCCAGAGTTTAATCTCCGCGCTAACGTTTGCCGCTTCATTCTATATTCGCGCGCCCATTCACAAAGCAGCATCTCCCTTTCATCAAAATAAATTAGTCGTCTCATAGTAAAAAGCCATAACAACACGCTGCACTGGACTCACTACGCTGGCGCTTCGTTCGCGCAGTGAGCTTAGGGTTATACAGCCAAGGCGGCTTCAATCAATTCCAAGACTTTGCCGTCTGCCTCTTTCCTGTCGCAATCTTCTACGCAGTCATATTCATCTAGCTCACCGCTAATAACCCCTGCTTTTATCAGCGGCCTGTAAACGTCGTACTCCCACCCGCTATTGCCAAATGGTCGTTTTCCGCTGAAACATTCCCCTTCTTTCCAGAGTTCTGTTAGTAGTAGTTTGAAATATCCTGCTATTGTAAGGTCTTTGTCAAAATCGCTACTTTCAATCTTCAGTTTCAATATTTCTTTTGTTTCCATAACTCACCTCAAAATGTATAACCAGTCGCTTCAGTGGAAGCCGAGAACGTCCGGTTTTCAATAGTCACTCAGTGGCGGCTCCACTGAGCTAATTCGTTATATGCCCCACACATCCACACCGCCCAGCTCAAAGTAAGCCTGTATTAGCGGACCTTTCATCTCCGGTAATGCCTCTTTTAGAGCTTCAACATGAATTGAGTTATCAATCGGCATAGACATACTTGCCAGTAAGTTGTCAATTCGGTCAACTTGCAGTGCAATGTCTTCAAGCGCGCATTCTTTGTTTTCTTCGAGTGTTCCGCCGTAGTTCATAGTGGTTTTCCTATTTAAATTGGTTTTGCATATATAATTCATTATTTATAAAACTCCGCTAAGTTCGGTTAATAACGTGTTATATTTCATTGCCTTTAAATTCTGATTTAAGCAGCCTTACAGCAAAGTCCAGCGCTTTAATCATGTCCTTCGGTGTATCCCCTTCTAATTCGATTCTTTGGTGTCGATCATTATCCCAAGCAATGTGGATAGCCTCTTTACAACCAATATCGGCCAAGTCTCGTTCAATCCAGATCCTTTTCAGTTTTGCCATAAATCACCTCAAAAATATAACAAGCGCATTAACGCGGACACTCATTCCGCTGCGCTCCATTCGTTCCGGTTATGCTGGTCGTTATGACTCAAGCCGTTCTTTAACCCGAAACCATTCCGCAAGCTGCTCCTTGTTGTACCGCCTTGCGTTGTCATTAAGTGGGCCACCAATACAATAAATTTGCCCGAGCGCCCTGTCTATCCTGCCCTGCAACTCAATTGTCAGCAGTTTCAATTCGGCAATTTCTTTTGCCTGCCGCGCTATCAGTTCTGCATCCGTCATAACAGTTTCCTCAATTTTGACTCCGCTTCGCTACGCAAATTAGGTAGCGGTTAGTGTGCCCACCAATCCCCTTCATAGGGTGGCCAGCCCTCCTCATCAAGCACAATCCCAGCTTGTTCATAGTGCCCGCATCGACAATATTGCTGCGCCGTTTTTAGTCCAACCAAACCAGACACCTCCCAGTGCCCGCTCTCCATTGTGTCCTGTACCCACCACCGCACACGAAACAGATCAGGCACACTAACTTTTTCGCCTTCTGCTGGTTCAGTTTGTTCGTTCACGTTTGTCATGGTTTCAATTCCTCATTACCGTTAGAAAGGTAAATTACCTCTGAATCGCAGTGTTAGCTGTTTTCTGCTTTGTACAGCTCATAGCAGCTAGATTTTGTCCAATAATAAATGCCATCAACTTGCGTGTAGCCATGAGCACCTTCTGGGGCCAAAAAGTCTGATGATCTCACTCTAAACCCGGCCTTGTTTTGCTTTATTTCTGGGTCAAGCTCCATGGGCCCAAGGTTTCCCCACTCCTCACAATGCAGTCTAACCGGGCTTTGCTTCTCTTTCGGCAGCCAGGTTTCTCCGCCCAATATATATCTAATACCCTTTGGCGGCTGTGGCTCAATCACAGCTAACAAGTCGCTCAACACGGACTCACTACAATTCGTTTCACTCATTTCCGTTCTCCGGTTAGCTCAGGGTTATGCCGGTTACGTCTCCGGCGCAGAATCCGCTCTGCCGTGGCTGTAGGCAACGCGCCCGCTGTGCGGTGCTGGGGTCATCGGCCAACACTACCTGCTAATTCCAATATGGTCATTGGCTTCGGCCAGGCACGCTCTCCAATGTTTGCGGTCATCAGGGGAGCATGTGCGCAGATTTTCTTCGGCCAACGATTTTCTTTCCACCCAATCAACTGTCGGGGTTTTCGAGTGCGGGTCTACTGCTTCGCAATAATCCAGACACTCACAATCTGGGTGTATGCATTTGTCTATCATGTCTGTCTCCGGCATAACAATTCACAGCACGCGGACTCCGCTACGCTCCGCCCGTGTGCTCAGGGTTATGCGCTCTCCTGGCTAACCTTTATCGTGTATTCCAGAGTACCATCGGGCCTTCGTATCTCAATTGCCTTACCCGTCTTCTCACCAAAATGAACTGCATGTTCCGCAACAGCAACCAGCGCTTCAATCGTCACATCCTGTTTGTTCGCTCCCCATGTTCGACCGTCTTTCAAAACTGTTCCTACAAAAATAGTTCCGGTGAGCGGGCTTGTTGCTACGTGTAAATTTCTGTTCATTTATTTAACTCCCCCACCACGAACATCTGGTGGCAGCCAAATGTCAGTATTCCATACTTAAAATAGCCATTGTCCTGACACTCGTTAACTATCTCTTGCTTCCCCCTATCCTTTAGCTCTTGTATATCTGCATCAAAATCACTACAGGCTGTTAGGAGTAGGGCGGTTAGTATTAGTAATGGTTTCATATCCATGCCTCAGAATGTAACGTCAGACCAAGCTCTGCCGTATTTGATGTCACTTATAAGGCCAGGAGATACTCCATACTCTTCTGCTAGCTTTCCCCTCTGGCCCCACTTAATAGACTGAAGCTTTTGTTTTATTTCTTTGGCTTGGGTTACCGTTAATTTGGCTCCTTCTCCGCGCCGACAGTTTGTTTGCTGACTAACCACATCAAGATGTTTTGGGTTGACGCAAACTCTGTTTCCGCACAAATGATCTATAACCATTTCCTGTGGGATGTGGCCAACAAAGATGGAGTAAACCCATCTATGAGCAAGGAGTGTTTTTCCTCCTAACTGCTTATGCCCATACCCTGTCGCCTTGTTAACTTTTCCCTGCCAGTCCCAGCATTCACCAAGGCTTTCAGGGATATTAATTAACGGCTTGATTATTTCCCCTACCTGCCTCAAAACGGAATCTCAGAGTCGTCGAAATTAGCTGGCGACTCTGCTGGTTGGTGGTCGCCGTCACCATTCACGTTCGGCGGGGAACTCCCCGCCCCAGAGCCAGCATCTCCACGCGAATCCAACATCTGCATCTCACTGGCTACAACCTCAGTGGTGTATCTATCAGCGCCGCTTTGGTCTTGCCACTTTCTTGTTCTAAGCGAACCTTCGATATAAACCTTGGAGCCTTTCTTTAAATACTCGCCCGCTATTTCTGCCAGACGGTTAAAGAAAACTACTCTGTGCCATTCGGTACGTTCCTGCTGTTGTCCGGTCTGCTTATCCTTCCATGACTCAGATGTTGCTATGGTTATATTGGTAACAGCGTTACCGCTTGGCATAGCTTTTTTCTCTGGGTCATTGCCGAGGTTTCCTACTAGAATGACTTTGTTAATTCCGCGTGCCATGTGTGCTCCTTATTTAATTCTCAAGCTAGTTTTTGATTTTTCTATTCTTGCGCCAGGTACATCAGTGCCAGCCTTTAACCGCTTTAATATTTCGCGCTTGTCTGGCTTGCTAATAACGGAGACTTCTACCAGTTCATCAGGAATAAGATCCTCGTCTTCAATGAAAACAACGTCCCTTCCTTTGGCCAAAGTAATGGCAAACAGTGGACACTCGATCTTTATTATCCCAGATGCCTCCATATTGCCTCTAAGGTACTCGCGGATAGAATCTCGCCTATTAGCTAGGGCTGTTTTTCTCTTGGTTAGGCGTTGAATCTCGCGGTCTACGGAATCAACATCTGACTGCATGTTTTCGATCACATGAACCACTGACAAAGCCTTCTCTTTGAATTCGCCCTCAAGCGCCTCGAAAGTATCCGCAATTGCCTCGGCTGTAATTTCTTCAGAGTCGGCCAGTACTTGAAGCTCTCTATGCTGCTCTGTTATCTGATACAGATGCGTCATTTCCAGCCTCCAGCTCTAGTTTTCTTGCGTCTTTTGCGTCAGTGAAAACTTTAACCGCCACAATATCTTTAGTTATTCCAGCCTTCCTAATCAACGACTGGTAAATACCCTTTAGTTCGCCAAGGCTGATAGCTGTGCTTATTGTGTTAACAGACTTATCAACCCATTCTTTGTACTGGGCTTCCTGCTTGGCTTTTTCTTCTAGTTTGTTCTCTGCTTTTTCTAGCGCGTATTGATTCTGCACAACCTCGACATAATCAGGGTTATCAAATTCACCAAGAAAAACATCAGCACTAAAGCCAAGCTTAGAAAGAGCCTTGCTCATCGTGTTTGTTTCAGCTTTCTTGGCAAATTCTGGGTCAACCCTAGCCTTGTCCCCAGAGCCAAGCTTTACTGGCCATGAGTTGTTAATAGGGAAGGTGTGACGCTCGCCTAACACATAGAAGAATACAGCTCTAACAACCACGAGGCCGGTAGCTTCTAGCTGGCTAAAATCAAGATCACATGATTCGAACCCCCATCCAGATCCGTAGGGGCCAAGGTGCTCTGTCGCTTCTTTGATTTGGTATTGGGGGGCAATGGAGGTATACCCGCCACGCTGGGCAACGTGCTTTGTATAATCCGGGTCGGTTTTGCAAACCTTTTCCCATAAATCTAGATTAGCCATTGTTCTCTCCTATAGGCTCACTTGTGCCTTTGTTAAAACTTTGGAACCTTGTGCAAAACATCTAGGCAAATTTCTTCGGCCTTTTGCAGCTCCGCTTTTATTTCTTCAAGCGTTTCTGCTTGCTTACAGTTATTGTTAATCAGCCAGTTAACGCACCAGCTCAACCGAGGGAAGAAATGGTCTCTGGTATGACTTTTATCATTACCGTCTTTGTCTTTTCCTAAGTAAGTCTCTGTGATAATCCAGTTATACTTGTCGGTGCTAACTGAATACTTTTCATCTATTTTCATCACGCTACACCGTTATGGCTAGGATGCCTTAACCCTTTCAAACCGTCGTTGTAGGCGGCTTGCGCTAGGTAATAGGGTGGCCGTTCTTCTTCGCAGCGTGCTACCGCCAGATTGATATATCTTTCCGCATTTCTTACATGGTCGGGTGTTACTGCCGTCGCTCTCACGCGGCCCGCTTTAAACATTGCCTCTATGCTTTTTTTGTATTTCATCCGACATCGCTCCATGTATCTGCTAACAAATGATTTACGCATTCCTCAATTCTTTGCGCCCATGACTGCTGGTCTTGTGGGTTGTTGTGAGGCCGTCTAAATGCGTTTCTAAGCAACTCTTTCTCTGTCTCTGCCTTATCCTTAGGGGACGTGTAAAGCTGCATAATGGTGTCTTTAGCCATCGTGTTATCAAGCATGGCGTTGTGGTAAACATCTTCGAGTAGGTGGGCTGGCATGTTGGCAAACCAGACTTCTATATAGTTGTCTGTTTGCTTGTCATCCATTTTGGCGAAGTTCAACAAATCATAAGAACCGTGATAGCTGTGTATCTTCTCGATGATTGGATAAGCTACTTCTTGGTCAGTATGTGGTAGCTCTTTTAATCTCATTTCCCCATCTCCGTTTAGGCTGGTATGGGGTAATATTAGTTTAGCTAATTATATTAGTCAATAGTTTTACTAATAATTATTTTAATGGGTTGGTGGTAGAGTTGAAGCTGCACTGATAGGCAAAGAGGGTCGATGGATGATAAGGAAATATTTGTTGTTAGTGCTGGCGGTTTCTTTCCCATGTGTGGGGGAGGAGGCTGATTTGTTGCATAGAGGGCGCTGGAGAATTAACCAGGCAATCCAAGGTCTGCGTTACGCCCATTTCTCCACCAAGGCTCTCTTGCGATAGACCGGGATCGGACTTTTTGGCCGCGAGGTAGTGGCGCTTAATAAAAGCCCCTTCGCGTTTTTTCTCTTCTGTGGTCGTGCCACGCTTAGTTGTCGTCATGTCTCTCATTATTAGCCAACCTAATATACTATTCAATTAGCAAAACTATTGACGACCTTAATTAGTTAAACTAATATAGGTCACATGAGAGAAATAACACTTAAGCAGTTCTGCGAAGAGCGGTCACAAACTGAAGCCGCTGAAGTCATGGGTGTAACCCAGGGCGCGGTTTCCTTAATGATCAAAGCAAAGAGAGAAATCTTCTTCGTAATAGAGGCTAGCGGGCCTTCTTTTTACGAAATTAAACGTGGCAGGAGGACTGCCGCTTAGAGCCTTTTAGCCACCTGTTTAGCCATTTGGTTGCCATCCTCTCCCAAATGGAATTGCACTAGACAAGTATCTAAAGAGTTTTCAAAAGTTTTCTGGTACTTCAAATAACCAGAGTTTTTTAACAATTGGATAGATAGATTAATTGGGTTTTATCTCATGAACTCCGCTCCAGTCGAGAGTAGAAAGTAGGGGTTGAAGCCCGCTCATTAGTGCGTCAATGGAGATTAGATATGACATCTGAACTTGACCAACAAATAAGTTTAAAAGCACTTCTCGATTATCGGGGACCATGGAAACTGAGACATGACTTACCGGAAGGTGTCGGCTTGGCCCCGTTAGCTCATGAATCGCTAAATTCGGGTCTTGTGACCACTGCGCGGCGAGTGTTAAGGCCTGTTCAAGGATCAGTCCTAGTGCCTCTGGATTAACAAGGCTTCCCGAAATGTTTTTTTTCGTGTCAGCAACCATCATTACTTTCACTTTAGGGTTGTCGGTTGCCTCAAATACAAAATCAGTCATGCCGCAGACTTCAATCTGTTTAGTCACGATGTATCTCCTTATATCTATGTGGAGAGTAAGTGTTACCAACCATTATCTATCTGTCCAGTTGTTAAAAAACTTTAGTCCCGTAAGGGGTTTTTATTTAAGTAGTAAAGCGTAAGCAAACGTTAGCAAACGAGGGCAAACACATGCAGACATCATTGCCATTAATGGGGTGTATTTCTAGTGAAGTGCGTGAAATGCCTTATGAGGAAATAGCACACCTGCCCACAGAACAAGCGGCTTTCAGGTATTGCATCCGTTACGCAAGAGTACACAGAACACAGCGGGTAGTTGCTGAGCTTCTTAGCGTTGGCGAGAAAAAGATTATTAGCACTGGTGAGTTGAACTGCATGTTAAACGCAGACAACAACGACCGGCCCAAATACATGAGCCGCACCAGACAAATAAAGCTGCAAAAAATATGCGGTAACACAGCTATTGACCAGTGGGCCGAGCTTTACTCGAAGGGGTTGCTGGTTTGTCAGAAGTCCGTTGACCAACGATTAAAAGAGATTGAACTAGAACGCGCTCAGCTATTAGCGCAAGTAGGATAACCACTCCCTTAACCGCCTTCGGGCGGTCTTTTTTTAGGTGAAATTATGAGACATAGCGAACTAAACGGTTGGTATATGAGCATTAAAAGAATCTGTATTGGTGTGTTGGTTGGGTCATTGTTGCTGGTGTTGATCGCGCTATGAGCTGGTCAGAATACGAGAGAGAAAAGGCCCGTCTGGTTCGTCTTAATCTTCCCTATGAAGTGTATCAGGCAGCTATCAAAGAACTCCTAGCGAGGCTTAAATTGTGAAGTGGTACAAACACGATGCAAACGCCAACGCTGATGCAAAACTTAAAAAGCTAAGAATTAAATATGGCATGGAAGGTTACGGCCTGTATTGGTATTGCCTTGAATTAATTTGTGATGGTATTGATGAAAGCAATATTAACTTCGATTTAGAACACGACTCAGAAATCATTTCACATGACACCGGCATCCACTACGAGCGGGTTCAAGAAATGATGTCATATATGGTTAAACTTGAATTATTCGAGATGAATCAAGGGGTTGTGACTTGCATGAAGATGGCTAAACGTCTTGATAAGTCGATGACAAGCAATCCAAAAATGCGACAGTTAATTGATAAAATCAGAAACAATCATGCTGAAGTCATGATCCCGTCATGTGTTAGTCATGACTCAGTCATGCAAGATAAGACTAGACTAGATAAGAATAAACACACTACGCCTTCGGCTCCGTCATGTCCCTATCAGGACATTGTCGATGTGTATCACGAAATATTACCTAACTTGCCAGAAGTAAAAATCCTTTCTGATAAACGAAAAAAATATCTTAAGTCTCGATGGCTTGGTTCTAAGGCTGCCCAAGAGGTTGGATGGTGGCGGGATTATTTCGAGAAGGTTTCACAGTCAGATTTTTTAATGGGTAGAACTGAAAATAAATTCCAAGCCAATTTTGAATGGCTGATTACCGAAAGTAATTTTATCAAAGTGTTGGAAGGTAACTATGAGCGCGGCTGAACAAAATGTGATTGGTGGGTTGATGCTCTTGGGCGATCTCTCTGGCGATTCTGCTCAGAAGGTGATCGGCATGTTGACCCCTTCGTCATTCTCTGATGTTGACCTTGGCATTGCTTTCGAGGCCATTGGTCGCATTGCTGAAAGAAACGGCAGTGCGGATATGTTTACCGTTGATGCTGAGAGTAAACAAGATAAGCGTTATCGCGCAAACAGCATGGATTATCTAGCAGAGGTTTCTAGCAGTGTGCCTAGCTCTGCCAACATCGTGAGCTATGCCGAGCTGGTTAGGTGTGACGCGGTTGAACGATATGCGGTATCAACATTGAACAACGCTATTGCCACAATCACCGATAGATCGAACGGCGATATTTACCAACGGCTAGGGCTGGCTGAGTCGCAACTGTCAGCCATTCAAGATCGCGCCATACGCAACAAAACACAGGGTTTAAGACACGCGAAAGATGTGGGAAGGGATTGGTTGTCTGAGGTCGAGAACAGGCTAGAAGGCAAGACACGGGGCTTTACGCTGGGCATTGATGCACTTGACCAGATGTTATATCCCAAGCGTGTGCCGGCGGGTTCATTGGTTGTCGTTGGTGCGCGTCCAAAGATGGGTAAGACGGCCATGCTCACACACATTGCTCTCCACTACGCCTTAGACCGGAAAGAGGCGGTCGCGGTGTTTAGCTTGGAAATGCCAGAGGCTCAGATTTATGAACGGATGATGGTTAATCAATCCCATGTAAACCCAGAGATATTTTATCGCGCTGCAAGGGATGCTGACGACTGGCAGTCCGTTTGCAAGGCCGCTGGTAGTTTTAACGAATCACAGCTTCACATCGACGACACGCCAGGAATAAGAATTGCTCATGTCTTGAAAGAGGCCAGAAAGCTCAACAGAAAACACAAGGTTGGGCTGGTTGCGGTTGATTACCTAACCCTAATGGAAGCCAGTGGAGCAGAGCGAAACGATATTGGTTATGGGCAGATCACTAAAGCCCTCAAGAACCTAGCCAAAGAATTAGACTGCGTTGTTTTGATGCTGACCCAGTTAAATCGCCAGCTTGAAACCAGAGCATGCAAACGGCCACAGCCATCAGATTCAAGAGACACAGGACAGATCGAGCAAGACTGCGATTTATGGATAGGCTTGTATCGAGAGGGCGCTTATGCCGTTACCCCTAACGACAGTCTGACAGAAGCCATTGTTCGACTAAACCGACACGGAAAAACAGGGACGGTCTATTTCGATTTGATTGACGGGACGGTGCGAGAGACAGACCAAGACTCTGCCGCCGCTGCGTCTGAACAGCCACAGAAAGCCAAACGCCTTTCCTACTAGGAGCTATTCGCATGAGTGAACACCTAAAAACCTGCATTGAGTGTGACGAAGAAAAACCACTGGTTGAGTTTGATGCCCACCCACTGAGACTGAACTACAGCCGGTGCAGGCAGTGCTTTCCGGCGGCAAGGCTGGAAACGGTTAAGGACGCTATCACTGCTGCCTGTGCTGCTAAATATCCGGGAAAGATATACGAGAGAGTGCTTGGTATCGTCAACGGTCAAAGTCATTGGGAGAAGGTGCAAAACAGAACGCTAGATACTCTTTTGATTAAAAAGCTGTTGGCGGCATGAGTGGAACAGCCCAGCAAGAAATCACCGGGGGATCTCAGGCGAATGACCGAGGGAATGAGGGTGGAGTTCCTAAAACTACCTTCGACCCGTTCGCATTATGGGCTGGTGGCTTGGAAGCCTTTTGCCGCTCAGATAATGAACATGCCGAAAGACGCAGCCATTCAGATCGACATGAAGGTCGTCAAGATAATCAAGGCGCAGAAGGGGTGGGGATATGAAGCTAAGTAGTTTGGCGTTTTTTGTTTGTATAGTGCTGGCGACATTTCATTTAGTGCTGGGGGACACTGCGACCACCACCGTTTATGCCGCAGCGGGCCTAGTGATGATTTTCGTTGAGCTGACGAAAAGGGATATGTGATTGAGGGCCATCTTCAGGCGTGAAGGCAACACTCTTGTCCCTGCTTGCCAGAATGCAGTCAAGGTTTTGGCTCAGATTGGCGATAGGGGGGAAGGGTTGATTGATTACACCCAAGGCAGGAACGCTGGCAACCATCGACGCTTTTTCGCCTTCGTTAACCTTACGTTTGATATGCAAGAAGGGTTCGATGATCCAGAGGTATGGCGCAAATTTCTAGAAATGTGTGCTGGCCATTTTAACGAAGTTATATCACCCAAGACAGGAGAGAAGATGTTCATTGCTAAATCAATCGAATGGGGCCAGTTGGGTGAAGGCGAGTTTCGGGAATTGTTTGGCCGCGTCATTCAGGCGTTTATAGACAGGTACGGCCAAGGGATAACCAAAGAACAGTTAGATATGGTTGTGGGGTTTTAGGATGACAAAGCTAAAAAAACTTGAAAGGGTAGATCATCACAGCCAACAACGCCGGAATAATTAATGATATGAGAGAGGCGATTATCAATGACAATTGAAGAGTTGGCAGTGAAAAAGAAAATGGTCGAGTTTGAGATAACAGGAATACTGGCCCAGTTCTTTTCCGAGACAGGTGTTGGTGTTTCTGGCGCGGCCTTGTCCGTTCAGGAGCAAGGGGGCATTGGCGGTGGAGGTGATGGCTGTGCTGCGACTTGTCGTATAGAGCTGGATTTTTAATGGCTAAGAAGAAAAAAACTATAGCCCAAGCAGTAGATGCAGCCGCCACCAAACTACAGAAACTGGTCAGGCTTAAAGCCGCTAATGAGAATGGTTTGGTTCAGTGTGTAACCTGTTCTAAATGGGCGCACTGGAAAGACATGCAGGGTGGCCACTTCATATCTCGTGGATCAAAGCGTTGGAAGCTGGTAGAGGAAAACGTACACACTCAATGCCCCGGATGTAATGGCTTTGGAATGAAGTATGGAAACGCTGAAGCAGTCTACACAGCTTACATGATTGATATGTACGGCCGTGATTTTGTTGATGAAATGCTGAGAACGAAGGGCGAGCCAAAAAAGTTTACTTGGGCTGAAGTTGAGGAAATAGACGCTGAGTTTTCAGCCTTAATCAAGCACCACGAGAAGAGGGTTGTATGAGGAAACATTTAATGATTCCAGACATGCAGGTTAAGCCGGGGCGGCATGAGCGAATATTCATTCGGAAATTATTTTCCAGATAAGGAGATAACTATGGATCAAGAAAGTTTAGTTGGGGTAGAGGAAATTCTGGCCCAAAGGGGGGAAGACTACGGCAGCTTTATTGATGGCGCATTCATCATGCAGTCGATAAAACAGATCATGTTTGATTCTCCAAACTGGAAAGACCTCTGGCCCGACCAGAAAGAATCAATGGAGATGTTCGCGTCGAAAATTGGCAGATTATTAAATGGCGACCCGGATCATTTGGACTCTTGGCGAGACATTGAGGGGTACGCGAGGCTAGTCACAAACAGACTAAAAGGTGAAGACAATGAACGACAGTAGAAGGCCAACAGATGAAAAGAAGTACGGCGATAACTGGGACAAAATCTTCAGTAAGAAAAAGCGGACGTTTGCCGATTTTATTAGCAGGGCGGAGAGAGAAGAAAGCGTAAACAGTCAAGCCGAGAAGCAAGTTTAAACCTTTTAATGGGAACCTATATGTCCACATATTCCGCATTTGATATACCCCTGCGCAGTGGCAGACAGATATGGTGGGAGTGGTCAAGGTGTTCATCGCCAGAAAAGGGGATGGTTAGAGTTCAAACGTCAGGAGGCAGAATATTGCCTCGTTATGAAAAGGGCATCGGGACTGTAATTAACGGCCTTCCTCGCTTGTATCAAGATATTGGTAATTATCTTTGGTCTGAGAGGGTAGAGTTAGACAAGCGCCTTGATCTCTTGATTGAGCAAAACCTGTACTGCTATCTAAGTGCTACTGTGAAGGCGCAACCCAGAAAGCAGGTGTGGAAGGTTAACACCGAGACATTGATGCGCCATGCTATTCAGGATTGCCGTTGGAACAACCAAGTACAGACACGCGAGGGCAGCCGTTACACGAAAGAGCAGCTAGGATTGGTGCTCGGGTGCTCCGCAGATACGTTTAGAAAAGACCATAATGAGAAGTGGAATTTTCTACGCGACAATCTCACTGTATGGATGAACAGTGCAGAGCAGCCGCTGTATGATTGGATGAGAAGGTTAAAAGATGCGGCATAACGACCAGCACAGGGGCGAGCAAGAGAAATTGTAGAGCGAGCATATCGGCAATTACGGCATTCAAGCGTGTACAACGGTCGAAGGCAATAGAGCTATAGTGGCGTGTTAATAACTAAGCGCCGCTTATTGGGCCAGATGTGACTGTTTGCGCTACTGTTTAAAAACACATGCTGTATGTATTGACAGTCCCCCCCCCACTATGCGACACTATTTCCTAGTGTCGAGTTCCGAGCACAGAGATAAACCAGCCTAGTGCTGGTTTTTTTGTGCCTGTAAAAAAACTAAGGATAAAGCATGGATGTAGGCCACGAACAGACAGTCATAGCCGTTGGGCATAAAACAGCCCAGCTTGGCGGTGGTCTAGCCCTTGGTTCTGGTGTCACGGCGAAGTTAGCTGAGAATTATGACGCAATAGCCAGTTTAGGTGTTTTGGTTGGTATTGCTGTTGGTGTGTTTGGGTTGTTTGTTCAACTCCACTACCAAAAGAAACGCGACAAGCGAGAACAGCTATTGCACGATCGCAGAATGAGAAATGGCTAGTTTTAGTCAAGCATCACAAGACAGGCTCGACACCTGCCACACAGATTTAATTGTTTTGTTCGAAGAGGTAGTAAAGCATTTTGATTGCTCTGTGATTTGTGGGCATCGTGGACAAAGAGAACAAATGGCCGCTTACCTAGAAAACAACACACAAACACGGTGGCCAGATTCTAGACACAACTCAGAGCCTTCTATGGCGGCTGATGTTGCCCCTTACCCAATAGATTGGAATGACCGAGAACGATTCACGTTGTTTGCAGGTTACGTTTTGGGGATAGCGTCAGCACTTAAAGCGCAAGGACGAATATCCCACCAGATCAGGTGGGGCGGTGATTGGAATATGAGCAACAAAGTAAGTGATAACAAGTTTGATGACTTGGTTCATTTTGAGTTGAGTGGAGGTTGATGAATGTCAATAGCTGCTATTCACCTCCATGGATATAACGTTGAAGATTACAGAAACAGTTCCGGCCAGATAGACCAAGCCTTTAAGAATGCAGGCATAGACTCTCGTGTTCTGGTTTATCACGCCGATAATGTGCGCGAAGCCAGAGAGATGAACGCTGACACAGCACACAGGCTATCAACACTGATTCACTATTTTCAAGAGAGGGGCCACACCGTCATTGTGACTGCCCATTCTAACGGCAATACCGTTATGCGGCTGTGCTACGACCTTTATCAAACTAGTCCCGATATCGCGGTGTGTATTCAGCCCGCTTTACCTTCAGCCATGAACCCAGCACCAGATGCCAAGCATGTCGCTGTTTACTGGAATCCAGAAGATAGGGTGGTGAAGCTAGGAAAATTTTTAACCTGGATTACTGGACTGTTTTCCTCTAAGTGGGTAGCGGAACGAAATTGGGGCCAAATGGGAGCAACAGGATATGTGGGAAGCGATAAAAATGTGGACAACATTAACACGCTGGACGCTCACCACCCCCGTAGAGCTGGTGGCCATAGCGGTATATTTGATCAGCGGGTTGCGGGTTACTGGATGAGCCTTATCACGAAAGATGCTTTCGAGAGGGCCGCCCAGTTATGAGGCTAATTTTTACCTGCTTGTTACTCCTGTCATTTGCTGTGTCTGCCGAGGTAGAGCAGTCTTGGCCTAACCTCATTATTGCTGACGAGGGTGGCGTGCCTATTGACGGCGTTCCGGGGTCTACAACGCGGGTGAACGCACTTGAGAAGGTGTTGAACCTTCCCTATGGGACTTACAAAGTTATCCGGCCTGACGCAACTATCACAACGTCAGAAGATGTGGTCATTCCACCAGTTGTCGAACCACCAGTTGTTGAGCCGCCTATAGAGCCGCCTATAGAGCCGCCAGCAGAGCCGCCTATTGTTACACCAACAGATGATATTTCAGTGGTTTACAGCCGTGTTCCCCGCACTGTTGGGCCTCATACCGTTGCCACTAAAACGGGCGAGTTGGTTTTAAACAACGCCGAAGTGTGGGATGTATTACCCGAGGTTGCTACCCAGTTCTACGGCTTTAATGCGCCCGGTCAGTTGATGTTGCAGCATTCAGATGACAGTGAAGAATTACTATACGACTGCTTTGATAAAGCCCGACCCTGTGTGCCGTTTGATGCTATGCCATCACTGGATGGTAAACACATAGCCTTTGCTGTGTACAGTGCCGACAACCTTGTGAACGCGTGGAGCAATGGGGTTACCTTACCCAACGTTCAATTGGGCAGTCAGAATGCCGACTCCCGCATTTATGTTATTAACGTTGAAACAAAAGAATTAATCGCTTGGCCTCATACGCCTGGGGATAGAGATACCAGCCCTGTCTGGTTGCCTGATGGTCGGCTCATGTTTACCAGCACACGCAATGGGCAATGGCGACCTTGGTTAAACAAAATTACACCGATGGCCAAGCAAGACCCCCGGTTGTTTACGGCCTTGCCCGATGGCTCGGATGTAGTGGATATAAGCCCACACGAGGTGGGTGGGGCCATGCACCCCTTTGTATTCTCCAATGGGCGTGTTGGATATAACTCATTGTGGTATAGCCACAACCTGACCTATGTTGGCAATAATGGCAGTATTAATTGGCCTACCACATTAAATAATATGTGGATGATGGCTGATATTCTCCAAGATGGATCAGATTATAAAGCCCTGTTGGGCGGTCATAAAAACGCCTATCGAGATTCCAGAGGCAGAACCAAAACCCAGAAAGCCCTGCATTTTATTGGGCAGAGAGAGAATGGGGATGCTTGCATAGGTAGTTATTACCGAGCCAACAATCATGGATTAGGTGATATAGCTTGTTTCCCTTTCGAGCCTGCCGGTGTAGAAGGCCCAGCCCCGGACTTTTTGCCTACAGGCATTTACAGTGTCGCGTCTTGGAGTAAGTCAAACGATGAGCCAAGCCGCAAAGATGCTAACGGTGTGCGTCAGGGCAAGATTGGGTTCCCCGATGGTTACGCGGATAACCAGCTCCTATTAACTGTTTGCAGCGGCTACTGTACCAAGGTGGCGACGTCCCCGCCGTTTATTGATGGGCAGGTAGGTGATGATATTGGCTCAAGTATAGGGCTGTATAAAACCACAGTGATTCCTAGCGAAAACATGGACGATTTAGAGGTGGTTGTTGATCACCCTGATTGGCATGAATTCAATGGTCGAATAGTTAGGCCGAGAGTTATTCAAACAGCCGCGCTATCGCAGACAGATGACGGGTCATGTCAAGTGATCAGTTCAGATGCCGGGGCCACAGATGCCCACGACTTTAACGACTCATCGTTTAATCGCCGATACCGCGCAATGGCGAATAATGGCGGCGAGATTAAGGGCTTAGACCATTCAGAGGTTCAAGCTATTCGGTTTTATGAAGTATTGCCGAATCTCGACAAAAGCCCAGACTTTAAGAACTCCATTGGTAACGTTGTGAAATTACTGGGGGATGCCCCTTTATTGGCTGACAACTCTTTCAAGGTTGAGCTACCTTGTGATATGCCGTACCTCATGGCCGGTGTGGACAAAGACGGTTTAATTATTAAGCGCGATCAATTGCCTCAGTCATTAAGACCGGGTGAAAAGCGAGTGTGTACTGGATGCCATTTGCATGGTGAAGAGGGTAGACCTTACGAGCAATCATTGGCGTTTGCCGCCCCACCTTTACCGTTGGTTTTGCCTACCGCTGTGCCTACGTTTGAAAAAGACATTAAGCCCATATTCGAGGGTAAATGTGCTGGGTGCCATACCGTCGATTTGCCGGTTTTAGACTATGACAAACTGGTGTGGGATTACCTGCAAGAGTTTGTGCCAGATGACAGAAAGCATGTAGCAGAAAACACCACCAACCTGAAGAAAAAATACGGGTTACAGCGCCCTAATACCAGCAAGTATGTGAATACGATGTTTGCGCGTGAAAGCCTGCTGTATTGGAAAGCTGCGAACAAAAGAACGGACGGCAGGACAGATGACACTTATGCTGATGATATTGATTTTGGTGTAGATCACCCAACAACCCTGACGGCTATAGAGCTAAGAGCTGTGGGCGAATGGTTAGATGGTGGAGCGGCTAGATAGATGGCTATTAGCTTTGATGGGAACAGCTCAAAGGTAGTCATAGACACTAGCACTGTCCTTGAGAACACAAACCCTTACGCTCTTAATTTCAAGATCCAAATTACTGATACTAATTCAGTGTATGAGCGCTGCCTAAGTTACCGTGAAGGGTCGCGGGGGTTTATGGTCATCCAAGAGGATGACAAGCTGTTCATCATACCGAACGGAACAAATGCTACTACATGGGGCAGAGACGTAGATACAGGCTCTTGTATCGTTTTGCTCGGCCTTAGCACTGCTACATGGTACAACGTTACCGTAAACTTCTCTGGTGGCGCAGACAACATTCAATCCAATGCTACTGTCTGGTTAGATGGCGTTGCGGTTACCGAGGATGGAACGGGTAGCCTGAATGGAGGTAGTGGCGCAGGATATGGTTCTGGTACCGACACCAATACATTACACCTTGGGGCTAGATCTGCCTCAGGATCAACCATTTCGGTTCCCGGCGATTGTATTCTTGCTGAAGTTACGATGTGGGAAAACCACGCCCTAACTATAGCGGACGCGGTTAGTCTAGCTGCGGGTAATAGTGGTAGTACTGTTGACGCCGCCAACTTAGCAATCCATTACCAAGGCTTAGATAACACCGATACAACTGAGACAGTTAACAGTAAAACGGTTACGTTTTATGGCACGGTAGTGGATGCCACCCATCCAACTATGGCGGGTGGTGTTGCAGATATTACTGCAACAGGTGGAATGTCTTTTGGTTCATCAGCAGGTCTAAACGCAACAGGCAAGCTGGCAGGCTCATCGAGCCTATCATTCGGCTCAAGTGCCGACATTAACGCTACAGGAATATTAGGCGGATCAGCCAGCCTGTCATTTGGCTCTAGTGCTGGATTAAACGGCATAGGGTCGCTACAGGTGAGCGATTTAATATCCTTTGGATCATCTGCTGATTTAAATGCGGTAGGGACACTATCAGGGACAAGCGTTCTCACGTTTAGTGGAACAGGCGCATTAAACGCTGCAGGCACATTAAGTGCTACCAGTTCAATCGCTTTCTCCACAAGTGCTGAATTATCGACATCCGGCGCTTATGAATTAACGGGAACGGCGACACTCTCTTTCTCTGCTGCTGCCAGCTTAAATGCTACAGGTAAATTAACGGGCAGTGCGGGATTGGCTTTTGCTGATTCTGCCTCATTAACAGGGGCCGGAACTCTAGCCGCTTCCTCGGTTATCACGTTTGGAAGCTCTGCCGATTTATCCCAAGCCTCACAAGACGCAATAAGCGCCACTGTAGGGCTGTCGTTTGGCACATCAGCAACATTAAACGCTACAGGCGCTATGACCGCTGTTGGCTCTCTCACGCTGTCTACATCCGCTGATCTTACACAGCCTGGAATAGCGCCAGCTTATCCCGGACTTGAATACACAATGGGCGGCTCACGCCTTCACTACACCATGAGCGGAAGCCCGCTTCATTACACCATCAAATAGGTAAACATTATGAGCGCATCAAACGCCTTTGAAGATGCTTTGTTGGATCTTCTTTTTCTCAATACGGCCATTGCTAATGTGGGGGATGCTACAGGTCTACCGGCTACAGCAACAGCAGGCAGTTGTCAGCTATCGCTTCATACGGTGGCACTCACTGACACCGATACCCTTTTGACTGCTAACCAGTGCGCTTACACCGGGTACGCGAGACAAACCGTTGCTCGTTCTGGCGCTGGATGGACTAGCTCTGGTGGTACGGCATCTAACGCAGCCCTTATTCAGTTCGGTGAGAAAACAGCGGGGGCCGATGAGACAGCAGTACATTGTGGTATTGGATTAATCGCTACGGGTGATGTGTTAAGAATACATGCTGATCTTGGAGCAGACCTCTCCATTAGCAACGGGGTTAATCCTCAGTTTGCTATTGGAGCCCTCGATATTACTTTGGATTAGAGCTATGAAACTGACTAAAGAAAGAATGAATGAAATGAAAGGCAGCAAAGAAGGGCTACTAGAAAAGAATATTGTTCAGTGGTCTGAGCATTGCCGCAAGTTAGAAGCGAAAGTACACAAGACCACAGAAGATCAAGATGACCTTGATTATCGCCGCCTTCAGATTAAACGCTGGGAAGCTAAAGCATAACAATGGCCATCCTACACAACCAACCATATAAGGTGTATGCAGAAGGTGAGCTGGTTACCATTGAGCTAGGGAACGTGCCTATCACAGTGGACTATCACACCGCCTTGCAGATGGCTCAGTTCCTACGCATAGCAGGGAGAAAGGCTAAATCCAATGCTGGTGACAACTCCTTTACGGTTAAAGCTTTTGGCCTGCTGTCTGATGCTGAAGCTGATGAGAAGGCAGCACAGAAACGCCGATCTTTCACGGGGTTTGCAGGATGACTGAGACAGCGCCACAGATACACAAGATATCTGTTAATGAGGTAAGGGCTATAGCTGTGTCTATGGTCAAGAAGCTTGATAGCGGGGAGACACTATCAAGCCCTCCTACTGTTGTAGAGGTGGACACCACAGAGATGACGCTATCATCAAAGGCTGTGAACACAGCAGCTATATCAATCAATGGCGCAACAGTATCTATAGGGAACGCAGTACAGTTTATAGCTGAATGCTCTACTCCAGGCAACTACAGGGTCAGGGTTGAGTGTGACACGAGTGGATCACAGACGATAGACGGCATCATCAGGATTCAGGTCTGTGATTAGTGCACCAATACAGTGCAAATCAAAAGGTACTGTCCAGAGTTATCCATCACGGGTACGAAGGCG
>Ga0099846_1000150_pt1 | contig 28227 bp, 18 predicted proteins | sample CB_VirMetaG_FD_78180 | JGI IMG/M metagenome (GOLD analysis project Ga0099846, IMG submission 78180) | Freshwater to marine saline gradient viral communities from Chesapeake Bay - CB_1504_1 Viral MetaG | ecosystem: Environmental > Aquatic > Marine > Coastal | place: USA: Chesapeake Bay... | reverse complement strand
ACCCGCTTCTTTTTGCTGACCTTCTACGATCTTATCAATGTATTCTTGAACGGCATTCTTTGCTTTCTTATATGCCCCCCTCAATTTCTTTCCAGACTGTTCTCCAGAGTCAGCAAGTTTTTTCTGTGCTCTGTTTGCTTCCCTGACAAGACCTAGATACTCTTTCGCTGCTATAGGATCTCCAGCAATTGTTTGAATGGCTTCTGCTCCAGCGCCCCTTCTTTGTAGATCTGCAAGAGCAGACATCTGTGCCTGTGCTCCCTCTACTTGCTTTGCAGCGCTATCTGTCCTTCCCGCAATTGATCCTGCTAGAGCGGCCCTGTTAATCTGCTTACCCTGAGCATTAAGTTTTCCACCCTTGCTAATTTTATCAAGAGCATTCTTTGCATCCTTGGGGTCCATGCTTGAAATTTGCTCTGCTAGTGCAGGAGTAAGGTTAAGTTTTGCAATCTTGTCGTCTATGCCCTTGTTTTTCATAGCCATGTCAAGGAAATTAAACTTCTTAGAGAAAAGACTCTTCATGTTTGCATCCATGTCGGCATACAGTTTTATTTGATCAAGTATGGCTTGCTTCATTTCCTTGAATGGGTTTGCCTTGTCTCCTCCGCCGCCGCCTGTGTCTTTTTCTGGGAATTCGTTTCCTCCAGTTACCATTCCTGCGGCTGCTGTGGTAATTTGTGAAGCCTTTGCTGAATCTAATGCATCTGCTGCCGCCGAATATCTGTCATATGCTGCTTGGTCACCCATGGCAAGGGCAATGACGGCAGATTGCCTAAAAGCCTCAGCAGTTTGTGCAGCACCATCAATTTTAACTTGGAATCCAATTAACTTGCTAATTGTGTCTGGAGGTAGTTGTAAAAACTCTGCCTCTGTTAATCCAGTGTTTTCTAAAATTCTTTGTAGTGAATTAGGGGCATCCTTTGGATCAATCATCTCTCCATTTGGTCCTGTCAAGGTTGTGAGAAGTTCTATTGCGGCCTCCTTCCTTACCTTTTTCTTGCTTGAAGATAATTTGTTCATTGTCTTTTGATAAGCCGCAACATCTTTGGCAAACGCTATAGGATCTTTTATTTCTCCATTGCTTTTTGTCATCATATTTACAGCAACTTGCTGTTCACCTTCTGGCAATGCTTCTAGTGCTGGTACAAGTTGCAAAATACCTTCTGCCATTGGACCATACTTATCTACACTTTCTGGGTCTGTTAAATCAATTCCGATTACGCTTCTGATATTTGGTGGTATTGAGTTTAAAATTTCAAGGTCTTCTATTGTTGCTGGAAGAGTTGTTAATAGTCCGTCTGGATTTTCTTCAAGGGAGATCTCAATATATTTCTGAATAGTCTCTTGGTCGCTGCCAAAAATCTTTGCCAAGCCTTCTACTGACTTAGTTGTTCCTTGACTATCGGTTTTGTATGATTGAGAGTCCTGAATTGTTTTTGCCATATCTATTCCGACTTGCTCTGCAAGTTTGTTGTAGTCATCAATATGTTTCTTTTTCTCTGCTGCGGGCATGTCGGCAAATATTGTTTCTACCTCTACAACAAGATTGTCTTGTGGTAAGGTTGCAAGGAATTGCTGGAATTCTGCTGTACTTCCACCTTCTTCAGTAAACTCAAGCGCGATGTTCATAACCTTGTTAATGTTACCCTTTGTATCTTCTTCTGTTGCACCCAGCAAACCAGGAATACCTCCTTGTTCTGCTGTCATTCTTAGCATACCCATAGAGAATGCATCAGAAGCGTTTCCTGCGTTTACCATATCCGCAAACAACCTGTTAACTTCAACACCCTTATCTTGGCCCATATACTCCATAAGGGCTTGAATATTTTCTGTAGAAACTCCTTGCATTGCAGCAGAGGCAGCAGCAGTTCTAACTTGCGCTTTGCTTGCTACCTGTGTTTTTCTGTTTGCGCCATCTTGGTCTCGGCGTGTTCCCGTCAATGCTTCTAGATTGGAAATCATCTCTGCTTGTTCTGCACTTAACCCTGTTTGTTCAAGTTGATACCTGAGCGCTTCCATAGACCCACCAAGATCTCCAGTTGCCTTCATTGCCTCTAACATTTTGTCAGTAAAGAAGTCTATCTGTGTGTCTGATTCTTGTACGGCTGCTGCATAAGCATCTTGTGAAATCTTGCCAGCAGAAAACTCTTCTCCAGCCAATGCAGCGGCATTTGCAAAATCTTGAATAACCTGCATTGACCCACCAATAATTAGATTAGCATTGTCTGAACCAATATTGGGTGCAACAGGCATTCTTCTTTGACCCTGCATTCCTTTACCCTTGTTTGCTTCGTTGTATGCTCTAACTGACTCTACTTCTTTCTTGTAGGCAGACTGAAGACCTTCAAGTTCCGTTGCGGCAGAACTGCCAGAAACGTTTGACGCCCTTCCTCTGGCAAGACCCAAATACGCTTCGCTTCCTTGCTGAGCCTGAGATATAGTTGATCTTGCTCTTAATCCAAGAACTGTATCTCCTAAGGATAAAGCCACTGCATCAGAAAAATCTTTCGCCTGCGCTGCATCCATTGCTCCAGCAGCAATAGCGTAGCGGATAACATCTCCTAATTTGGTAAATCTTTGTTCTGATGTTGCTTCTTTAAGATCATCAATAAACTTCTTTCCTGCACCATCTTCAAATGTTGCGTTCCATTGAGCAACACCCTCGCTTAACTGCTGTCCCAAATTAAGATCCATTTGAGTCTGTCTCTGTATTGGGCTAGTGGTTCCAGTTAATGCCGTGGCAGTATTTAAGGCATTTGCCGTTGCTCCAAGGTTTGCTCCTAGATCAGATGCTGCTCGCGCAGCAGAGTCTACATTGTTTCTCCAAATTTTCATCCCAACAGCAAAAGCGGTGACCCCCAATGTAACTGCTGCTAAGGGAACAGAAAGACCTAGCAGAGCGGTTCCAATCTTACCTATGATTCCACCCTTTCCTGCCATCTTAGCCATGCCAATCATATCAAAGGCCATCCCCGTGCCCATCATGCCCATTCCTAATGCATTGGCGTCCATGCCAGCAAACTTACCTTGCTCATTTTGAGCCATAAACGGAACCATAGAAGCCATTCCAAGCCCCATGCCAATCATTCCTGCGCGGCCCATTCCAGGCATTGCCCCTGCTTGATCTTGTGCATTTCTTTTGGTAAGATTGGCAAGCCTCTGTCTAAGAGTTAAATTAATCTTTTTTTCGGTAGCAGCACTTTGTGTTTCTGATACTACTGCTTTCTGTGCAGCCCTAAGTTTTGCGGCTTGAATTCTTTCTTCTTTAATCTTTCCCTGAAGAATTTTTTTCTCAACGCGAGCAATTTGTGTCTGAGACATTCCAGCATCGGACATTCTTCCCCTGTCTCTAACAGTTCTTCTTTGCTCAGATTGGGTTGTCTGATACATCTCTTTTGCACCCATGCCGCGAGCCTGACGTAACTTTGCTAGTTCTGCCTTTTGTGCATCCCTTAAGCCCTTAACCTGTGCTTCTCCAGCAATCTTACCAGCCCTTGCAGATGTTGAAACATTTTCCTGAGCACCCTTAAGTTGTCCTTGTGCAACCATCTCAGAGACATACTCTCCTTCTACGGATGGACTATTTACTCCAGAAGACCTTCTTAGTTGCTCAACTTGTGTTTCTCCTTGGATTGCCCCTGCTGATCGTGCAAGTTCTCCGACTCTTTCTCCTGGCCTATATCCACCAGAACTTTTTTGTCTTGCAACTAATGATCCACGATTTTGCTGAGTTCCAAGATATTGATTTCCTGTTGTTGGATCAGTAAACGCTTCACCCCTTGTTTCAAGTTGTCTAAAATATTCTTGCCCTTGTACTGTGCTCATGTCTAGTGAAACTTGAGCAATAGTTGTTGCAGCCTTTTCTGCTGCTGTCCCGACTCGTCGCATTGCTCCACCAGCATCTTTGTATTCTGCAACAAGAGCCCTTGTCTCTCCTGCAAGCATTTCATCTGTCACTATTGCAGTATCTAAACCGCCAGTTCTTACTCTAACCCTTTCTCCTAAATCTCTTTCAAATTGCTGTAGGTTTCCAGATCCATCGTCAACATAGTCTCCAAATGTTGCTAGTGATGCTGATAGCCTGCTTCCTTCCCCTGACCAAGCATCATTAAAATCTGCAAACGTAGCAGTTCCTGTTGCTAACTCTCTATTAAGTCTTCCTGGAAGATCTGCGGTAAGGCCGCTATATTCTTTAATAAATTTTTGTAGATTTGGATCATTTTCTAAAGAATCCAAAATTCTTTGTGCAGTAACAGACTTACCATCTGGTCCACGACCAGTCTTTCCTGCTAGGAAGGAAATGCCCCCCTCTGACAGATAATCTCTTTTTTCGGTAAGGTGTGCCGCCTGCACTCCTTGCCCAGGAGCAACTGGCAGTCTTTCTGAAAGAAGTCCAGCCTCTTTAAGACTCTTAGACAATGCTTCAGCAGAAACTGCTGCCCTATCACCACTCTTTATTTGTTTTCCAAATGTTTCTATAACAATATTAGAAACCTCGTCTAATCTACCTAAACCTGTTGCTGCTTCCTGTGCAGCCTTAACAATATTTTCAATTGACTGAACATTTGCTCTTTTACTAAGCCTTGATCCTTCTGGAAGACTAATTCCTGAAATACTTGTGACTCCATTGTCAAGCCCTTTTGCAAATCCAGGAAGTGTGCCAGCATTCATTGCAGCAATAACTGGTCCGTATGATTGTGATGCTTTCTTGGTTACGACAGATTCTCCTGGCTCAAGAAGCGCTGGTACTTTGTCCCCTGAGCCAGTTCCTGGAACAACTCCTCCTTTTGCCATTGTAAGTGGTGGAGTTTGCGCTACCCTGCCTGCGCCCCTTCTAGCAGAAGAGCCAGCAAGACCAGCGACAACGGCATACCTTTCATATTCTCTGATGAGACCAGATAGAGCCCTTTTTTGAATAAGAAGACTTCCAGTTAATCCTTGAACACTTCCCTCAAGTGCTTCAGTAGCACCCTTTGCTTCAAGTTCTTCTGCTGCAAGCATTGTAAAGTTTGATGCATCTCCACGAATAGCAGCCAATGTTTTTCTAAGGAACTGAATTCCCTTTGTTAGGTTTGCAAGACCGTTTCCAATCAAACCTATGGTCATAAGAAATACTGGTCCAAGACCGCCAATTACCCCAGTGATTACGGCAATAGCATTTTTCACTGGGTCTGGAAGATTGTTAAATGCAGTTGCTATATTAGAAAGGAATTCCATAATTGGCATAATCCCCTTAAGGAATGCCTCTCCAAGTGGAGCAATAGAAAGTTTTAGATTTTCTAGCGCTGCCTGAAACTTTACAGTGGTCGATTCTTCAATCTTTGACAATTCTTTCTCAGATAGTTGAGCAAGTTCTTCCATGGACATTCCCATAAGATCCATTGCCCTAGATGCCTGACTTGAACTATCTGCAATGTTGTCAAACAATGCTCCCATTCTTGCATACTGATACTTACCAAAGATCTGTTCTAATGCCTGTTGTTGCTCAAACTCCCCAACAACACTTAGGGCATCTCCGAATGCCTTTACTGTACCAAGCAAATCTCCACGATTCTGATTGATAATTTCTGTCATGTTGATTCCCAACATTGACAAAGCCTCTTGCGCTCTATTTGTTGGATTAATTAATGATGCTAGACCAGACTTTAAAGCGTTAGCACCCTGCTCTGCTGATACACCACCCTCTCTCATTGCGGTGAGGAATACAGCAAGATCTTCTACGCTACCACCCAAACCTTGGATGACTGGTGCTACTCTTGGAATAGCAGCAGCCATATCCTGAATAGTAAGAACAGTTTGGTTTTCTACAGCGTTAAGAAAGTCAATCTTTGTTGCTAAATCTTCTGATTCAATTTTAAATGCAGATTGTAGAGAAATAGTTGCATCAAGTGCTGTATTGTAATCCATTTGACCAAGGGTGGCAAACCTTAGGGTCTGCTCTGTTGCCTGAAGCATATCGTTATTAGAAAGACCTGTTGCTGCAACGCGAGCCCCTGTGTCAAGTGACTGAGAGACTGAAATTCCATACTTTGTATACTCTTTACCAAGATCCATTAAGGCATCTCTGTTTTTGTTCATTTCGCTAGTTGTGGTAGACAGATCTCCGTATACTCTCTCAAAGGCTACCGTTGCCTTGTCTATTTCCATAAACGTTTGTGCAGCAACAGTTCCCAAAGCAGCGAGAGGAAGGGTAAATCCAACCATCAACTGGCGACCAGCCCATTGAGTGTTTTTACCCCAGTTTAGAAGTTTTGTAGATCCATCATCAATTAATCTATTAAATACTTGCTGTCTTTGTGAAGCCATTGCCATCTCTGTTCCATAACCCTTGCTAAGGTTATTTGGAACAATAGCCATTGCTTCTTGCAAGCCGCGTGAGGATTTTCCAAGAGCAACATACTGAGTCTGCATTCTTTTGACGCGATCAGTTACTACTCTCTCCATCATGGAGAATTCTTTAGAAAATACCTTGCTCATTCCAGGTAGTTGAGAACCAGCGTATCTTGAATACTCTCCTAAAGATAGTTGACCCTTCTCTAAAGACCTAGAAAATCTATCAACTGTGCTTGTTACTGGAACAATTCTTGCATTGAACATCTTTGTGGCATTTACGCCATCCATCAATGCTCTGTTCATTGCTTGGGCTTGCTGAGCGCCCTGCGAATTTATTGCTGTAAAAGATTGATTAAAGGATGATATCTGTGATTGAAGTTGTCTTAACTGAGCCTGTGCTTGTGATGTATCAATAGATACTTTAATATTAGCGTTTACATCAGTCATCAATCGTCACCTAATCAATTATATCATTAACCAAAGGGATTTTTAGGCTCTTCTCCCTTAAGATCCGAATACTCTAAACCATCCCCAATACCAAACCCTGCCTTTGCTGCATTCCTGCCTTGCAAAGAAAGAATATCGTTTGAATCGGCTGGCTGACTGCCTCCAAGTACACGATTTTTTAGGTCTTCCCACTCTTGTTGACCACCAGAACTGTTTCCAGAACTCTTGTCTAAATCTATTCCTTGAATTGCTGCCAAGAACTTTTGATTTTCATGTTGCAATTCTCTAGATGCTGATAAAGTAGAAAACAATTCTGGCATAGAAAGACTATTTTCTAAATCTTGATAATCTTTCCATTGACCCAAAAGAAATATTTCAGATTCAATTTTGGCGAGATCTAGTTCGTTCCAAGTAGAGCCGCCGCCTGATCGTTTCCCTCAGCGTCCAACTTGATTCCCGAAGAAACCTCAATGATCTTGTAAACCATCTTAATATCCACTACATCCTCAAACCTTTCACGGTCCTCAGATAGTTCTGGAGAATACTGCTTCATTGCAATCATTGCACACTCAACAAGAACATCCATTGAATCTACGTTATTTGTTGCAACTTCAACCACTGTGTCAAACTTCTTCATAAATTCACGGAGAAGAGAGATCTTTAGCGGTCGCATCTCAATCTTTGTTCCGTCCATTAATTCTAGTTCTACTGTTTCATAAACTGATGTAGCCATTTTTTCCCTTTCTAGGTCTGGTTGCACAATTATATCATGACAAAAGCCCCCCTGCAAGTAGCAGGAGGGCCGTTGCCTATTAAATTGTATTGGTTTTTATTATGAAGTTGGAACTAGACGGTCAACGATCTTACCGTAAGAACCATTGTTTGCTGGTAGCAAACGGAAAGAAACTTCAAACATTGAAGCCTCGTCACGCTTTGCAGATACTGTAACGTTCTCAATTGAGAGCGCACGGTAAGCAACGTAGATTCTTTCGATTGTTGAACCTGCTGCACAGTCACCTGTACCAGGACCAATTGCGATCAAACCACGCTCTACGGGACATTCGCCAAGTTCACCTGACTGTAGTTCCATTACGTTAGCGTAGTTGACTGTTCCTGTCTCAAGTGGGTTATCCATAAGAACATCTGAACTTAAGGAGCCTGCTGGAGCAGCGATGGCTACTAGAAGGTTTTCTAGTGTAGCCTCAGCGAAAGCAGTATTCATATTTACTGTCATTCCCTGCTTGTATAGTTTTGCAACGTCAAGCAACTGGTCTACCTGAACTTCACCGAAGTCTGGCTGGAAAGACAATTCAAGACCGTTTGATGTGTAACCTACGTTACGAACAACAGCGGAGTTTGAAAGAGCCTCACGGTATGATGTGCCAGCGACGAAATCTGGTAGAGCAGGGCTTGTATTTGTTGGATCGAATTCGGCAGATGTGGATACGAACATTGCTGCTGCACCGACAATAATCTGCTTTGAATCACCACGGGTATAAGCCATATTTATTTCACCTCTTTTTTCTTTTTGAAATTATAGGGGCGTTTCCTCATTTACAATTATACCGCTTTTTATGAAAGAATTTGATCAATAGATTCTGTGAGATGATACTGAGCCTCAATAATAAATTCAGTAACATAAAATGGCCTTGTAGAAAAGTCCCTTGAGGCTGATGAGTTAGTCTGCAATACTCTTGTAGAATGAAAGTATACTCCTGATGGAGTTGTTTGAGATCTATTCCAATCATTAATGTCTTGAGCAGAATCATCTTGCCGATCTAAAATATACTGGAGGGCCATTCCCCATTCTAGAGTTTGCTCTTCTTTGCCCTTTAAGGCATAGACGATGTGCTCTTTCTTTATGTATGGAAACGGAGATCCAGTTATTTTCAACATGCGGTCATAGATAATGTAGGGCTTGTTTTCCCAAGCCTTTACTCCGCTGGCTGAATCGCTCATTGGAAAAAATGGTATCTTATTACCATAATTTTTTGTTTGTCCAAGAGTTGAATCAAGTTGTTTCATGGTATCCCACAGGTATCCGTTGATTGTTAAAACTGGTAATGAAAATTGTGAAAAACTCATGCTATCTCTCCAATCTTTGATACGCTAAGGTACTGTCTTCCTGCTTTTACTCCAGCGCCTCTTCCTCCTGATGAAAATCCAGATAAAAATTCATCTGCTGTGCTTAGATCTTTTATTAATGGAGAAAGCAATGCATTGGTCAGGTACTGTTCAAAAAAATCATTTACAGCCTCACCAAATGCTCCAGCAACTTCATCTCCACCAGGATGTTCAATAACTATTGCAGTATTAACAAATACGGTTTCTCCCTCATCTTCAAAAACTAGAACGTCTGAGTTTCTTGGCGTTATGGTTATTGCTATCCCATTTTCCATTATATTTGCCTTGTCAACAAACGGCTCTCTGCTTGTGTCAGAGATGCCCTTTGATGGCAGAAAACTTCCTATAAAGTTAATTTTGTTCTTTGTTGCCACAACATTAAACTTAAACAGTCTTCCCCCATCATTCCCCACCATGTTTGGTTCATATACATGATGCAAAGAGTTGGGATGCATTCTTGCCTTAGAATCAATGTATTTATTTAATCCTTCTGCCACAAAACCACCAAGAAATCTCATGAAGTTGACCTTATCCATCTCTACTCCATCTAAAAATCCATACGAATAGTCAACAGAGTTTTTTAATCTTCTGTCTATGTCTGATGAATCAAACTTAACCAAGATCAAGGTCATTCAACTCCTGAAAATCAGATCTTTCTAGTTGTATCTTGTAGTATTCAACTGTATTGAATGGACCCACAAATGGCTGACAAGTTTTTATTTCGTATACCGTTGGCTTTCCTTCATAATCTCCATTTGTTTCTATAAAGAAAACCTCATCACTACAATTGCTTGCACGAATATTTGTCACAAGAATGTGCGATATAGGGTGATAAAGTCCATCCAGCGCTTTACGAGGATCTGTTTTAAATCTTCCATAAAGCATTGTTTCTAAACGATAGAATTTAGAATCATCAAAGGTGAAGTTATTCTGATTGCTAACGTCTCCTACGGTATAAAATGAACAATCTTCCGTCATGTCGTATTCCCACACCTTGTCTACTTTCCCATACTTATCTTGTACTTCTGAAGCATAGTATATGTCGCATTTCATTTGGAAAAATAGACTATTGCAGGCATTTGTTCCAAACAAGGACATTTAGATCACACCTAGACGATAAATTGGTCTGACGTAAGCAGAAAGAATCTTGTCTGCGATACGGTTTCCAGTATCTTTAAACACCCTGTCATCAAATGTTAGATCGAATTGGTCGCTCTTGTAATCCTTGATGTATGAATTGATGTAAGGAATATTGTTGCACTTTAAATCATTAATGATTAATTGTGCTGCCTGCTTAATATCTTGTGGAATTACAGGCCAGCCAGCCTCTACAATAACTGTATAATCCCAATTAGAGGGAAACATTGGAGATCCCCCCGCTCCGTCAGTAAACATTTTTGTATCATATGATGTTGCTTCTGAGTAGTTTGGTGAGTCATTGGTGTTGTATAAGGTAAAGGAGTCGGAAGCGCCCTTAATCCTGTAGGGGGCACGAGATTGTAGTCGGTTATATCCTGTAGATCCTGGAATTGCTACGCTTATAGCGCCCTTATCTGGCGTAATGTAGTAGTTGTAGGTGTTGGTCCAAGTTTCTGGGTCTAGGGGTTCTGAATCATAAACTAATACATCGTTTTCGTAAACACGAACAATTTTATTTAATCTAAAAGGAGCAGCAAGATAATCGTTCCCAAGTCCAACAGTTTCTACTGTTTCGCGCTTGTACATAAATCCGCCAGTAATAGAATTAATGATTGCTCTTGCAATGGCCTCATACATCTTTGCATCAGCAATATCGTCTGCTGTTTCGGCAATTAGTGTTGGATCAACATACGGGCGCATAATTGTAATTGTATCTATCCAGACTAAATCTCCAAGAATTGAACTTCCATCTTCGTTTGTTCCTTGCTTTACATAAACTTCTCCACGATATTCATCATCGTAGCGAGAAAAATAGTTTGGGAGGTTTGTTGAGATTACCCCATCCCCATCACTTGTTAGTGCTACTTCAAGAAGATCCGTTGCATGATCGTCAAGAATTGTTAAAACATAGTCTGTGTCTGGATCAAATCCACCTTGACTAAATGCTAGTGGGAATGGTTGTAATCTTGTAATCTCCATCTATTTATTTGCCGTAGTATGTGGATACTTCCTCGGGGGATGCCTTGCGAACACCCTGCCTTCCAAGCCACTTTTCGGCAGCCTCCTTAGTTACAATATTGTATCCTGTGCTTAGCGATCCAACGCTAGTCCAACGCAGGTTTCTTGCTGACCAAAGGGCTACCTTGTCATCTTCTGACTTCTTTGGCTCCTCAACGGTTGTATCGGTCTTTCTTCTTAATGCTGAATCTGCGGCATTTGAAACGAATACGCCATCGGCGTTGTTATTTGTGTTTGAATTTCTTGGGGCACTGGTATTTGCTGGACCCTTAATAACCTTATCGGAAATTTCTGGTTCTGATGCCTCCTCAATAGAAACATCGTTTACTTCTACTGGTGCTTTTTCAGCAGCCTTCTTTGTCGCAGTAGTTTTCTTAGCGGCGGTCTTTTTTGCAGCAGTCTTTTTTGCAACAGGCTTGTCCTGTGTTACTGAGTCTGAAATAGTATTTAAATCTTCCATGGTAGTTACCTTTCTCTTTAAGATAATTATATCAGACATGCCAAAGGGGGAGAGTTTTTTAGGCTCTCCCCCCATAGGCTAACTGTTTATTTATTAGGAAGACGCAACTGATGTGTCAGCGAATGCTACTGCATCCAGTTCTTCCCATGTGATTCCGAAACGGACAAAGATGGTGTACTCAATTGTATCCTTCTTTGGCTTGTACTCACGGTTCACAGTGATATCGCGCTGGAAGCCCCAAACGCGGTTCTGTGGGAATGTGAGATCGACGAAATCTGCTGGGTAGTAAGGAACTTCCTGAACGTCAATGCCAAGGACACGGGTAGTGCGAGCACCACCGAATGTCTGACCATTGCCATTAAGGTAATCCTGACGGTTTGCAGGTGTACCTGCTGGCTGACCAGCAAATGCTTCTGCGATTGCGTCAGCGAGTGTTCCGTTCTTCTCAACGATTCCTGCGAAAACATCTGTTCCAGCATAGAACTTGAGACCTGACTTGATTGCGCGGTACTTGCGTGGCAATGCATAGATAACTTCCTGCATGACCTGTGGTGTCCAACCAAGTGTTACGTCAACAACTGCTTCATGAGCATCTCCTGTTGTCTTAACTTGATTAACGAAACCGTTCATGATTCCTAGGAATGGATCTACACCTCCGTTGCCGTTAATAGCAAGATCCTCAAGGTCGTTACCAAATGCGCTTGTCATCAAGCGAACTAGGTGGTCCTCAAGGGCTGCACCCTCAACGTTGTCTTCAAGTGCTTCAGTTGAAACTTCCCAATCCAAACGGATCTTCTTTGTAGTAAGTTCAACCTTTGTGAATGTTGCCCCAGCGTTCTGGTACTCACCAAGAGCCTGTGAAGCCGCACGAATAACGCGCTCTCCAACGTTGACCTTTTCAAGTTCAATTGTGTTTGCACGCATTGTAACTCTACGTCCGTCTTGGGCGAGAACTGTTGCATCCCAAACATAGTCGATAAAACGACGAGCCTGCTCAGGATTGAGGATACCACCAGGAGTACCAGTTGGATTAACTGCATTTGCTCCATCGGTGGAACCCATCAAAGCGTTAGGAATGTTACCTGGGGTTCCCCAAGCATCACCACCAACTACTGGGTCTGTGCCTCCAATTCCAAGGTTTGCGACTGCGCCCTGACCCTGATATAGACCTGGGTTTGGATCGCCGTACTCGCTTGACTCTGAGGGCTGATTCTTTAAAATTTCTTCTGCCATTTTACTTTCACCTCCTGTGATTTCTTTTATTAGTTAAATAGGTCGGCATTTGTGAGGAAACGACCGCCCCATGAAGAATGTGACTTCTCCATTATTACTGGTTGTTCCTGCAAGATCTCGCCAAGATCAGCAGACTTACGGAAAGCGGTGTCCTTTTCCACAGCATCTACACGCTTTCCAAACTTATCCTTTACTTCTTCAACCTCTGTGCTAATTCCAGCAACTGCCTTGTTGATGCCTTCAATCTTGGCATCAAGAGCCTTTACTGTCTCAGCAAGAGTGGTTAGAGCAGAAGAAAGACCTTCTGAGATGTCTTCGATCATCTTAGTTGTGGCATTGGTGTCATCTTCGCTTACAGCGCTTACTGCCTCTGCCTTCATTGTCTCTTCTTCTTTATCTTCTTCCATGTCGTCTTCTTCAATTTCGATTTCTACTGCCTTTTCAACTTCTGGTTCATCAGCCTTGACTACTTCTGGCTCATCAGCCTTGGTTGTCTCAGCGCCTTCAACAGAAACCTCTTCGACAGGAAGCGCGGTTGGCTCTGGATTGACCTGCTCTTCTTGAGCAGACTTTTCAATCTCATCTACAACAATAATATTTGAGTCCATCTTGCTTACCTCCTTTACCTCTGATTTACTAATCGCATCAACTTTTTCTAATGAAGAAATGTTTTTGATAACGCGACGATTATTTGGTACTATTATACCTTCTATTTGTGAATATTGTTTTATAATCACAACTGGATCATCAGATTTTGCAATTATAGCAACCTCATCTGATGAAAGTCTTGCCCCACCCTTAAAAATAATTTGCATTACGCGACCATATGAATCACCAAATTTAACGTAAGATCCTTCTCCTATGTTCTTGAGAATTTGACTATTTTTTATTTCTCTTACCATTCCTTTGACCATAGAAGCCTTTTCAGAATCATTGCTTTCGACAAATCCAATATTGTTCATGTTGCAATCGCATTGTGGACAAGACTTGTTTATGTCATAGGACATTTGAATGATGTCATCCTGCCTGCACCAAAAAACGTTTTCGGTTGTAGTCTTGGATAGATATCCTGTTGCTACACCCTTTTCGATACTAAATACATTTGCAAACTGATTTGCTGGATTGTCTACTAAAGAAAGTTCACTTAAAGAATATTCCTTAATTACTTGGTACTTCTTTCCAAGATCTTCATCATATACATCTTCTGAGTCATGAATTTCTCCACCAATAGAAAATCCAGTAAGAGTTCCGTCAAGAACCTTTTCCCAAGTATCTTGAGCACCCTTGCTTACATAAGCAGAAACAACAATTCCGTTGTAGAACTTGCTTGACTCTGTATCAAAATATGTGTCTTCTTTGAATGACACCACCTTGCCTACAGCAACTGGTTGATGCATTTCTCTGATATTCCCACGGAAATTTTCAAATGCTTTGAGGCTTGCCTCTTTGGGCACAACGTCTCCTTGACGGTCAAGGTTATCTAGGGTTGCGAAACCAGTAACAATTCTACGCTCTTTGTCAACCTTATTGATTGGCATAGAGAGACGAATTGACGAGTCCTTTGTGGACCAATGCGCTTTAGTTAGTTCCATATCATTACCATTATACATTATTTTTTTTTATCAAATCGTTATGATGTCTTTGGGCCTTCGCCTTTTGGATTTCTTCCACTAATTGCTGCTGATCCATCGGACTGATTTGCAGATCTCTCAGCATCTCTCTGACGGTTTTGAGCATTGTTGGCGCGAGCATCTGTCGCTTGCCGTGGAGTCATTTCCATGGGAACATCTCCGCCTTCCATTTGTGGAAGACCCACTCTTTCTCTAGCCTCATTAGGAACCATAATCTTATTCTTTACAAGTCTTTCAAGAATTTGGGATTGGGCAATTTCATCAGTTAAACTAACCTCATTAAAGTTAAGTTCAACAATGTCTGTCTTCTCACGAACAATCTTGTTAACAGCCTTCGCAACATATTCCTGCAATGGCTTTGCTACTTGATCCCTAAAGGTGCGATCCTGAGTCATAGCGGCAGCAAGTCCAGCATCAATTCCGCCCAGTTTGGACAACGGAACTTGGTGAGCCATAAGGATGTCGTCTCTATTTCTTTGACGATATTGATTAAATGATGCCTCCTGCACACCATTTTCAACTGGGTGCATCTCAAACTCAATCTTTTGTCCTTCTTGATCACCAGGAAGTGGAATATATAACGTTCTGTGTGACTGACCCTTAAGTCCTGTTTGGAAGAAGCGGAACAACTTATCTTCTGCCTCTGGAGTTAGTTTAGCCCCCTTAACAGTAATAATATAACGAGGTACAGCCTTATTCTCAAAGTAATCAATGTTATATTGCTGTGCCATTTGATCTCCTCGCAAAGATGTCATAGCAGCAACAATGTCTGGAACGCCATAAAATGTATTTAATGGGGAGTATTCCTTGAGATGTATAATTTCGTTTGGTCTTGGATCTGTTGTTACTGGGTTTGAGTTTGTTGCTCCAAAGTTTCGGAAGTATGTGATTGTTCCTGCAATAATTTGAATGTAGCCATCTCTTAGACGGCGTACTCTCATTGTTGTTGCTGGAATGTGACCAATGTAACCAATCTGTCCTGCAACAGTTCGACCAACTTCAATGTATCCATTTCCAGTTGCCTGCATATCTGTTACAACCTTTTCAAGAACCTTGGTGATGCTTTCGTCATCGTTGCAAGACTCAAGCCATGACCCCAACTGCATCTTAAGTCTTTCAATCTTACGCTTTGAGTTTGACCTCTTCTTGTCATCGGTCATTGCCTCAAGTCTCATCATGGTATCTGCCGTCATATCAAACTTGTATCCAAGTCCAACGCTGTTAGAGACCTTTGTATCTACCGCCGCATGATTGGCAAACGATGTGTCATAAAATGCAGAAAGTTCGTACAAATTGTATGGTGGAGTAATTAGATCAAAGATTCCATATCCATTACGATATACCTGACCAGGATTAATTCTCTTTGAGTTTGCATCTCCTGAGTCTGACTGACCGATAGCCTTGGCTTCGGACAAGTACTGTGGACTAATCTTTCCATCTGCTCCTCTAGGAACGTTGTTAATTACCGTATTCGCCTTTTCCATACGAGCGGCGCGGCGCTTAAAGTTTTTCTCTATTCCATTTAATTCTGAAAGACTTTCCCAACTTTTTCCAAATGGGTCTGAATTTGCCCATTCATCTTGAATAATTTGATCTGCCATTTTTGCATCAACGAAAATTTCCTGCATCATTCAGCATCTCCATAAAGTTCAAGTGATTTCTTGGCTGCGGCTACCGCACCAATGTCATTTAGTGATGGGATTAGACCTTGATCAAGTCTGTCCAGTTGCTCCTGATATTCATCATCTGTGGATCTGTTTGCTCCAGCATAGAACCAAGGGGTTCCTTCTGGCTGACCATAATGAGCCGCAGCCTTCATCAATTTTGCCATATTTGACAAATCTCCCTCAACTGAAGGAATGTTCAAAAGTCTATTTTCATCATCCTTGAATAGGTGACCACTTGGCAATCTCCAAAAGTATAGTCCCCAAGCATAACCAAAATGCTTCTTTTGTGCATCACCTACGTTTTCAACAGTTACTTTGCTTTTGCCAATTGTTGGTCTTTTCCTGTTACTCATGAACACTATTGTACCAGATTATACTGGTTTTCCGCTAATTCTTGACCAAGATACATCGTTTATTATAGAGAATTCGTCATTAGAGAAACTAAAGGTTTGCTCGTCACCAATAATTGACTTATTTGTTCCAACATAAGCCTTATGAATGTCTTCTGGAGTACTCGTATATGATGTAGATTCTTCAAGAACCAGAACTTCTTTCCAAGTTTTATTCGTTTTTAGTTCTTCATCTTTCCAATACCAGTCGCCCCAAGTAAGATTTTCTCCTGAAAACAAATCTCCCTGCAAGACTCTAACCCATGGTCTTGTAAAGATGTTGCTGAGTCTTCCAAGTCCAGTTGGCTTGTAATAAGATATGTTGTTGAAGGTTGCGCCTGCTAAAAGATTTATTCCTCCAGAATATTGATCAAAGTTTAGTGCATTTGAAAATGAAATACCTATTGAGTTCCATTCGTTTATTTTGATAACTGGATACCTAACATATATTCCATTCTGATAGTACATAACGTCGGTAATTTCTTGACCAGTTATTTTGTTTATAGTCTTAATTGAGCCTCTATTTTCTGAATAATCTTTTATAACTATTAATTCATATACCGCATCTTTGTGGTTTATTTCCATAATAGACATTCCGTTTTTAGCAAATTTTAAGAAATCGTATTTTTGCCAGAATTGTATTGCGCCAACCTCAAAACCCTGTGCTTCAGAATCATTAATTGGTACAGTAACTCCATACTGTCTTTCTCCAACAGAAATGTTTCCCACTTTAATTCCAGATCTTGAAGTTGTATATAGATATGGAGTATTTTTCTTATAAACGGTTATTGGATTAAAGTCTTTATACTTATACGTTCCTGAATCTTTTACATATGTATACATGGATGTTCCATACTTTGTTCCAATTTCTGTTGGAACGGTTTCATTGCTTGTTCTTGAACAAATCTCAAAGTCTCTTATTGATAGTGGATTACTAATTAATCCCTTGTGATGAATGGAAAGGTGTACGACCATAGACATATTTTCTAGGGAAAGGTCTGCTCCATCTAAAGTTTGTGTTTTTGGTGGATAGACAACGCAGTTGTCTGTAAACTGAAATTTTGTCTTAAAGCAAAGAAGATTATCTGTTGGAGTATTTACATCGTCAGCAACGATTACTTTTGATTGATCTAAACTTTTATCATTTATATAGTTAGAGATTGGATAATTTGATCCATCAGACAAGAATTGAAAAGTTATATAACCAACAAAGGATGATCTAGAAAAATCAAATACCTTTTGAATCTCTGCTTTTGTTTTTAAATTTTCATATGATTCGTAGTTTGTGATTATTTCATTATCTAGAGCAGAATATGTTTTTATTGTTGGGTAATGGTAATCATTGTATAAGGTATCTAATGATTGATTCTCTTCAGATGCTCCATAGTCCCAGAATTCTTGTTGGCTGGCAATAGTTGTATAATCTCTCCTTGATGCATAGCCAATGTTTATTTGCATAGAGTCTAAGTCATAATATGGCTTCATGTTTGAATCTTTTGCATATGTTGCAAAAAATGATAAAGGATAATATTCTTCCCATTCTGAAGCCAATTCAATATCAAGAAAAACCCTATTATAGGTAAACATTGGTATTAAAGAATACATTGTGTATAGGTTGTGAAAGTCTTGGGTGTAGGACTGCTCAACTATTCCATAATCATTAAATTTTGTTGATGGAAAGTCTATTGATGTTCCAGCATCAATTTCTGTTTCAAAGTATGAGTCTGGATATCCCCCCTCTATAGTTGATTCAAAGAATTCTGTGTAGGACCATTCATTGTCAATGTCATTTACGCTAGGTGAAGAAATAAAGTTCTGATAGTTTGATTCATTCATCACACTTATCTTGAAAATTTTGCCTTCAAAGGTGTTCTGGTTAATTCCATTTGGACCGCTGCCGCCGATATACATTTTCATAGATCCTGTTGAAGAAAAGAATGGCATTACGGTGCTTCCAAAATACTGAGAAAGTTTTTCTATATTAAAGCCAACTACAAACTTTTGATTAACTGTTATTATGTCTGATACAAAGGGTTGATCTGAATTAAACCTATATTGAACTTCATCTCCAAACAAATTTATCTCTAACCTATTTTCTCCATTTACCAAATGAATAAGAGGTCTTTCCGTTTCTAGTATTTCATTTATTTCAAATACCCCATACATAGAGTTTACTGGATAATTAAACATGTTCATCCAGTCAAAATAGAAGTAAGATCTTTCTGTCCAATCAGATCCTTCTGGGTTCCATATTTCTAGCCTTGATATTGCGGAATGTGGTGTTCCAACCCAATTTGAATACTCCGTAGTAGATCCATCAAAGTATGTACCTATATTTTCTGCTTTTTCAATCATCCAAGCATCCGTATAAAGTTTTTGACCATTTATATTTTCTGAAATTCTTGCAACAATTCTTCCAAGATAGACTGTATCAGTTACAGAAATTTTAATTGAAGCCCTTACCCATTGACCAAGATTTAATGTTGCAACAGTTGTTTCTAAAACTTCTGCACCTCCCCACCCATCTTCAAGGGAAAGGGTTATTGTTTTGTCATCAAGTTCTTGCAGAGGGTCTTCTGGTACATAAAAGTATGCGCTAGCCCAGTATGTCCCAGTAGTTGGAATTTCAAAATCATCAAATCCGTGTGGAGCGCTAATGGTTGTATCCTCTCCACCAAGAACAATTTCAAGACTTGTGCTTCCAACAAAAGAATACTCTGTAGAAAAGTTTCCAGAAGATGTTCCATAATCTAGCCACTTTAACGTTTCTACAGATGGCTTGTAAAAGTAGTTAAACCTTTCTCCAACGTTTGGTCTAAATGTAATAAAAGTTTCTCCACCCTCATGCAAGTTTACTACTTTGTTTGCGTTATACCAATCATCTATGTTTCTTGCAGTCAAGGAGCCTTCTGCGCCACCCAAATACCTTTCTGGTAAAGAGTAATCTGGAAGAGAAATTGCTGTTGAAGTAACAGATAGATTATCAAAGTATCCAGCATCCCACCTTCCAAGGTCTGGATAAATTTGATTAACATCGTAGTTGGATGTGGTGAAGTCCATTGCTGCTGTAGTTCCAGAAAACTGTCCATCGATAAACTGAATAGTGTCTACTCCTTGACCCCAAACAAATCTCTTTTTTGATATTTGTGTTGGCATTATGTAAGGATATACCGAAATACAGTCTATTTTAAAATGAGAAACTTCATTATGAGAATATACACCCCACCAATTCAAAGTGTCTGGCAAATCAATACTCTGTCTGTCAAAGGGGACTGAGGCAACCAGTTCTCCATTAATAAGCAAAGAGACCGATGTTTCTTCAATCAATAAATGAATTAGAAGTGGTCTATACCACTCAGCAATTGGATGTGATGCTATTCTGTTTCCTACAACCAAAGACATCACTCCTTTTTTAACATAAATTCCAAAGTCGTTATCTATTGGACCCAAGATTCTTAACGATTGATCAGTAGAAACGTCTATTGTCATCCACATTTCCAAGGTAAATTGTTTATACCTTCCCATTTCGTGAAGCATATCTTTTCCAGGAAAAACAAAGGATGGGTTTCCATATGCTGATGGATATATGTTTGTTGAGTTTTCTGATCCATAGACTAACGAAAGACCATTGTTGTCTGCTAGAACTGTGTTATCTTCAACTAGGTAGTAAGCATTTTCACTTAATATTCCGTACTGATCTGCCGTTATTCCTTTTACAGATCCGTTAAAGTTAAATTGATCTAAAACTATGGGATTTGATCCTAAATTTTTATAGCAAGATGTTTCAGACCATTGACCAACCGATAAACCATTTAGTATAAACTTGTATTCTTGTGTTGGGCTTACTGGTTCACTAAGAACTGCCCGTATAACAATTTTGAACCAAGAATTTTCATTTATATTTGTTGGAATTGGGTTTGTTGAGTTAAAGTTAATCCACTTGTCTCTTCCAGACTCAATCGCAGGGATTACATCAATTACTTCAACTTCTTCTGAATTATCATTTAGATATATATACCCAACCTCATATCTTATAACCCCAACAGTTCTTTGGTATAGCCAAAAGTTAGTGCAAAAACTTTTAAGATTTGTATTTATTTTTTCTATAGTAAATATTTCTGGACTAATCAACTGTACAAAATCTTCATTAGATGGTTCAACTGTATAAAACATTGATGTCACCCCATCAATAAATGGTGCTGGATCTACGTTTGGTTCATTTGGATAATCTTCTACAATACAGTTTTCTGAAACTTGCCACATGCCAGCATCAAAAAGCCTTATTGCATTATTTTCTATCAAGGAAGTGAAGTATGCATCGTCATCTAAAGACCATAGGGCAATAGGGTGCTCTGAAAAGGCTTTGGTCGCATATTCATTAAGTGTAATAGCCATACAGTTCTCCTTGTTAATTATAGCAAAGGCGGGGCAGTCAAATGACTACCCCGCTTCGCAACCAACCTATTTACGCAGAAACCAAGTCTACCGTGTCGCAAGATCCTGCTGTACAGGCAAGTTCTTGTGATCCAGTCGTGGTATCTTCTAGTTCATAAAGTGGCAATGATTCCCAAGGAATTCTATTTGGCATATTGGATACAGCCTCATCGTATTCTTCCTTGGTTACCTCTTGGTACGGAGCCTGCTTGTAAGAATGCTCAGAAAGTGGTAGAAAAGAAACACCACCAATTGAATCAAAATTCTTAAACACCCAAGCGCCTACATCTAGCCATTCATCCTCTGCAACGTTAATTGTTACAGAAGGATTGTGCTCAGTCCAATGTGTACGATATATCTTCCAAACTTCTAGGTGATCAATTGCTGACATATCCTTGGTTACTGTTGCACCCTTTGGAGCCTTTATTGGAAAGTAGAATACCGTAGTGGCATCTGGCTTCATTACATCAGGCTCATTTGGTACACCAAAATCCTTAAGAAATGCCGTCATTGGATCTTTATTGTCTGCACGAACTGATCTAATATAGTATTCTGAGTACCACGGATGAATGCCAGAAGATACTCCAGTTAACTGAGACACTGTTCCTGAAGGCTTTACGGTTGTAATAGCGGTGGAATGATTGATACCCAATCTATCTGCCTCAACTGCATTTTCTCCAACGGCAATCTCTCTTAGAGAATCAAGTAGGTTTGGAAGATTTTTATTAAGTGTTCCCGTCAATTTATTTCCAAAAATACCTGTTAAAGATACCCCAAGAAGACGTTCTTCTTCTGTATTTGATTGCCAAGTCTTACGGATGTACTTAAAGTTGCTCAATGTTGACTGCCATGTTCCAAGAATTGTTGCAATACGAACCTTTTCTGAAAGAGTCTCAACAGTATCTTCTGCATCAATAACCACCTCTGTCAAATTACAGAATTGATTAGCACGCAAAAGGATCTCCCCACATGGGTTTGTTCCAGCAACCTTTGAAGAGTCTCTACGATCAAACTTATCGATATGCTTACGAACGGCATCTAGGTTATAGATACCTCGCTCCCCCGACTTTGATTCGTATAGATTTCTCCACTCGCGGAGGAACTGAGCCGTATTTGGCTTCATGTTGTATACCGCTGAATTGTTGGCAAGAGAACGCTGTGGCTCTGTCTCCCACCATTGACCGCTCTTTGCCTTAGCCATCTCGAAATCATCAAGATTAGACAAAGAAATAAGTGCTGAACGGCGTACTCCACCAACCACAACAACTTCACCAATCTTGCACATAAGGTCATGTGCCTCAATTGGCTTTAGCCTGCGCCCCTTGGCAATCTTAAATTGCTCAACAGTAAACTTAAACAAATCATTTAGTGGCTCTGGTCCTGATGCTCTTCCTCCGAATGTCTTTAATCGTGCTCCTGCTGGACGAACCTTTGACATATCCCACTCTGGAATCTGACCAGTAACGAGGAGTCCAATTAGTTCCTTAAATGACTTTGCCCAACCCAACTTTGAATCCTCAACAACTATAGTTGTGTTTGTTGGATAAAGTTCTTCTGCAATGACGGGAAGGTTGGCAACATACTTTTGTTCAACAGAGAAGCCAACTCCTGTTCCATTCATCAAAATATACATAGCCTCATCAAAGGATCTAAGCGAGTCTACGGCGATAAAAGAACAATTGTATGCTGCGATATTATCTCTCTCTAATGCTGGCCCTGCGGTCATCATAGCACGCATGGAAGGCATTACCCTGTGGTTGATGATTGCTTCACGAACAGTGCTGAAGTTTGAGTCATCTTCCTTGTAATTATAGTTCTTGACTAGATGGTTTTTCATGAAATCCATGTAACGATCTACAGTCTCTACCCATGTTTCCCTCCTACCCTTTTCCTCAAGCCATCTTGAGTATCTTGAAACGTGAATGAAGTTTCTGTATGGATCTGTTATAGATCCGTTTTCGTCAATGAATGACATATAAGCACTCTCCTTTGTGTGAAATTATGAAGTTACATTGTATCAACTTATTGCTATGTCTGCAACTTATATCCACTATATATAGGGGAGGTTTTTGGTGACAAATATAACAATTTGATTAATCTTAAGCCTGGGCTTCTGTCCAAGTCAAACGACCAAGAACATCTACCGATTCGGTGTCATCTAGGTTAGTTACATTGATGGTAAGAACGTCTGGGCCGTCTGGATAAACGTGTGAATCTGTGTCAGATGTTCCTCCACCTAGAATTGAATTTCCTAGATCTCTTAGTCCAGTAAGACTTAAGGTTTTTGAATTTGAATTAACAAAAAATCCTGCAACCTTTTCTCCGCCTTCAGTTGTCGTTGGTGTTTGAGAATAGTCAACAATCTGAGCCAAAGATGATGTTGCAATCTTTCCATCAGACCCTGAAGCCCCGAACCAAGTCCCATTTGTACTAGGAATTCCATTAAGAACAGCGGTTACTAAAACGTTTCCTGTATTGCTTCCAAGTGTAACATCAAGTTCTTGTGTAATCAACTGCATACGATTAATGATTTCTCTTGCTCCAAAAACCGCTCCAACACCGTTGTCAACAGATGGGGCAAGTCTGACTGAAAAAAGAGATGCAGTTTCTCCTGCGCCAATGGTTGTTGTTGTTTCTTGACCATAGGTAAAGAGCAGGGATCTGTCTGTATCAAATCTTCCATCCATAATTACCGCAGTTCCCCAATGAGAAATATATGATGAGTAGTCTGGGAAGGCATACTCAACCGCTATTGGATTGGTTGCAGAATATGTGAATGTTTGTGCAACTGGGGCTCCCATTGGAGCGACAATTACTGTTGGGTTTGAAGAAAGCGCTGCTTTGCTAAATTTAATTGTTGGAGTTCCTCCAGCAAGCAATTCTGAAATAAAAGTATTCTCTGGGAATTCTGGGCTAGCAATCCTCATCCCAACCTGCAATGAACTGATATCTGCAACAGTGCCTTCGCTTGAGCCAGCAGCAATTGTAACTGGAAGCGCATTGTCTCCAGCCCTTGCCCTAGTCAAACCATCAAATGTTGTTGGTGTTTTTGAAGAATAATTAATGTACTCATAAGCATTGTTATCTCTAACAACAATTGTTCCACTTTCTGGGAACTCTGATGTGCTAGTTACTGTCATTGTTGTTGCAGTGTTTAGAAAAGTTTCTTCCAACTTAGTTGTCATTGGAATAGTGTTTGTTTCATATCGCGCAGGAAGGTTTCCTGAACGCATATACGCTTCATTATTTACGTTATTATTAGCGATCTTGTGGAAATATGTAACATCTCCATTTGATCCACGCAAACCCCAACGAATGTATCCTGCTCCATACCAAGTGTAATCAATATAGAACATTTGCATCTTTGTTAGGTTTAATTCATATCCAGATGGTCCTGTTCCATCCATTCTGTCAAGATTCCATTCAGATTGAGACCACTTTATGTCTGTTGTTTTAGAAACAACTGCATAGTTTGTTGTAGCGCCACGATAAGATGGGCTAATCGTTAACTGTGTGTCTGAGTCTATGTCTACCACTCTATATGATTGTCCACGAATTACAATATATTCGCCAATGTTTAGTTGACGAGAAAGAAATGTTGGAAAGGCAGCATTTGTTTGAGTTATTACGTTAGACCCATAAGTTGCCGTTACTTTTCCAGATAACTGAAAGGTTGAAGTTCTACGAACAGCCCAAATATCTTGACCATCGAATTCAAAAAACATTCCATTTTGGTCATCAAATATTCCAAGTCTATTCTTGCATCCGTACCAACCAGAAATTGCTATAGAGTAGTCTCCTGATGCTGGTGATGGAAGAACTGGTGGTGGAGTAATTGCATAAGTGAAGGCGTTATAATTAATAACACTCTGTACCGTAAAAGTACCATTGTATGCTGTTTCATTCGCTCCAGAAACAGTAATCTCTACTCCTGGACTTACGTTATGAGATTCTTTTGTTTGAACAGTAACTGTTCCTGAATCATGGGTAATTGAATCAACCTGCATGTTTGGCTTTAATACAGTTCCAGAGGAAATTTGCATTCCCTTACCTGACTGATATCTGAAATACCTTCTTGTTTGCCTAATTGATTGCTGAAAATTTGACAAAGAGTTTGTTGTAAACACAACCCCACCATCAAATGGTCTATGAAGGAACAATGCTTGTGGTCTAACATAAATTGAAGCACCAGTTGTCGCAATAGTTCCTGTTGGAGCGTTTTGGACGTAATACTTAAATGATGTTGCGCTAACAATAGTACTAACATTAAAAGATCCATTTGGTGCATTTGTGTCTGCTGTTGTTCCAGTTACAGCAATTTCGTTTCCAAGAGCCAATCCATGTGGAACCGTTGTAACTACGGTAATCTCTTTTCCAGAATAGGTTATAGTTGGATCTGACCCAATTTGAGCATTGCTATAAATTCCACCAGAATAAACAAGTGTTTTATTTAAATCAAAAATTGAAGTAATTGATGTCTTGTTAGTTGAGGATGCTGTATAAGTAAATGTATGTGGTGAAGAAGTTGTTACACTTTCTACAATATAATTACCATTAGCGATAGAAAGATATGTGTCAAGAACTGAGATGGCTGTGCCTACTTCAAGTCCGTGTGCGGAAGATGTTGTAATAGTTACTACTCTAGAATTGGTAGGCATACTGACATCGGTTACGTCTGCTACTGGAGCCTGCTTTGCATAAGCAAATGGTCGATAGTTTACCATCCCCAAGTTTTCCCACTTAGTTGTCTGTGTACCATATTCAAAGTCTGTATCAATAAGGGACTGTGGGTTTGATACCCTTAACTTGTCTACTGGATCTCTAAAAGTTTCTGCTGGAACAAAGGTGTCTGCATATTCATCAATAGTTATCATTAATTGATCTGATGAGGACATAGAGGATGTGTCAAAGGAAAGGACTATGATAGTAGAAGAAAGGTTTCCATCTACTTCTGCTGTATAAGATGTCGCCTTTAGTTGAGCGTCTGAAAAGTTGTAGATTACTCTGTTTGCTGTAACGTTTGTAACGAGAACAAGTCGCTCCCTAGGGACATACTCGTTGATAGTGATTGTTCTTGTAGAGGGGGTAAATGTGTATTGAGTGCCCTCCAAAACTTTTCTTGCCATTTAACTAGTCTCCTCCCAGTACAATGTCTAAAGCGTCAAAAGGATATTTTCTTTCCTTTTCGTTAATCTGTGCCCCAGGCATAATTCTAGCATCAAATTTATCTCCAGCCTGAGGTATTGATAAAAATTTAAAATCTCCATTTGCAGTAAGCACAAATCCATGTTGCATAACTGGTGGTGCTAAATTTACATAATCTTCAAAGTTAGTAGCCTGAACCAATCCGTTGATTGTCATCATTACACGATATGGATTTGTTACAGAAACCTTTGTTGCATCATACGTTGGCTCAAATGTATCCTGAACTCCGTCAAAATAATAACTCATATCATCTAGCGGAATGATCTGGAAAAGCGCATTTGTTGTTTGTTCCGCAATTACTGCTGGAACCGTACTTAAAAGATCATCAACCCTAAGGGCAACAAGTTTAATATCATTAGCAACATCTACCCCATCGTTTGGAAGAGGATAGGGAATAGTATAAGTATTGGTTGCGCCAGAAGCCATAATCTTATTATATCATTGACTAGATTACTGGGAGCCATTTTTCTATGGGACATGATGCAGCAGAAAGTTTTGTCTTTTGATTCATTAGACAGCCGCATAGTTTGCATTGCTTTGTAAGACTAATAAATTCTGGGCATGATTTGCAGATATCATACCTTTCTTGATGAATTTCTTCGCTAACCCTTGCTCCTTCGGGAGTCTTGCTACTTCTCAGAAGATCCCATGGTCTAACCGCTCTTTCCTTTTTTGTGTCTAAGTTGACATTTTCCTCAACCAAAACAGATCCTTCTAGGTCAATTATCTTTTTACCACCTAGAGTTGCTGCATAATACTCGTAAGTGTATTCTCCAGCCTCAAGAACTTCTGTTTCATAGATGGAAAGCACTACCCTGCAAGTTTCTTCACCTTCAAATTGAGCAACTGTTAGCCCTTTTTGCATCATTAGGTCAAGAACAACTTCTCCGTCACTATTTTTAAAAATAAAGGGGATTTCAGGATTTATCTGATCTTTGTCAAAAAGACTGTATTCTTCTGTTTGCCAATCTTCTTCAAATGGTTGTCCAATAATTATGTGTAGGTCTTTTTTCATGATAAGAATTGTATCATGAAATCTTGTACCATTCAACCCCAGAATCGCTATATCCTGATGGTGTTGCGTTCCTTACCTGCCTTGTCCCAGTTTGTTCACAAGAGAAGGTATAGTTTTCTTGGTATGAGCAAGTTTGTTGAACTCTTCTTACACAAAGAGGTGTACAGCAGACAAAAAACCCAGTACATTCCCAACCATCCTGTGGAGGACATTGGAAAGTAGAGGTACATGGGTCTCCACAGCAATAATAGTATTCGTTATAAGAGCAGTCATAATATACGGTCCTTGTACCAGAACAAGTTCCTGTGTAAGTGTATGTTTCGGTGTAATATGTATATGCTTTTCTTTCCATAAAATCAGGATCTGACTGTGGAGCGCCAAGTGCATAACTTGATGTTACTGAAAATCTAGAATTTACTCCACTCAAGGTGTATCTTCCATTAACAGCGTTAAGCGTTGCCGTTCCTGAACCACTTACAAGTGTTGCTGTGTACGTCAATGTCGGATCATAGTTTGATATGGCAAATACACCAGTTGAAACGTAAGACATTACGGGAGGCGGTGGTGGACTTCCAAATGTTGTGGTTCTCCATGTACCGCTAACTTTTGTGAATGATTGACCAACAATTTTCCATTGCCCACCTATTTTTGTATATACGATTGAAGGGGTTTTCCATTCCCCGCCTATCCTTGCCCCAGACATTTAGATATACTTTACCCAAAGGTCGCCGTCTGCTCCGTCAGCACCTGTTGGGTCTCCAGTGGAAATATAAATTTGTCTTACTCCAACGCTACCAGTTGCTGAGGGGGAGGTTACAGTTAGCCCTCCTGAAACAGTTATTCCAGCAGAAGACCCCTTAATATTTCCAAACTCCAAGGTGTCTCCAGCATCAACAAACTGTAAGTAAGAGTTTCCATCTACGTCGCCAAGAATTTTTACCCCACCAGTAGAACCTTGGTTTGGGGATTTTGCTTTAATTATTCCATTTGCAGTAATGTTTCCAGTTGTGGTCATGCTTTGACTAAGATTTAGGTTTGCTCCATTAAGATCACCCTGAGCAGTTATATCTGCTGTTGTCTCAATATTTCCAGTAGCATCTATGGTTCCATCAGCAGAAATATTCTTTGTTGT
>Ga0099846_1000148_pt1 | contig 28244 bp, 53 predicted proteins | sample CB_VirMetaG_FD_78180 | JGI IMG/M metagenome (GOLD analysis project Ga0099846, IMG submission 78180) | Freshwater to marine saline gradient viral communities from Chesapeake Bay - CB_1504_1 Viral MetaG | ecosystem: Environmental > Aquatic > Marine > Coastal | place: USA: Chesapeake Bay... | reverse complement strand
CTTATCACGCTGAGGAGCTTTAATCTGCATAGAAAGAAGCTTACCGCGGACAGAGTTAACACTCTTACCTAGAGCTTCTGCGATATCCTCAAGGAATGCGCCACCTTCAGCCATCTCAGCAATCTGAGCTTCTTCTGCTTCAGAATAAGTGCGAGGTGCAACTTTCTTCTCAGCAGGCTTAATGTGACCAGTCATTTCTAGAGAAAGTGCTTTACCATTTACTTGGCGAGAATTAACTTCACGACCCCATGCGTTGGTAAAGTGAGCAGCGATTTCTTCTGCAGTGTGAACGCCACTGTTAGCTTCCAAGAAGCTGACTAGGGCATTAGTTTCTGCTTCGTCAAAAGCAGGAGCTGCTTTAGGCTTCGTTGGTACGTCGTAACCAAGCTTGCGAAGCTTTGCAGTTACAGAACGGCGAGGAAAGTCGAACTCTTCGCAAAGAGAAACGATGATATCTTCGTTAATGCCGCCTGCGCATACTTGCTCCATACGAGCAACCATGTCTTCTGTGTATTCAAATTTTGCCATTTTTATCCCCTCTGAACAAAATGTTATGTTTAAGTGTTGAAATCGAAACTTTTCGTTTCGTAAGATGATATTATCAAATCTTTTAAGTATGAGCAAGAACAAAATGTAATTAAGTTAAGCATTGACTCTTTAATTTATATTCTGTGCTCAGACTCTAAAATATGTTATCTTTCTTATTCTTGTATTTTAGCTTTTAAAGCATCAACAAGCAACTCTAAATTTGATTTTTTTGTTAGGTTTAGACCATCAATTTCTATTTCTAACATTTCCTCTATATCTCGAATCATTGTTTTGACACTTCGTTTATCTTCTTTATCGTCTGTTGGTTTTCTGTAAACTTTCATTTGAACTAGTTTACTAATTACGCTTCTATGACCTTTTTTAAAGTGTTCAGCGACATCATAAACATCTAGTCCTTGGTTTACGTATAGTTCAAGAAGAACTTCTTCTTCTTCATCACTCCAAGCCTTATTAGACTTTGCAGCCATTATTCTTCTCCTTCTTCAAACAACTCTAGCTGTTTATCGTACACTCCAGTACGTTTTAAATATGTTTTTGCAAGTATTTCACCTGCTTGACTTAATAAGTGAGCTGCCATGTCTACGCTGTCTGGTCTAAGCGCTAGTCCTTTTTTAGTAGGAAACCAGTGCCCAGTATCTCCATCACACATATATTCACGTATGTGAACATATTCTTGACCTCTAAACTCATTTATAGTAATTTTGATAGCTTTATCTTCTGAGATAAAACATACAAATCCTAAATCAATTTCCATGTACTCTTTTTATAGTTGGATACTCATGCACTGCTTTTAGTACATCATAATATTGTTTCCCAACTGTTTCCCATGTTTTAATTTTATTATTTCTAGGAATAGCTGATTTACGAGAATCATAGAGCATACGCATTTTTTGCATTAAATCTTGGGTATCTGGTTCAATAACCCATGTATGAGATCCCATTAAATTAAAGCTATCTCCTGGTTTACCTGCAAATATATTATTAATATCTACTAATTTTTGAGAAGATCTAATTTTGTAATCTTCAACAAATTCATCAGTACAACCACGACCTGTAACAAGAGGTATTGTCCCACAAGCAATTGCTTCTTGAATGGGCATACCAAATCCTTCTCCACGATAAGGATGTACTAATACATGAACACTTCTATATAAATCTGCCATTTCTTGTTCAGTATAAGCATCGTCAATATAAGTAATTTTACCTATATCATTCTTATACTGAAGCTCTATTAATTGATTTTGAAGATTTGTTTTACCGTATATTTGAGGAGTATCTTTTACAATAAGCTCTACATTATCAGTAGATTTGAATGTGTTAGCCCAGGCTTGAAGTAAAATATCAAAACCTTTTCTATACTGATCACACCCTACAAATAAGAAAGTATAACGATCACGTTTTTTAGCTGCACGATCAATATAAAAGATTTCAGGGTTATAACCGATCGGAAGTGCAAAAAGACGTTCAGGATTAATACCACCTTCATGAAACACTGCAGCAGTCCAACGAGTAAAAGTAATTAGTGAATCAGCAAAAGTTTCAAACTTATACTGCCATTCAAAGGGAACTTTAGAAAATTCCCACGGTTGAATATATACTACCTTAGTTTCATTAGATGCAGGCCACCGCCAAATTGGAGGGTAGGTATGTCTAATTTGAATGTCTGGGTGTGTAGTATCATTTGAAGTAGGCTTTAAAGCCTCTAAGCTTGCTAGAGTTTTTTTATCAAGTTTAGCTTCTGGTTTATAACTATCTAAAGGTGATATTACAACTTTTGCATACTTTGAAAGTTCTAAAACTAGATACCTATTAACAATAGATAGTGAATGATTATCGTAAAATTTACCTACATACTCAATTAACATATTATCCTCCATACATTAGTTTGACTTGATTCTTACAATAGTTTAGCAGCTCGTCTTCTCGTAATTTAGTAAGAGATTCCCATTGAGGCCCCATATTACTAGTTTTAAAATTTTTAAGCTGTGTCCAGTTATTTTCATCTACTCGTGCTTGAATATCATAGAATGGGTCTTTTTTAGACTCAATACTATGTCCAAAATTGTTTACTTTTAAATCAAGCTCTTCAGGAGGACGACAAAAACTCCAATGTAAAATAGCTAGAGGAGATTGAATGCGTCGTTGATTATTTGTCCAACGGCAATAGTTATAAGTATTACGTTTGTCAGTTACAAAACCTTGAACTTCATTATTTTGTAAGTTTCCATCATTTTTAGTGATAACTAAAATTTCACCATTGGATAGTCGTTTATAAGGTAGAATCCAGTAAAACATATGGTCTAAATCATAAGACTCTACTAGAGGGCAATAACGTGTAAAATAGTCATGAGCGTTCACAAGCTCTTCATCAGCATCAAAACTAAATATCCAGTCGTGAGAACAATATTCTTTTAAGTAATTACGTTCGTGATTGTCATTTTCAATTGGAACTGCACTACGATGAAAATTGCCTTCTACAACTTCTATTTTGCCGTCTCCATCTATTTGAGAAAGCTCTTTCCAGAGAGCTTCTTCATCAAAAGAAAATTTGTTTCCGCTCCAAGAAATTCTATCTTGATCTAAGCCAAGTATGATTTCATCCACATACTCATAATAGGTGCGAATGGAATTCGCTAGATATGAGGCATCATAGGAAATTAAACTAATAACACTTTTTTTACGCATTTTCACCTGCCTTTTCTATTATCATAAGTCCGTTATTATCTTTAGTTTCGTAAACTATTTTCCAGTTGTTATTAGCCTCTAAAAACTCATCAATTGCTAACCTTATTCCACCTTGACTACTTAGTTTATCTCTAGTAGGATGATTAGGATCCATGTCAGGATACCCCTCTCCTACAGCTCCAAAAGTTTCTATATCATGGAATGCTATATACTTGTTAACTTTAGGAGCGTGTAATCTTAATTCTTCTTTTAATTGTTCATACACATGCCAGGTATCAATAAATAATAAATCTGTTTCTTCAATTTCTATATCTAGTACATCAGCACCTATATAATTGGCATTAATTCCTATATTTTTTCTAGCCCCATCAATTAAAAATTTAAGTCTTTCTACTGCTTCTGCAAGATGAGGCTCTGGATTACTATATTGATAGTCATAAGAAATAAACTTATCAGTATCAGATAGTAAAAATGCTACAGTACTGTTTCCAGTTCTAGCACCCATTTCTGTTACGCTTTTGCACTTACTGGCATAGTCTTTTAAGACTGGTAGGTGTTTATAAATATCTGATTCAGTATTACAAGCATATTCATATATATCTTCTAGTAGCTTTTTATCTACAATAAATTTTTTTGGCTCGGGAGCAATTAATTCATTGCCTGTTTCAACTTCAATATTTAAAGTTTGCATTTCCTCTGAACCGTTCCATTTTTCCATGAAGATAGAACGATTAATAGACCATTTTTCGTTTAGAGAAGGGTTCTGAGCAATTAGTCTTTTGTTGTCTTTTCCCTCGAAGTGAAGGAGCGGAATACTTGTTTGATAAATTTTGATACCAGCGCGACGGGCAGTAAGACACCAATCCACATCACGATAGTAAGTCCAATAATAGGAGGGATCAAAATTGCCAACAGTAGCACGAGCAGAAGAACGAATATATATACCGCCCATTGTAACCCAGGAAACTTCTCTAAGTTTGTCGTACTGCCCTTCATCGACTTCCAGTTCTTTATTTGTTCTTCCATCAAAGAGGTTAAGTCCTCCTCCGAAATGTACTGCTTCACCATTCTTTTCAAATCTCCCGCCAGCATGTTGTATTATGTACTGGTTCTTATCATTTTTTTGTGGATAGAGAAGCTTCATTCCAAAAATACCAGCTTCTGGATGGGCATCTACTATTGCTAGTAATTCATCATACCAGCTATTATCTTTGTCTTCTGGCAGAGGAAGCATATCTGCATGAAGAATAATTACATCTCTATCTTTGTGCTTATTCCATAAATATTGGTAAGCTAGATCACTTCCTATACGCCCTACATCTTGCCAAAACTCATAGTCTAGTTTCCATCCTAGAGCTGATTTTAACTCTTGTATTTCTTGTTCAAACAGATAGGGAGTTATAATAATAGGGTTATTTATATTTTTCATTTAACCAACTTTCAAATACATCTAAAATATCTTTTGATACTACTGTTTTAGTACAAGCCCATCCTGATTCGGTATAAGGACATTTTCTAGGCCAAAAACCTAACTTTGCAAAAGGCCCTTCTTGTCCAGAAAAAGATTCTTTATCTTTATTAGCATAAAACTTTGTACCTAGACATTTTGTCTCTTTTACTTTACAGTGGTTTTCAGGTCTATGTTCTACGTTTAAATGAGTGCCTTTAGTAGAATAGTACTTAGGCGTATCTAAGGTAGTAGGAAATATAGAAGGAATTGAGATTGTGTCTACATTTAAAGCAGCAGCAGCATGATGAAGAGATCCTATTGGCCCTAAAAATAGGTTATGTATATTTAATACACATAAAGCCTGATACATAGTATAGTTATTTATCTCTACTCCAAAAAAATTTATCTCAGCTCTTATATTTTTTGCTATAAGTATTTCTTGAATACCATTTATAACTTCTATTCGTGTTTTTTCACTTTGTAATTTTCTATTCCAGTCTAAAGGCCCAGACATACCAATTCTTAATATATCATCTTTTATCTTATCGCTCTCTACAAATAACTCTAAGTTGCCATCATCTAAAATATCTTCTGGTAGATAGTCTTTTATGTGATAATTATTACTTTTATTGTTTCCAAAGTCAGTCCACCACTTAGTTTGTGGCACAAAAAGATCTGGCTTTCTTTTTGAAAGCTCAGTGTCTGAAAGTACTATATTAGTTACATTACCTTGACCATCTGTAACTAAGTATCCTACGGCATCTAACCACGGTTGTTTAGAATATACCTCTAAAGCTTCTTGCATTCCCGCTCTACCATCGTTAGTTGTAAGATTAAAATTTTCTCTAATAGTAAAAGCTATTTTCCAGTCAGGGTTATTTTCTTTAAATCTTCTAGCAGAGTTGATACCAAATAACGTATCTCCAAAAGCCATTGAGTTAAAAAATAGTGCATATTTTTGTGTCATTGGTTAAACAGCTTGTCTTTCCAAGTTTTAGGAGTGTGCTCATTAACAATTTCTAGCTCAAGATGATAGTTAAAGTCACGTTCCGGTTGCGTTTTCATCCAAGAAACTGTGTCTCTAATAGTTTCTTCCATTGAAGTATCTGCATGATAGTTTAGCTGTATTTCAGCCTTTGTAGTAGAAACCCAAGCATTTTTAACTTCACGAGGTCGTTCAGGGACAAAGTTTATTTGAGCAGCTTTGTTAAAATGAGCTGCAACACGATGTGCTAGTTCTAAAACACTAGTCTCTGTTCCGTGGCTCGGGCCAATATTAAATACTTCTTTAGAGTTAATTTGCTCACGTTTTTCGTATATTGTAATAAAAGCGTCTACACAATCTCGAACATGTGAGAATGAACGTTTTTGTGATCCGTCACCATAAATATATATAGGCTTGTCCTTAGAAATTAGGTTGGCAAATATGCTCATTACGTTTCTAAAAGGATCACTATAACACTGGTGAGGGCCACAAACATTATGCGGAACCATGTGAAATACTTTTATGCCGTGTATATCGCTCATAAGATTAAGATGCTGCTCAGCGTGTAGTTTAGCTAATCCATAAGGATCTACAGGTTGAGGAGTCATAGCTTCGTCAAAAGGAGGTTCAATAGCTCCATAGCGCGCCATTGAAGTAGTGTTGATAAAGTAACGTACACCCGCTGCGATAGCGGCGCTGACTACTGAAGCTGTGCCTGCATATATATTTTCTACAATCGTTTTAGGAGCGAATACACTTAACCCTTCGTGTGCTAGCGCAGCACAGTGAATTACTAGTTTAGGCTCAAATTCTCTAAATATTGCAGAAAGAGTTTCATTGTCTAAAATGTCTACATTTCTATAGTGAAAATCTACATGATCTGGCATATTTGAAGCATAACCGCCAATAAGATTATCAATTCCTACTACTGCCCAGCCTAGCTCTAAAAACTTAACACAAAGATGACTACCTATAAGCCCAGCGCTTCCAGTAATTACCACTGATTCCATACTTCGTTCCAATCAATTATAGGAGTTACACAACCCTCTTGTAAGTGAGTACTAGTGCCTGGTAGGGGGCACACCGCTACAGACTGTCTAAAAGCTTTCCAGGTCCAAGAATCGTCTGAAAATAGTCCTGCTTGTAAGATAGAAAACTTAAAAGGTAAAAAGCTTTTACCTTTTGCGGCTAGAGTTAGTGTAGCGCTACACACAGTTTTAAGATGACAATCTGGTCCTATCAACACTTCTGCGTGCCTATCTCTATCAAAGTATCTATCTGGGTAGTCATAGGGTAAATAAAAACCTTCATATCCGGCAGAGAATACGTTTTTCATAATACGTATTGCTCCGGGAGTATGAAGGTAGTCGTCTTCACAAATATAGATAAGCTCTTCAGGATACTGCTCACAAAGTTGTATAAGTCGCTCCATAAGAGGGATACAAGTATTAATAGTTACAGGATGGTACTGCGGATAAGGATGTGTACCATAAGGAGGAACCTCTGTGCGAGGAGGGATGTCTTCAATTTCAAGTTTTGTAGGAATGGCGCAAGTTTCCTGCATCCACTCTTTAGTTTCTTCAGTAACTTTATCTGCTAGAACAACGATTCTATCGGCCCAGCCTTCTAGATCTTGTTGTAAAGACAACCAACACTTACGAAAGATTTCATCTTTTTTTCTACCGTTCCAGCGAGGTCTATCTTGTGAGCCATCAGAGATACTGCCGGGAGATTTATTAGCTTCAGAAGCTCTATATAAGATTATCAAAGTGCTTTCTTTCTTGACTGATTATAAAATTCATCTATAATACTTATTATATAAGTAGAAATAGGTTCTGAGCCATCTTTAATATACTGTTTAATTTCTAACATTTCTATTTCAGAAAAACTCTCTTTAAACTCTTTAGAAGAAGTAATTCCTTTAGAAACTGCAGGATTACCAAATACTTTTGAAAAAGGCTTTGCATCTTTTATTAAAGGGGTAAGAGTTCCAATAGTAGCCCAACTACCCACAGTGCTATAAGGACTAATAGTTGCTCCAGCTTCTAAAACAGAATTGCTTAACACACAAGCATGATGCCCTACAAAATTAGAGCCTTCTAATATATTATTATTTCCTATAATAGCATCACTTTGAATTGTAACACCTGCACCAATATAGTTATTTGAGCCTATTAAGGTATTTTCTCTATATCCTGAAGCTGCATGTACTACACAACCTGCTAAAATAGTGTTATTCTTACCTATGGATACCCCGTACCTATCATCTTCTATAATAAATACTACACTATCATGAATATAGTTAGAACTATCAATATCTTGTAATTCTTTGGCTGTTATTATTTTCATTGTGCCTCTATATAAAAAGATGCTGTGCTAACCGTGGCACAGCGCGCACTTATTAGGTAGTGACCCCGATAAACTGTTAAGGAGCGAGCCCGTTCTGTTTCTAGGTGGAACTCATACCCACTGCGGTTACGCTGCTAGAGCGAACTCAGATGGTGCAAAATTATCGTTTGCATTTAGTTTAATCGACCGATACGAGGTCATCCGGTAAACTCCACTCTATCTTCACACCTGTCGATCCTATTTCGACCCCATCAAAAACATACTCCAAGTATCAGCCCTTCCAACCCTGCTGATATATGTTTGGGTACACGAGTATGTTTATGGTGGAGTCGTCGGGTACCGCCCCCGAGTCCAGAATGTGTCCACGTCGCTTCAACGTTTACAAATTAAATTTAACATAAAAAATACCACTTAGCAACTAAAAATTAAATTTAATTTTTACTCTTTGCTGGTTTTGTTACTTTTTTGTTAAAAGCCTGTTTTTGTTCTAGTTTATCAATTAGGGCGCGTCTTTTTGCTTCTGCTTTTCTGTATCTAGCTGTCCCAGCTTTTTTGTCTTCTCTAGCTTGTTCACTCTTTGATACATAAAAACTTTTTCTTTTTGTATCGGTATAGAATCCCTCAGCATTTAGTTTTCGCATCATAATTCTATATGCTTTAGATATATCATTATTATATCTTTTAACACTTATTTTCATTTAGTACCTTTCATATATTTTTTTACCCACTCTAATACTATTCCTGGAGTGTGTTTACCTTCTAACTTAGATAACACACCTCCCTGTTTAAATATAGCAAATGCGGGGGTTAGTATTGTTTTAGGCAGTTTAGAAGCGTCTACAAGTTCTACTTCTATGCCGTTTTGATTAAGCATGTATGCTTCTTTTAATACATACAACTTATTAGCTTCTGTGTAATAAGCTTTTATGTTTTTCAATTAACATCTCCTAGTTAAATTATATCTTTCTAAGTTAGACACAATTTACTTTAATTTTATTCTTGCTAATTCCATATTTCTCAGCTAATATGAGTTTATAAACATTAAATTGAGTAAAACATGGAATATCAAAATGAGTTAAATAGATGTGTTTCTTTAGTAAAGTGGGATCCTTCTTCCGCTATTCACGACATGCTTGTGTTAAGAGAAGAAGCTAACAGTTCTAATTTAAAAGAAAAAATGTGGATTAGAGCTGCAAAAGAAATAAACAATTTTTTAAATGCAATAGAAAAGACAAGATTCTATAATCAAACAGAATTTTGGAAAAACAAAGAACCTACCAGATTGGAGATTTAATTTAAATGAACCTTTATCAAAAAGATCTTTTTGATATTAAACTTCTTCTTAATACTAATCAGTATGAGTCTCTTGATGAGGCTAAGAAGAGCATTAAACCTATTTTCCTAAAACTAAACAATCCAACTTTTTATAAAAAACATGTATATTCTAAGCCTACAGAACAGTTTGGATTTGCTGATTCTAAAGATTACTCAAACAATATTCTAGTTAAATTCACATCAGAGTGTATCAAAATTATTAACGAAAGTCAAGACCTATCTGAAATGCTTAAAAAGCTTCAAGTAGAATATTCTTGGACTATTGTGAATAATCTCAATCATTGGATGAAAAATGCCTGAAGGTCCAGAAGTAACCCGCGTAGCTAATCAACTTAATTCTGTTGTTAAAAATGCACTACTAGACTCTATTACTATTTTGTCAGGTAGGTACACTAAAAAAGCACCTGATGGTTACTTCAATCTTGAGAGCGCCCTACAGCGGGGCGCTCTTTTGATTAAAGAAGTTCACAATAAAGGAAAATTTATTTGGTGGGAACTTGAAGGTGAGCGCTTTATTTTTTCTACCCTTGGTATGAGTGGGCGTTATGCCCTATCTCAAACCACCCATTCCAGAATTCAGTTTGATATAACTAAAGTATATAGTAAATACACAGAATCGCTGCCTGTTTTTTATGAAGACATTAGAAATTTCGGAACAATTAAGATAGTTAATGACCGTAATATCTTAAATAAAAAATTGGACTCTATCGGTCCAGATATGTTAAATAATCCTTGTAGTGTTTGTGAATTTTTAAAAATTGCCCGTAAAAATAATAATAAATCTATTGTTAAGTTTTTAATGGAGCAACGATATATAAGTGGTGTTGGCAACATTTATAAAAGTGAAAGTTTATTTTTAGCTCGTATTTCACCGCTTAACTTGGTTAGTGACCTTTCAGACGACGATCTGACAAGGTTACATGGCTGTATAATTAAAGTATTAAGTGAGTCTTATAGAACTGGAGGTTCTACGATTCAAACTTATAAAGATGTGTATGGAAATTCAGGTAATTACACGAAAGAAGCATCTAAACTAATGGTATACAATCAGAAAACTGATTTGTATGGCAATCCAGTAGAAAGGATTACTCTTGACGATGGAAGGACTACTTTTTTCTCTCCTACTATCCAGTTTTAGCCCCGTCTTACCTCTAGATTCTATAAGTGACGCAGACATGATGTGCTTAACTAAGAATATATATTTTGAATCTAGAAATCAAGATATTATTGGACAAATTGCAGTAGCTCATGTTACTATAAATAGAGTTATAGATTCTAGATATCCCGATACTATTTGTGCTGTTGTTAAGCAGGGATACGTAGAAGGACGTAGAGACTGCCAATTTTCTTGGTATTGTGATGGAAAGCCAGATAGAATGGTAGAGGAAGACGAACGCATAATAGCTTCTGCAATAGCAGAAGCAGTTATACAAGGTAGATTTGTAGACATTACTGATGGAGCTACTCATTACCACGCTAATCATATAACTCCTTATTGGAGTAGATCTCTTACAAGGATAGCAGCTATTGAAGACCATACTTTTTATAGATGGGAAACTGCTAATAATTAAAAAATGTCAGAAGAAAGAATTAACGATATTCAACAAAATATCTATACTTTACATGAGCGATCACAAAAAACAAAGAGTGAGTTAGAAACTCATGAAGCTGTTTGTGCAATTAGGTATCAAGGTATTGATGAAAAACTTGATAGACTCAGCCGTATGGTAGAAGAAAACAATAAACAAATTGCAGATTTACATCGTATAGCCACTGAAGGCAGAGTGGGGTTTAAAACTACAATGTTTTTAGGTAGTATAATAGTAGCAACAGCAGGATTTGTTTATACTCTAATGAGTATTTATAAAGGATAATAATGACAAAAGAAGAAATAAAGCAAGCATTTAAAATTATTATTTCTTCTCCTCCTACTGATATTTATAGAGAAGACTCAAATATCAGAGAAAGTAATGTAGAATTAATAGAAGAACGAGAAGTCGATGGGGAGTTTACTAGAGAGATAGGCTCTGCCAATCTATTTTTAGCTTCTGCCTTTTTAGCTACAATAAATGATATAGATATTCCTGCAAAAGACAAATCTAATCTTTTGATCTTAGCTGATTTATGGCGTTCAATGATAAATGAGTTAAAACAAGAAAACTACATCAGAGAAAAACCAACCTCAGTAAGACAAAGGTTTGAAATTGTTTAATTACGAAAACTGCTTAACAGCTTATAATATTGATAAACCTACGGGAAGAGTTTATAAAACTCCCGATGGAGAGTATCCTAGCATAACTACTATTTTAGGTGCTACTTCTAATAATACTTTTTTGATAAAATGGCGAGAGAGTATAGGGGAAGAAGAAGCAAATAGAATATCTAAAGAAGCTACAGATCGTGGAACAGCTGTCCACGACTACATAGAAAAATATTTTTTACAAGACGAAAATAGAAACTTTTCTAAGTATTTTGTTGAATCTGGTTTATCAGAAGAAACAGTCAAAATAAAACAACCAGCTCGTGATATTATTCGAGAATGTGAAAAAAATAATTTTGTTCCATACGCACAAGAAATTCCTTTATGGCATCCTAAGTTAAAATATGCAGGACGAGTAGACGGGGTTGGGCTATGGAATAATACACTTTCTATTATTGACTTTAAAACGTCTAAAAAAAGAAAGTATGCGTCTCAGATTAAAAATTATTTTATTCAAGCAACGGCTTACGCAGTAGCACACAATTATTTATTTGATACTAGAATCAATAATTTTGCTATTGTTATTGGGGTAGATGATAATGAGCCTCAATGTTTTACTGGGCAGGTAGCTCCCTATATACCTGAGCTTAAATTTCGCGTAAAGTCGTTTTATAAACAGAAAGAAATGAATGAATCAGTTAACTAATAAACAAAAAGAATACTTGAGACTAATTGAAAAATACGATTTATGCTTTTTAACAGGAGCAGCAGGGACAGGAAAGACATATATAGCATGTTGGTCTGCCCTAGAGTTTCTAGAAAGAGGTAAAATTGAAAAGATAGTAATTACTAGACCTTTAGTTACTACAGAAGAAGTAGGAATTTTACCAGGTACACTAGATGAAAAAATAAATCCTTTCATGGACCCAATTATAGGTATTTTAAGTGAAATCTATACTAAAAAAGAAGTACAAAAATTAGTTAGTACTGGTAGAATAGAAACTGCCCCTCTAGCTTATATGAGAGGTAAAACTTTTAAAGACTCTTTTGTTATTTTAGATGAAGCGCAAAATACTACTCGTACACAAATAAGTATGTTTCTGACACGTTTTGGAATGAATACTAAAGCTTGTGTAGTAGGAGATTTAAAACAGTCTGATCTTCCTAATCCTAAAGAACATGGGCTGCGCTGGGCAAAAGATAAATTAGAGCCTTCAAAACTTGTTACAAACATTCATTTTGATGACTCTCAGGTAGTTCGTAGCCCTCTAGTTAAAGAAGTGATGAAATATTTATATGCAGAAGAAAAGACGCATCCCTCTAAAGTATTTGAAAAATCTTTCCTCGAAAGAACTGGAACCTAAAGAAAGAGGTCTAGTTAATAGTATAATAAGAGCACAAAAAGACTACCCTCAAATAACTCCTAGAATGTATAAAACATTTTGGATTGTTTATGAAAGGTATTTTGTGTTAGAAGGAGATAAAGATGCCCCTTAAAAAAGGAAGCTCTCAAAAGACTATATCTGCCAACATAAAAGAGCTTATGGGAAAAGCAGGTAAAACTAGAAAAAAAGGAATCAGCACTCTAGCTAAAAAACGTGGTTTAACCACTGAAGAGGCTAAGCGTAGTCAGGCAATTGCAATTGCTCTTAGCGCTGCTGGTAAAACAAAAAAAGATGGTAAAAAAACCAAAAAGTAAGGTAAACGAGGCTGGTAATTATACAAAGCCTACTCTTAGAAAACAACTTTTTGAGCAAATCAAAGCTGGTTCAAAAGGAGGTGCTCCAGGGCAGTGGAGTGCTAGAAAAGCGCAGATGCTAGCAAAAGAGTATAAAGCGCGTGGTGGAGGGTACAAAAAATGACAGCAATATGCGCAAAGATGGCTAAATTAGCTCAATTAGCTTACTTAGACGGACCTGAAGCTGCTACTAAGATTAAAGACTTAGGATATACAGGACATAAATTTTTTGAAAACGATGGCGCTCAGTGCCATGCGCTTTGGAATGATAAAGAATATGTGATTGCCTTTAGAGGAACAGAGCCAACAGAGCTTTCAGATATCCTTGCTGATTTAAATGCAATTCCACGGGGTGCTATGACTCACGGGTTAGTACATTCAGGATTTCGCGGAGAAACTGATAAAGTTTGGGAGGATATAAAAAAACATCAATCTTCTCATAAAAATAAAAAATTTTATATCACAGGCCACTCTCTAGGTGGAGCAATGGCTACTATTGCTACTTCACGCTTTGAGGAATTCACAAAAGTAGAACTACTAGTTACCTTTGGATCCCCGCGTGTTGGTACACGGAAGTTTGTAAAACACATTGAAACTCCTCACTTAAGATTTGTTAATAATAATGATATTGTGACTAAGGTGCCTTTAGCGTTAATGGGTTATAAACATCATGGCACTCTTCAATATATCAACTTCTATGGGAATATTCGTAAGCTAACTACATGGCAAGTTGTTAAAGATAAATGGCGCGGTTGGAAATCTGGATTACTAGACGGAGCTAAAGATCACGGCATGGACAATTATGTTGCTGCCACGGAGAAAATGTAATGTGGGAAATGGTCGATAGAATGTTTGGAGATACTCTCTGGATTTATACAGCCATTGCAGGAGCACTTATTGGGGCTGCTTTTCTTGCCTGGTTTAAAGAGACTAGAGCTGGTCTTTGGGGCTATGCTAAGTTCGATCAGACACTAGATTTTTTAGTAAATCGCTGGGGTTGGGCTTGGTTACAAGAGCCCCCCGACGCGTGGCGTAAAAAATATCCTAAAATGACTAAAAAAATTGATGAGTTAGAGGCTCGTATACAAAGATTGGAGAAACAATAATGAATTGGATTAAAGATAGACTAGTCGAAAGAACTTCTTTAGATGGGGCAATTCTTATTGCGGTAGGGGGTGTAATTCTATTAGCAGGACCTTTTGCAAAACTTGCAGCATGGGGTGCTATTGGCTATGGAATTTGGACCCTTCTAAAAGGAGAATAACATGGCAGTAGTACAAGGTGGTAAAGGCGAAGCATATAAGCTAACAGCCGCTCAAAAAAAGCTACCAAAAGCTTTACAAGAATCTATACTGAAGAAAAAGAAAGCTAAACCTACAGATAAAAAGAAGAAAAAGTAATGGCTCTTAAAAAATCTCAAAGAAGTCTAAAAGAGTGGACTAATCAAAAATGGCAATACTCTTCTGAGAAAGAAAGTGATAAGCCAAAGAGTCAAAGAGGTAGATACTTGCCTAAAAAAGCATGGGATGCCTTGAGCCCCGGAGAAAAAAGAGCTACTAACGCTGCAAAACGCAAAGGAAGTAAGTCTGGTAAACAATTTGTAAAACAGCCTAGTAAAATTGCAAAGAAAGTTAAAACATATAGAAAATAATGTATTGCAGAATTGATCTATCTAAAACTAACTATGAAGAGTTAGATTCATATAGAATTTTAGATAGTAATCACTATGCAGAAATTTATTCAATTTATAAAACTTATTGCGAATATAAAAATTTTGATAGTGTAACCCCTCTTTTCCTAGAAGATCTTATCATAAATGAGACTATCGGCTACTATAACGACTCGAAGTTAGTAGCCTTTAGTCTCATTACTTTATATAGAAGTAAAAACGCAGTAAGCGCAATTCAGTTTGCTTGGGACTACTCACAACCTAAACTTAGATTAGGAATAAATAGTCTAAAAAGTGAGTGTGCAAGATATAAAAGATTAGGTTATTCTTACTTATATCTTGGAGAAGCCCACGAATATAAAAAACAGATAGACGGTTTTGAGTATATTGGAAAGTTATAATTTATCAGACTTAGAAGAGTGGGATATTTGGGATAAGTTTCCTGAGTACAGATGGACTTTTAATAAATTAGAACTAGCACTTAAACTAGGGCATTCTGCAGGCCCTGTACCTAAACCAGTACCTATAACTAATGAATATGTTGTTAGACCTATTTATAATTTAAGTGGAATGGGAGTCGGAGCAAAAATACTAACTTTAGAAAAAGATAAAGTATATGATTTTGCTCCTAGTTTATTTTGGTGTGAACGCTTTATAGGGGATCACTTAAGTATAAACTACATAAAAGAGAATCTAGTTTTTAAAGAAGTACAAACTAGTAAAGCTACTGCAAACTATAATAATTTAAGTAGGTTTGAGAAATGGGAATTAGTAGAGAATAAATCTATTCCTATTCCTTCATGGGTTCACGATATAAATGTTCCTTATTTAAATATTGAGTTCATTAATAATAAAATTATTGAAATACATCTTAGGTGGGGTATAGACTTTCCAGAAGGTGCTTCAGAAATTATACCTGTGTGGCATTCAACTACTGTTGAACAAATAAGTAAATTAAAAGCTCAAGGCTATTCTTATGTTTTGAGTTATATGGATGCAGAAAAGAATTTAACAGACCCAAGATTAGGATTTTTATATAAATAAACTCTTGCGTATCGCTATTAAATTTGATATTATATAGTATATAAATTTGCTTATAGCAATTAAGCAAAGGAGAATATTATGGCAAAAGCAAAAGATGCAAAACGCTTGCCAAGTGGACGTGTAGAATATAGAGGTGAGACTTACCCAGGGTTTAATAAACCAAAAAGAAATACTTCTAGTTCTCAACACAAACAAGTTGTTTTAGCTAAAAAAGGCGATGAAATAAAAGTTGTAAAGTTTGGGCATAAAGAGTATGGCCATAACTATTCCACCAAAGCTAGAAAGAACTATTTAGAACGCAGTGCAGGAATTAGAGATAAATCTGGTAATTTAACTAAAGATGATAAGTTTTCTGCTAACTATTGGGCTAGAAAAAAACTATGGGCAGGGCCTGGCGGGTCTAAGAAATCTCCTAGTAAAGGAGGCCCTAGAAAGTAAAAATTATTTTTACGGGCTAAAACTTTAAACTAGTATGACTAAAGAAGAGTTTAAATGGGCTAATGAGTTGCACTGGCAGGTAAAAGGTCATCTTATTCCTGTAGAATGGTGTCATGATGAAGATCAAGTTAAAAGAATGATGGATAGCTATTTTAAACGTCTTTGGGGTAATCACGAAGCAAATATTCATTTAACTGGTTTTGAAGAAGCTTGGGAGCAAAGATATGGACAATAAAAAAATTGATACAATAACAGAAGAAGATATTGCTTCAACACTATATTTAATGTCAGAGGACGAAGTTGAAAAAGCAGGTCCAGGCGAGGAATATGACTATGAAGGTTATATGATAAAAACTCAACTTCGTAGAGTAAAAGCACAAGCAGAAGAATTAGTTAATAGTATTAGAGACGATGAACAATTTCCTGCTTGGATGCAATCAAAGGTAACTCTTGCTTCTGAATATATGGATGGGGTATACGATTTCTATAAATATAGTGATTACACTATCTCTTCAAACATTGATAAAAGCTTAAAAAAAAAAGAAATGATGGGCGAAGAAGAGAGTGAAGAAGAATATATTCCTATATACATAAATGAAGAAATAAACTCTACTAATATGGCAACAGTACAAAAGTACTGGAACTTAGGTCCTGAACGTGCTAGTGAAGATCCAGAGGCTAATAAAGAATACTGGTCTTCTATGGCTACTGCATGGATGGTTCCAGAAACTACTGCAAGACGTCAAGTTTGTGCTAATTGTGAATACTTCAACAATACTCCAAAAGCGTTAATGGCTGCAGACGTAGTACCTTTTAATAGTTTTGATGCAGATGGTGGTGGTCGCGGTTACTGCCATAAATTTAAATTCATATGTCACAACCTAAGAAGTTGTTTGGCATGGGAAGAAAAAGAATACGAAGTTCCTGACTGATAGAAAGCTAAAAAATGTTAGCTGCAAAACTAATAGCAGAAGCATATAATGATATTTACTGTAAAATAGCACCTTCACCGATACACGGTGTAGGTGTTTTTGCAATTAAAGATATACCCCCAAATACGATTATACTTAAACGTGTTACAGAGTATGCAAAAGTAGATTCTAAATTTTTAAAAAGAATAGACAGTAATGTAGCAGAGCTTTATAAAAGTTTATTACAGCAAACAGACAATTTTATATTTATACCTGTTAATGGGTTTTCTAGTATTGATATGAGCTTTTATGTAAATCACTCTACTACTCCAAATGCTAGATATGATATTGAAAATTATTTTATTGTTTCAAAAAATAGAATCCTTATAGGCGAAGAAATTACCTTTGATTATAGAGTATTAGCTAATGACCTCATTTCCTAAAATAGTAATGATTAATGGCTGTTATGATATTTTACACCCAGGGCACATTCAACTTATAAAATATGCAGCCTCTCTGGGAAATTTTTTAGTTGCTGCTTTAGATACGGATGAAAGAGTTAGGGCAAATAAATCTCTTGATAGACCCATAAACTGTTTAAGCGATAGAATGTTTATGATTAGTAGTATAAAAGGTGTTGATGCAGTAGAAAGCTTTGACTCAGAAAAAGAACTAAGAGTGTTGATGAAACTTTATAGGCCCGACTATTTAGTAATAGGAGAAGAATATAAAGATAAATATATTATAGGTGAAGACCTAGTTAAGGAAGTTAAATTTTTTAGGCGAATAGATGGCTACTCTACCACAAACACAATTAAAAGCATTACTAATAGGTGAGTCTTGTATAGATGAGTATAAAATGGGTACGGTGACTAGAATATCACCAGAAGCCCCAGTTCCAGTTATGGTACATTCTCATACTATTAGAAAAGACGGTATGGCTATAAATGTTAAAAACAACTTAGAAGCTTTAGGTTGTAAAATTAAATTTTTAACAAACGATAAAAATTCTATTATTAAACGTAGATTTGTTGATGAAAAATCTCAACAACAATTATTGCGACAAGATATTGGAGATAAAGTTTCTCCCTTAGAGTCCTCTATAATAACAGCCTTAAAAGAGCCCTATGATTTAGTAGTAATTTCAGACTACTGTAAAGGTTTTATCACCCCTAAGCTCGCTGAACTTATTTGTAATCGCTATCCAGGCTTAGTGTTCGTAGATTCAAAAAAAGAAAACTTAAGTTGCTTTCCTCATGCTTATATAAAAGTAAATGAGTATGAAGATAATCTTTGTTACAATAAACCTAGTACTTCTACTAAGATAGTAACATTAGGAAGTAAAGGTTCTGTTTGTAGAGGTGTATTTTATAGGGCAAAAAATGTTCAAGTTCACGATGTAACTGGGGCAGGAGATGTTTTTCTAGCTGCACTGGCAGTACTGACTACAAAATTTGATATTCATAAAGGAGTTGAGGCTGCTACAGCTCTCGCATCTAAATCCGTACAACATTTTGGAACTTATACTATAACAGAAGAAGATTTAAGAGACATAGGATATTGACAAAATAATGACTAAGCTAAGTGGATTTGTTAAAAAAGGCTGGGGACACGAGCTTATTTGGGCTACAACTGATAAGTATTGTGGCAAGTTAATGGTTTTTAATGAAGGTGCTAAATTCTCTATGCACTTTCATCGTGAAAAAGATGAAAGCTGGTATGTTCTTAGTGGAGAATTTTTAGTTCATTGGATTAATACTTTTAATGCTGACGTAATAACTACAAGTTTAAAAGAAGGAGATACTTGGCATAATGAACCTTGTTCCCCTCATCAGTTAGAATGTATAAAAGCAGGAACTATTATTGAAGTTTCTACTCCTGACTCTGTAGAAGATAATTATAGAGTCAGTCCGGGAGATTCGCAATTAAAGATTGAAGTTGACTAATAGGGTATTTACTTATATACTGAAAAAATAATATAAGGATATAACATGGAATATTTCAATTCTTCTAGCTATGACTGGCGCATTTCTCAATGTTGCCAGTTTCATGATAAAGCTTTGGCTAAAAGATATAATTTTGGAACTACCACTAAAACATTTGCTCTAAAAGCAGATGGTAAACAAAGAGTACAAGCTAAAGCTATTGAAAACTGTTCAAAACTCGTAGATATTCTTAGTACTTATTTTAATACTCAACCTATCAATCTTCGTAGTTTTCGTATTTCTTCAGAGTTGTTTCCTTGCTATACTCTAGATTTTACTAAAGACTGGTATGCAGAAATTTGGGATGATATTTCTATTCTATTAGAACGAGCAGGAAACTTTGCTAAGCAAAATAACGTTCGACTAAGTGTGCACCCAGGTCAATATACCGTACTAGCTTCTAATAAAGCTGAGGTTGTAGAAAATTCTGTTAAAGACTTAGAGTATCATGCTCTCTATGGCAAATTGATGAATATTCCTGCAAAAGAGTTTGTAATGAATATTCACTTACAAGGACTGTACGGTGGAAAGCATCTTGATGGCATTAAACGTTTTGCTACAAACTTTCACTATCTATCTGACTATGCACAAGATTGCCTCGCAGTAGAGAATGAAGATAAACCTAACGGGTATGATATTGCACATACATTAGAACTAGCACAGCTAGTTCCTATTAGATGTACTTTAGACACGCATCATTATGCTTGTCACCGTATGACTGAATCTGAAAAAGTAGTAGTTAATGGGAAAACTGTTAATCGCAAGATTCGTGACGTAAAAAATATTACTGTAAATGATGATATGTTTAAAGAGGCAGTAAAATCTTGGAGAGGGTTTAGACCTCTATTTCATACTTCTCAATCTTTTCCTTTAGAAAATCCAGACTACTGGATGAAAGTAAATGCACATTCAGAAGTATTTGAAGATGAAGAGCATATGTCAAGACATATTCCAATGTTGCAATACGCAGATTTTGATATTGAAGCAAAAAATAAAGAAGTAGCAGTACAAGGCTTCTATGCTTATATTCAAGAAGAACAAGAATATGCTGGAGAAGCTCTTGTAGCAAAAAGGATTCCAAATGACTGGTAAAATAGATTTTAAGTTTAAAGAGAATGTATATTTAGATGAGGTATTTAATTATATCAGATCTACATATAATCAACACTATTCTCAAAACAAATTCCAATCTACAGAAGTAATTATTGATAGAGGCCACGGAACTGGATTCTGTATGGGTAATATTGATAAGTACAGCAATAGATATGGAAAAAAAGGTGAAACTCCTGAAGAGTGGCGTAATGATATTATGAAAATTATTCACTATGCAATAATTCAGCTTTATGTACATGATTTAGAGCACGCACCTAAGAAAGATACTACCAATGGTTAAAAGTGTTTTTAGCAATCCAGAACCTCCGAGTACTTTAGAACGAGAGGTTATAGCTCGTCAGTTAGTCAGAAACTTAGAAAAAATTGCAAAGTTTCAAATTGAACAGCTTTCTGGTGAAAGCTGGACACACTTAAAAATTCATGCACCTGATAAGCTTGTAAAAATATTTAAAAGAGTAGAAGATAAAAAGCTACGACCAATAATTAGAGGTAACGTTGTTTATGTGTATATAGATAGTAACGTTACTCCTATGGATGTTAGACTTTTAACAGGTGAATTGATTAAGAATTATAAAAATATAAACGAAACTAAGATTACTTATCTTAGAAAGAAACTAGGTCTAGCAGTTTTTAAGCTGGCAAAACTAATTTACCCAACTAAGCAGGATAGTAGTAATGGCTGAAAAAGAAATTAAACCAATCGATCCAGAAGATGTGTCAGAACAAATGCAAGATATTGTAGCTTTTCTAGGAGCAATTGACTCTTCTAGAGAGGAAATCAACCGCAGAGTAAAGCATTTAAAAGATACCTATGGTCTCGCTTCTAGCGCAGTTCGAGCTGCGGCAACAGTGATGTATAAACAAAACGAAGAACAACTTGGTGAAAAAGAAAGCCAAATTCGTAATATTTTAGATATTTGCAACGAGAGATAATGACTAAACGCGTAGTATTAGTTACTGGGGGATTCGATCCTCTACACTCTGGACACATTGAGTATTTTAAAGCAGCACGACAGCTAGGACACAAACTAGTTGTCGGGCTTAATTCTGATGCCTGGCTTACTCGTAAAAAAGGTAGACCTTTTATGCCTTTTGAAGAGCGAGCTGCTATCATAAAAAATCTTAAAATGGTTGACGAAGTTATTGCTTTTAATGACGATGATGGAAGTGCATGCCATGCTATCTTTCACATGCTTTCTACTCACGGTAGTCAAGATACAATAATCTTTGCGAATGGGGGAGATAGAAATCTTGGCACCACTCCAGAGTATGATATGTATAAGAATACTTATGGATTAGAGTTTGCATGGGGCGTTGGCGGAGAAAATAAAGCTAACTCTAGTAGTTGGATACTCGACGAGTGGAAAACTCAACGCACAGAACGTGATTGGGGATACTGGCGCGTACTAGACCACAAACCTGAAAAAGGTTATAAAGTAAAAGAGCTTGTAATCTATCCTGGCAAGAGTTTAAGTGATCAAAGACACTTTAAACGGTCTGAACAATGGATAGTTCTCGAAGGGGTAGTTAAAATGCAAACAGAGTTTAACTGGAATACAGGCATTGTTTATTTAACTCCTCACTTAAAACCGTATGAAATAGGTGTTCAAGTTTGGCACAAAGCCTCAAATCCTGAAAATGTAAACGCTCATATTCTTGAGATACAATGGGGCAGCGAGTGTGTGGAAGAAGATATTGAGCGTAGAGACTGATTTTGAGTGATCATTTAAGTACTGTTTTACAAACAAATAGTTATTTAGTTAAAGAGATTCTTAATTATATTGGAGATAAGAATATCTACATTTTAGGAGATATGCTAGATCTATCCGATGTAATCATTAACGCACCAGTTTTAGTTCGTATTAATGGTAATAACACTTGGGGAAAGTGTGATATATGGTTTTCTGACGATGAACACTTAGAGTATTCTACATATCCTCAAAAGTATATAATAAGAAGCCCTAAAGATGGAAATGCTTCTTTAATACTAAAAAACTATCCTAGTGGTCTAGAAAATAGAACCTTATTTTTAGGTGTAGATTTTTGGGCACAGATGTTTTCAGAAACTAAAATTGAGTACCCGCTAACAGAAACAGTTGCAGCCTACTGGTTTTTAAAAAATACTAGCTCTAACATTACACTGTTAAACTATAATTTTTCTAACAAGCATACTGACTATGCCACTGGAAAAGTTATTTATCTAGATGATAAGCACAATCCTGAGTTAGATAAAGAATATTTATCTTCTCAACCTCGTATAAGTTTAAAAAGAGTTGTACTATGATAATTCCTACAATGGCTGTGTCTGCCTTAGCTTGGATTAATGAAAATCTAGAGCCTGATGAAACTTTATTTGAATGGAATTCAGGAGATTCTACTTTTTGGTATGCTGACAGAGCTAAACAAGTGTACTCAGTTACCGACTCTTCATCTTTAGTTACGTGGTTAAAGGAAGAGCTTTTTGTGCGAGAGTATGATAATGTTAAAGTTCTACTTGCACCAGAAGATTCTACTTTTCAAGAAGGCTATTCTATCAGCTCTACTACTAGCTTTAAAAGATACTGCTATGCAATTGAACAGTTTCCAACTCGTTCTTTTGACTGGATTATTATAGATGGTTATAAGCGTGAAAAGTGTTTACCGCTGGCTATGCAGTCTATTAAGTATGGCGGTGTTATTGTAATGACTGAAACAGATGTGCCAGAACACTTAGACGCTATGAATCAAATGCTTTCTAAGGCTTTAGAGTTTCACCATTTTAAATCTGTTTCTACTACGCAAGATAAACTAACTCAAACTACAGTTATGAGGGTTGTATGAGTTTACGACATAATCTATTTCAAAGTCCTATTTGGGGATTTTACTGGAAGCAAGAAGACTGGATTGCAAAAGCATGTCAGTATGCTAACTACTTATCTCAAAGTAGTAAAAGCGTTTCAAAGTCTAACTTCGGCGGCTGGCAGAGTCATGACTTTATGCATCGAGAGCCGCTATTTGCGCCTTTTGTACAACAGCTACTAAAAATATCTAACTCTGAAATACTATCTGAGTATGCAGGCACGCCTTTTGAAATAGATGCGCTCTGGATAAATGTAAACTTTCCTGGGGCATGTAATATGGCACATATTCACGATCACTCGCTATCAGGAGTGTACTACTTATCAGTTCCTACACCTTCTACATCTTCAGGTAGACTAGTTTTTATAGATCCTCGTCAACGAGTTAGTATGAGTACTCATAGAATTAAATCGTCAAACTACCCAGTTGTTCCTGAAGTAGGAGCTTGCATAATCTTTCCTTCTTGGTTAGAACACTATGTTGAGCCTAATAAAACACTGAGTCCTCGCATCTCTATTAGTTTTAATATTAAATGACAATTACATACTCTGTCCCACCTATCATAGCACACTATCGTAGAGGCGGAAGCTGGATTCATGAACCTCTTACTAAGTTCTTTGATCCTTCTACTCGCACGCTGCTAGTACTTCTAAGAGGCGCTTGGCTATCTGATGCGTCAGCACGTTACTATGACCATAACTCTTTTGGATATAAAGAAGTAGTGCTATGTGCCTATCACGATACCTATGTATTAAGTATGTGGGCAGCAGATATAGGCCTACAACGAGTTAGACTACTACCAGACGGAAACGGCGAACTCATTAGGCATTTAGAGTGTGAAGAGCGAGATAGAGCTGGAGTGCTACGTGCTCGCTCTTCTGAATGGGAAGTATTTAGTGGGGCAATTAAATATAGAGGTAGAACAAATTGCAGGTAAATATATTTTCTATTATGAGCTGTAATGCTTCGACAGATTTTATTGAGTGGTGTTCTCAGCAACCACATATTGCGTATTTTAGTTGGCGGATCTATGACCCTCAACATCCTACTCAGTTTTATCACTACACACTAGAAGACCTAGAACGTATTTATGATAGACGTTTCTATCGTTTTCCAATTATCTATATTAATGGAGAGTACTACTCTTCAATTCAAGATGCAAAGGAACGTATAAATGAACATTGAAATCTACACTAAATCAAACTGCCCTCACTGCACTCAAGCTAAAGCGCTACTAGACTCACGCTCTCTGCCCTATAGTGTTATCGCTCTTGCAGAACACGGAGAAACTGGAGAACAGTATGTTACACGAGAAGAACTACTGAACCGCTTTCCAGGCGCTCGCACAATGCCACAAATTAAAATTGATGGAGTTGCGATTGGCGGTTTAACAGAGCTAAAGGCGTATTTACAGATATAATCTATTTGACACCTTGCCTTCTTTATGGTAATCTAAGCTATGAATGTAATTTCTGCTATACTATTTCTACTGTTTATTGTATTTCCCGCGATTGCAGTTTTTGCGTTTACCTCGCGTCTCTTTTCTGGTATTTATCATTGGGCAGATCGCCAGCACTATGCACCTGAACCGATTAATGTTCAAATTAATACAATTAAAACAGTAGAAACATTTGAAACGCGTCAAGCACCTACTTCTCTAGAACAATATTTAGGTCATAAACCTGAGTGGGAAGATTCAGAAGAGTATCGTGCTTGGCTAGACAAACAAGCATATGATGTGAGGCAGCATTTATGAAAACTATTATGTGGCTAGGAGCTATTGTACCCCTTGGCATTATAAGTATTTTCTTAGCATTTTCTATGGTGGAACTAGCTCTGAGCTTAATTGAAACTGTTCAAAATACGTCTAGCACTCTAAATCTAAACAATTGACACTAGTCTAAAAACGTGCTAATATAAATCTTAGGTTAAAATATGATTCAAGATTACAAATCTCTACTAAAAACTGTTTCTCATCATGCTCGACTGTATTATGATGAATCTGCTCCTACGATTTCAGATCAGGAGTATGATGATCTTTATGATAAGCTGCTTCGTATGGAACAGCGTCAAGGTTGGGCAGACTCTAGCTCTCCTACAGTTCGTGTAGGTGCAGCTCCTGGTAAAATTGTTCATCCTCATCGACTATACTCTCTACGTAAAGTTTATGATGAGAGTGAGATTGATGAAGAGTTTAGCATCAAAACTGTTAAGGTTGATGGTGCAAATCTTTCAGTCACCTATGACGAACGTGGTAATCTACTTCATGCTCTTACTCGTGGTGATGGAGAGCGTGGAGAAGATGTAACTCACCTAGTTCCGCACATCGCGAGCATTGAAAAATGCATTCGCGGAACAGGTTCTATCATCACAGTTGTAGGGGAAGTTGTTACAGATCGAGAAGATGTCACAAACTTTCGCAACTTTGTGAGTGGATCTCTAGGTGTAAAAGATGCTGCAGACATCTCAAACCGTGGACTACGTTTTGTAGTTCATGATGTTCTAGGTGTAGAGCGTGACTATCTTGATCGCGTAGGCGATCTACACAATCAAGGATTCGTCTCAGTTCTAAACTGGGACTGTAGTCGTTATCCTTCAGATGGGTTTGTGTTCAGAACTCCGTCTTATCGTAGAGAACAAGTTTTAGGCGCTACTAGCAAGTATCCTCGTTATGCAGTCGCACTGAAAGTGCGTGCGGCCATGACGGCTAAAACTACTATTCAAGATATTGTCTGGAGTCTAGGTCGTACTGGAGTTGTTACACCTGTAGCAATTGTTGATCCTGTTACTATTGATGATGCAACTATCTCTCGTGTTATTCTACACAACATTGAGTTTATTGAAGAGCATAATCTTGGTCTAGGCGATGAAATTCTAATTGAACGTCAAATTACTCCTCAGTTTGTGAGCGTAATCAAGAGTTCCTCTTTTTCTCGTTTTAGTGTTGTAGACGCCGAGCAACGACTCGGTATGGCTCTGCGGAGAGAAGGGCCTAAGCTTTTCGCTTCTGAAAGCGATGGGCGGAAGTCGGTAGAGTACTTCGTTAAGCAACTAGGTATTAAAGGTCTTGGACCTGCTTGGATTGAAAAACTCAATCTTAATCATCCTTCAGAGCTATTCGAAGACCATGTAGAATGGGAACATATGGGTAAGAACGGAGAGAAAGTTCTTCAAGAGCTGTCTCGCCCAAAGCCTTATGATCTAGTTCTAGGCTCTCTTGGTATTCCGGGAGTTGGTAAATCTACAGCCCGTACTATCGTAAACCATATTCCTAGTTTTGACCGTCTTCGCGAGATTCAGTATGAACCTATTCGAGGTATTGGCCCTAAAACTGTAGAAAGTATTCTAGCATGGCTAGACGTTAATGAAGATTGGGTACGTAAACTTCCTTATGATCTTTCTACTAGTTCAGTTATTAATAGTGCTACTTCAGAAGATGAACGTATAGTCGTAGTAGTTTCTGGTAAAATTGATATGACAAAGCAAGACTTTGCAGATCACTTAGCAGAGCATGGTGTTATTGTAAAAGATTCAGTTACTAAGACTACTGACTACTTAATTTCTTCAGGTGAAGAAACTTCTAAAGTAGAAAAAGCCAGAAAGTATGGTATTCCTATTATTAACTATTGGGAAAATAAGCTTTCTATCCTTAAAGGAGAATTTTATGGCGGAAGTAATTAACTTTCTTGAACGAGTAAATAAAATTAAAAACACAGAATCACTTGTAGACCCTGACGATGATCTTATGAACGCAAAAATAGTTTCAAAAGAAGTGTTTTTTGAGACCATGATGCTTTTAGAAGATATGGGATATGATGTTAATGAAAATCCAGGAATGCTTAAAGATTTAGAAGCACTTAGTTTTTTAAGCTCAGCCTTAATTTTTAGAGCACATAATAATCCTCATCCAGGGCAAGAAATGTTAGACTGCTCCTATGAAATATTAACAACTATTTCTAAAATGTATGAAACTATAGTAGCAGATAATGACAATGCCAAAACTGATAGTACACTTTGAAAACGTAGAATTTAAAGACAGAGCAGAAGCCGATGAATTCTCAAAGAGTTTAGGGGCTTCTTCTTCCGACTTTAGACTAAATCGTAGATCCAGAGAATCATCACTTGACTTAACTTTTGAAAATCATTATGATGGTAATAATATTCTAGATGCCTATGAAAATGCACAAGGTTATCTAGAGTTTGAAGACGGTACTAGAAGTAAACATTATGTACGCAGACAAAGAGATTTAAACGATTAAATCTATTACTTAATTTAGCATAGGGTTAGGCTATGAAATCCAAGTCTACATATACTGAAGAAGAAACAAAGCAGCTATTAAGTCTCTATGAGACTTATGGCACAGCTAACATAGAACACATAGCAAAAGAACTTAACAAACCTGTAAAGAGTGTTCGAAGCAAACTTGTTAAAGAAAAAGTTTACATCCCTGGTAAGCCTAGCTATGTAAGAAAAACAGGTAAAAGTAAGAAAGAACTTCTTAGAGACTTAGAAGATATTATTGAAATAGATGTATCAGGCTTTTTAGGAGCTACTAAAGAATCTCTGAGTAGTCTTATTGACTTCCTAAAAAAGGATGGAATTAAATGAATGATGAACAAAAAGAGAACATCTTTAATCATATTAAAGATATGGAAACTTTAAGTGAAGTTAAACGTGCGCTTAGAGTTAATGATATTATGGGTGCTAACGCAGAAGAAATGATTGCTAAGTGGGAGGGCAGACCTATCACTGAGCCTATCTATCCAGCTAAAAAATTAACTATGGAAAATAAAGCTGTTGAAGAAGCTCCTGTAGTTAAAGACGTAGAACCAGCGCCAGAAATTATTTCTGAACCAGAAGATCCAGTAGCAGAAGAGCCTGAAGTAGAAGAAGACGCTCCAGCTCCAGTTGCAGTATCAGCACCCCCATCTAGATTTAGCAGATAAATTTTTCT
>Ga0099846_1000145_pt1 | contig 28419 bp, 45 predicted proteins | sample CB_VirMetaG_FD_78180 | JGI IMG/M metagenome (GOLD analysis project Ga0099846, IMG submission 78180) | Freshwater to marine saline gradient viral communities from Chesapeake Bay - CB_1504_1 Viral MetaG | ecosystem: Environmental > Aquatic > Marine > Coastal | place: USA: Chesapeake Bay... | reverse complement strand
ATTGCCTGGGCAGTAAACGAGGTAAGAAAATGAAAACGGATACATTAATCGCAATCATAAAAACAGCAAAAGAATTAGGACTAACAACTCCTAAAGACGAAGACAGAACGTTAAGAAAAAACTCATACCTAAAAGCAATCGAAAGATTACTTAAAAACTTAGGTATCGAGTACGACGTATTAACACTTGAGGAAGCTTATTACCAAGCTTTCTCGGAGGTGACACAATGAGAAGTAAATACGAAATAGAAGAAATGTTGGAAGCAGTAATTGAAGGATTAAAAATCGAAAGAGCAAAACTCGAAGAAGACTACGAAGATTATAATCCTTATAGGATTTCTGCTTTAAGAACTAGAAGAGCAATGTTAGAATGGGTGTTGGGGTTAAGAGAATGAAATCTATTAAGGAATTAAACGAACAATACCAGTTGACTCAAAAACCGATAAGATTCAACCGACAAATGTTTCATATTGGTTACAGAGGAGTGTGGGAATAATGACAACCTTTGAAGGAGAACACGATTTCGACAACTTAATGAGTTACAAGTGTTCAATATGTAAAGAAACACATGTTGGATACGGGAACAACGCAAGACCAGTAAATAAAGGAACATGCTGTGACGAGTGTAATAAATTAATTGTTATTCCAGCAAGAATAAGGGAATTACAATGAGTATTCAATACTGTCACTATTGTGACCAACACATAGATACAGACTTCAACGCAGAACATTTTGATTGCGAAACTGACAAAGGATACGAGTGCATAAACGAAGAACAAGATAATGAGGTGCAAGAATGATACAAGACAAAACAATGAACATACTAGCAAAAGAAAGAACAAAACTATTAGTAATGATAGACCAAGAACAAGACGAAACAAAAAGAATGCAGTTAGAAGAACAATTGCAAGCATTAACTGAGAGTATAGAACGAAGAAAACAAGAACTACTAGGAACTAAAAATACGACTGACTTTGTGGAAACAAAAGTTGAAGAAGAATTAGATAAAGTTAGACCAAGAACAAAGAAATTAGTTAAAGCTGAACATCGAGCTGCTATTATTAGTTATCGGCAAGCTGTTGAACAAGTTCAAAAGTACAAAGTTATTCGTAAAAAATTACTTGAAGAACTTAGGAGTTTTTAAAATGGAATTTAAAGTTAATTGTAAAGACCTTGGTAAAGAAGATAAAGAATTGGTAATGAAAGGAATAAAGTCGTATATGGAATTATATGATATTGATACTCAAATACACCTTGTTAAAGAAGAGCAAAAGTCCGAGAAATCGGATACTTTGTTTTTTCTTGAAGCTTTAGAATTAATTTCTAAAGAAGTAATGAGTATTAGGGAAGAATTGAGGCATCATACAGCGATAGGAAACCCACAACACGTGGAGGTAATTTAGAATGAAAAAGTTAGAGAATTACAGACCAAGTATAGAAAGCTATGTACAGAACAGATAGAACTCGATTAAATATACCATATAAGCCCGTTAAGGGCTCTTTTTCTTTTACATTATAGCTCATATACCTAAACAAAATAATGTGTTAGAATCAATCTATGGGCTTTATACCTAAGCGTTCATTAATCATATCCTGTAAGTCACTACCTTCATAAGGTTTAACAGCATAAAAATAAGTATCCAAATCCCTATCATAATAACATTCGACCTCAACAGTAGGGTTATGCAAGTAATCCATAAATTGTTCCTTCAAAGCCATACCCCACTTTAATTTCATCGCATGAAACTTATTACTCTTATCCACTGCATCAACAAATTCGTCTAAACTAACTGGTTGCACTTCATCACCGTCCATTAATATATTCATTCCTTCATCACTCATCTTACCCTCCTAGCCTTTAAAGCTCCGTGTCTGTCATCAGTAACATAAACCAGTTTAGGCTCAATATGATTTTTAGTTGGTCGAAAATACTTTCTTGCTCTCTTAAGTTGTTCTTGTGCGTGACTAAAACCGTCACTACCACTTTTAACTTCATAAATCCTAATATCTCGTAAATAACCTTCGCGGTCTACCTTAAAGGCTAGTATGTCAACTTCACCAAGTACTCTTTCTTTATTAGTATCATAATAATTAATATTAGTATAAGTCTTATACCCATAACCACGCAAACGTTTTTCTAGACTGTCCTGAATTTTTTGGTGGCGTTCTTCACTACCGAAACGATTATTCTTCAAACTTCAACACCTTATGTAGAGCAACTATTAGTTCTAATACTCCGTGTTCGAAGTGTCTAATAATTTTCTCTTCTTCTTCATCACCAACAGGAATGCCTACGTGGTCACACAATGCGTGCATTGATTCGTGTACAATAGCTAAGTTTTTTCTGTGAGGGTGTAAGTTACGATTAATATATAGTATTTGATTATCCTTATCACACATACCGTCATAATCGTTCTCAGTACCGTCTTCACCGTACAACTCCTGCATTTTTTTGTTAGTGACGTACTTTATATCCCACGTAGTTCCGAACAAAGGTATTTTCATATACTCACTCTTATCATTCTTTTATCACCGTGTAACTTAATCTTAGGTGTTCCTTGCTTAGCCGGTACCATTCCTTTTGCTTGTGCGTAACCTTCATAATTCAAGTAATGTCCTGTAAGTATAAAATATCTCATTTGTTTATCTACGCTGTTACTACGATTATTAATACTCATGTATTCTTGAGTATGAACTTGTGCATCGTGAACGTGACCATTAGCATAAATGTCAACATTAATAAAACGAGCAAAGTCTAAAGTCTTCTTAATCTTAGTATAAGGTAATAAAGCTCCACTACTACCGTGAGTTACGTACATGTGATAATTTTGTTTACCAACATTAATCTTAAAGAATCCTCCGTTCTTAAAATAAGGAACGTCTAATCTATCAGCCATTATTCTAGTAATATCAACACCAGACATATTATAAATTCTATCTTCGTGATTTCCATTAGTAATTCCTAATATTCTTTTTTCTTCAGCGAAAGGTTGAAGTATGGCTAACATTTCTTCTAATTGTTTACCAGCAGTTTCTTTCTGTTCGTAAACGCCAGAACCTACACTTGTTCTTGTGCTTGCTTCTAATAAGTCACCATTTAATATTAAATAAACATGTTTATTATCAAAAGCCCATTCCATGTTGTCCATGAATAAAGGAACGTTACATTCTGGACTTCCCCAGTGAACATCGCTCAAAGGTAATATTATCGGTCTGTCTCCGGGTAGTTTTGCGTGAACAAAATTTACTTCTCTAGCGGTTCTTTTATCAAGTTCTTCTTCCATTAATTCAATAAGTGTAGGTTGTTTCTTAGCCATGGTCATCCTCCAATAGAGCATTTTATAGTTATAACTAATAACAAGACCATTATTAACCACTTAATTATTTTTATGGTGATGGTATAGCTCTTCTTATTCCTAAGACGGTCAATATTGCAGCGATAGATTGAGCATATATTGATACTTCTGGATTCAATACTGCTGCTTGTTCTAAAACGCCTACGATTGCCCATGCGACAACACCCCAAAAGGTTAGACTTTGGTAAAATGCTTTATTCATAAGAATTTTATTGTTTTAAGTCTTTATAAAATTAATTATTATATAGAATATAAAAAAAAAAGAAAAAATGAGAGTGTTTACTCTCTTACGTATACTTCTTCTAAGTCTAGCTCGTCAAACTTGCCTTCCTCAAAAGAAACCTTGTATAATGCTCCATATTTAGTTTCGTCATCATCTAATTCGAATCTTACTCTTACTAATACTTCTGCATCTCCATCTTCAAAATCAATATCATCAATTAAAACGTCTTCGTCATCATCATATAATTTGAATCTTTCAACGTCGTCTTCGTCAATCTCGACTTCTCCAACTACTTCTTTATCTAATTCGTCAATACCTTCTTTCTTAACGATTTCTAAAGCTTGCGCTTTAACATCATTAACAAAAACAATTCTGTCAACAACAAATTCAAGTTCGTCATCGTCTAAATCATCTAACAAGTATTCAACATTTCCATCATTGTCATAAATGTGTTCTAATACTAAGTCTAAGTTCTTGTTATCAACTTTAATTTCTTTGATAACTTCAATAGGTACTTCTACAGGTACTTCAACTTGTTCGAATACAGTTATGTTTTTTTCTATTACTGTCTCTACAGGGTCAACTGATACTGCTCCAGCTAAGAATGATAATCCTAGTGCTGCTGCGCTACCAATAGCGAGTCCTGCTTTCAATACTTTCTTTTCCATTTTATTTTCCTCCACTTCCTAATAGGGAAGCATTTGAATATTATTTTATTATTTCTTTATCATTTATAAATTTAATTATTATCTAGTTTTGTCTTAATAAATGCGTTATTAAATAACCAGCGAATGCCATTGTCATTGTTAACGCAGTTGTTGCTATCCATTTAATGTTCTTAACTTTTCCGTTTGTTTCCATTACGTGTTTAGTTAATTCTTTAATATCATTAGTTTCGTCGTGTATATGTAAGTCTAAAGCATTTTTTACTTCATTAATATCATTTTTTATTTCGTAAAGTATTTCCTTCATTGTATAATTCACTGTAGTTTCTTTAGTCATTGGTTTCACCATCCATTTCTTTTCCGATAAGTTTTCCAACGTATCGTCCTTTAATCACTGTATCATCAAACCAGCCGTCATAATATCGGTTGTTATCACCTTTAATATGGTACTTGCCATTTTTTATTTCTCTGATTCTGTGAACGAAATAACCACTGTATTGTGGGTGTTTGTATTGAACTATGTCTTGTTCGCTTAATGGTACGGTCTTTGCTACGTCATCGTAACGCTCAAATATTAGTATTGTGTGGTCGTCAATATCTGGTTCCATACTATTAGTGTCACCAGCGAGTTGTATGACGTATAATCTTTTATCTGCTGCTAACATGTTCTTACTGATTTGTAATAGTTTTCTTCTGCTAAAACTACTGTGTGGGCTTTTCTTATCTATTTCTTTTGTTCCTGTACTTATTCTTTCGTCATCAATATCAATTATTGTTTCTTCCTGATTACTTAGTGCTCTTAATATATCATTTTCTTTTATTAAGTCATCTATAATTTTTTTTGCTTCTTTCAAATCAGTAATACATAAATCTTTTTGTTCTTCTAATACACTTATGTCATTATACAAGTTTTGTATTAGTGTGTCATCCCATAAAAGTTTTAAGTATTGCCAATTCATTCTCTCGATACTACCTCAATCCATAATACGCTGCTACTAGCGCTTCCTCCAGTAAAGCTGCTTGTGTAAGTTATTGTTAAATTATTACTGGCGCTAGTGTCAAAACTTGATATTTCTCCTGCGCTAGTAAAACCGGTCCCTGAACTGTTCCATAATCTGTAAGCTATGGTTTGTGAACCATCACTTGCTTGTGTCTTAAAAAATTCTACTTCATAATACCTATCAGCAATAGTTGAGCTCCCACCACTAGCCAATGTTATACTTGTTCCTCCGAACACCATTTGCGAAGACCTAGTTCCTCCTCCGCTAGTAACGTAATCCATAGCTAATTTAACTCGTAAACTTCTTTGGTCCCACATTGCTGGAGTTATACTTACTGTTTTATAAGTTCCACTACTAACGTTTCCGACACTACCAGATGTTAAGTCTTGATATTTTAGGTATCCTTGTGCTGCTTGTATTGCTTCTATACTATCTATTTCTGTTTCTACGTCAGTAAAGTTTTGATTAAGGTCAGCATAATCTAAACCTTCTGCCGTCCACGTTTTTGTTACTGTAAATGCCATTATTGTTCACTCTCCAATTTGTCTTTAAACAATTTTAGTCCTGTCATTAATTCTTTACTGCTTACTTGTGTTAAGTCTAAATTCTTTTTTCTTTTATGATAGTCTATACTTAATTGTAGTATTCTTCCGAATTTCATGTTAGGTCTTATATTGTGTATTTCATTTATTAAGGTAATTATTTCGTTAAATATTGTTTCGCTACTCATACTTCTACCACCTCAATACTTATTGTTGTATCTAAATATAATACTATATCGCTTGTTTTTCCTATTGGATTAACTACGTTTCTTGTATATTGCGTTCCGCCACTTACTGCTGTATCATTTATTCCTGCTTCTTGTATTGTATTTCCGTTAGCGTCTCCTGCTCCTATTTCTACACTTATAGTCACTGCTGCTGGTGCACTACTATCAAATTCTTGTATAGGAGTCCTGAATACTTCTGTTCCTAATGCAGTATCACTACTGGTTGCTGTTGTATTGTCTGTTCCTATATTACCGTAAAGCATATAGGTTTCCATGTCCGTTTTTGTGTCACTGATTATTTGGTCGAATAATCCTTGTAATAATGTCATATTGTTGTCCTCGTTCCCATTCTTATTCCAAGTCTGGGATTATCAAAACTATACCAGCATAAACAATTTCCATAATCTGAATGATTAGTATAAAAATTATTTGCTATTATATCTTGTATTGTTGATTGGCTTATTGCTTTATCAAAAACCATTACTTCGTCTAGTTCTCCATTAAAATAATTACTTCCGTTTTCGTTTCTTCCTACAGTAAATAAATTACTTGTTGCCGTTATTGATAAAGTACTAGTTCCTGCGTTATCTAATACTCCGTTAATATATATGTTTTCAGTTACTCCGTCGCTTGTAAAAGCAACATGATACCAAGTATTAGTAGTAAGTGCACTACTGCTCACTGCATTTGTACTACCATCATATCTTGTGCCTATAAATGTTGCAGAATTAATTCCTAATATTAATTTACTATTTGCTCCAAATATGTTAGCAGCTATTATTCTCTGAGTTGTAGAATTAGTATTTACCCAAGCACAAATACTACCTGCGCCACTTAAATCTCCAAGATTTGATTGAGCAACAACATATCTACTTATTCCATTAAAAGAACCACAACTAAGTCTTTTACCACTAGACAAGAACTGACTACCATCTATTCCTGTACCATACCATGTTCCGTAATTACTATTATTACTACAATCGGCTTCAAAATTTTCTATATGTCCATTAACTACTGTTCCTAGTTGTCCTAATGTAGCATGGTTTAACCAAAAAGTATCTTGTGGACTCGCTTGTTCCCACGTAGTAACAGGAGTAAGATTAACTTTCATATTATGTTTAAGTCTTTTACTAAAAACAATATCTTCCTGATTACTAAAACGTCGCTCAATCTTTTTAATACGTTCTTGAACTTCTCTTTGCCACTCATTAAAAAACATTGTTTCACTGCCTAAAGTATAAATCGTGCTTCCTTGACCAGTTTTAGTTATTGATTGAACTACCATTAATAAATTCTGTCCCCTAACATTATCTATTACTCTAACGGTTTCTCCTAGTGCTACATCATAATTTATTCCGCCCCTAATTGCTTTAACACTTTTGAGTGGTTCACTACTCGCTTCAATAACTCCTGCCGCGTACTTTCTAGCTTCACTAGTTGTTGTTAACCAAGGAGCAGGTATTCTTTTATATATTTCTCCGTAAGTATTAATACTGTCATCGTCTTGGTCTTCAGCAATTACTGGACGACTATAAGAATAAGTAAATACAGGATTAGTTCTTGAACTAGTAAAAACTATTTCTTTATCGTCTGCATTAACAGTATACAAACTAGGGTCTATAACAGTTCCGCTAACAGTAGCTCTCATACTACCTTGTGGTTTTTTTGATAAAGAAAAAGTTGTTCCTGTTCCAGCAACTGTTTCTGTTAAGTTAAAACTTTCGAAACCACCAATAATAGCTACTCTATTAATTAAATTATTATTGTCTTCTTTCCAATTACTAAGATTAACATTATCACCATTAGTGAATACTGCTCCGTTATTAATTGTTTCTTTAGGGAATACGTCTACATTATCGTTAGAATCTATAGTCATGCTCCAATCTAAAACGTCAAGCATGTCTTTAATAATATCTATTGCGTAAGCGTTACCGATATATTTTGTTATTGTAACTCCTGAACTACTCGTTCCTGAATAAGTAAGATTAACAGTATAAGTATCTACTACGTCCTCAATAATTTCTTCAGGACTCATGTTTTCCCAAACCGTTTGAATTAATAAATTATTTAGTTCGTAACCATTACCTAAAATATTTATTGTCCAAGTAGTGCTTTTGTCTATGCTATTAACTCTTCCAGCAAAAACACTTGTTGTTCCGTCAGCTTTAGTAATGTCTACTACTGCTCCAGGAATAACGTCAGTAACTCCTTTAACAGCTATTTTTGCGCTGTCAATAATGTAATCGTCAGACTCATTTATTTCAATGGTGGAGTAAGTTAATTCTGTTGCTCCGATAAATACTCTCAAGTATTCACTCATATTGGTCCCACCAAACTTCCCCTCTTAAACGTTAAGGTTCCTGTTCTTATATTTCCACCAGTAGGTGTGTCTAATTCTATGCTTTCTATTGTTCCTGTAGCGCTTATTCCTTCACTACTAACGGTTATTGTGTATTCTGCGTCAAAGTCCGAAACAAAAAAGGTTTCCATTAAATAAGTTATTTGGTCGCTTAAAGTAATTACTGGACTTGTATGAGTACTATTATCTACTGCTACTCCATCATCGTATAATACGAATGGAAAACTGTAATCTTGAGCTTGTCCGGTAAACTTAAATATTAATCTATTAGCAGCACTTGCTCCAATAAAAGGTACGTCAATACTTGGTTGATATTTTTTGTTCTTAAAACTATTTGCTACCTTAAAATTGAATTGTAAATCGTCTTTATCATTTGTTATTATTACATCTACCATTTCTAAAACCTGCTTGTCATATTAACTCCGTCAGCTAATTCTTTTTTTATTACGTCCATCATTTCTTGTGGTGTTACTCCATAGAAATTGAATATTTTTCCTCCACCGCCAAGTCCTCCAGGATTTTGTGTTGCTATTATTGTATCGTTAGGATTTGTTTTTAGCACTCTTCCATCACTGGTTACTATCGCATCATTAACGTCTTCTCCGCCTAACCAGTCAGGTAAAGCGTTCTTTATTGCTCTTCCTATTGATGACGCTAATCCTTTTATACTATCCCAAACACTTTGTAGTTTATCCTTAACCCAATCAAAACCTTGCCTCATTAAGCTCCAAATATCTTCCGGTAGTGCTTTAATCCAATCTACTGCTTTTCCTAACCATCCAACAAAAGTATCTTTTAGTTCAATTATTTTGTCCCAGCCTTCTTGTAATTTTTCTATTACCCAATTCCATCCTTGCTTAATATAATTCCATATACTTTCTGCTAGTCCTGCTAACCATTCTATTGCTATATTTAATGCGTTAACTACCCAGTCCCATCCTTGTTTTATTGCTTCCCATATTTTTCCTGGTAATTCTTTAATCCAAGTAATTGCTTTATCCCACCATTCTTTAATCGTATTTATTAAGTTATTGAACCATTCTACTAATGAATCCCATAACCCTTTAAGTATCTCCCAAAGATTTAGTATGCCTTGCCAAGCACCTTTAAGAACTTCCCATACTCCTTTAAGTATTACTATAATACCGAATACAGCAAAATTAATAATTAGTTTTAATAAATCAGCAATAGGTTTCATAGCTAATAATATACCCGCAATACCAGTAATACCCGCAAGTATTCCACCAAGTTTTCCTAAAGACTTCTTACCAGTATTACCACCAGTAGTTCCTCCACCAGCTGTTGCAGGTCCACTATCTCCTCCTGCTTCACCTGACAATTGTCCCATGTCAAACTTTATTTTTGCTGTTAATACATCAGTTGCCATTATTATTCACCATTATTTTTTTTCTGCCTTACCAGTTCCTTGAAGTATTGCTTTATACATGTTATACTTTTCTGGTCTTTCATTTTTTAGTTCATCTACTTGTTTATCAGTCCATCCGAATTGTTGCGCAAAACCATAATAGTCAAACGCTTCAATAAGGTCTGCGGAATGTTTCTCCCACGGTTTTCCTCGTTGAATTAATAGTTCAACTATTCCAGTTTTGTTTTCTGCGATTAACTTACTCGCTTCAACGAGGACCTCAAAAAATCTATCTTACTCGCTACTCCGTCTTGATAAACTAATAATATTTTGTCCTTGTCTTCACTTGTTAAGTCATCTAGTTCTTCGATACTTAGTCCTGTGTATCGTGAGGCCATTTCGTCCAAGAAGTCTAAGTACTCGTTCATTCTTTCACCAGCTTCAGCTTCTTCTGAACTCTGTGCCTTCATTAACATTTTAAGACCTTTCTTTGTATCTCTACCTTTTGGTGGTAAACATTTTATTATTGTTTCCTTACCGTCTTTTTGTACTGTTACTTCTTTAACCATTTTTAACCCCACGATGCTGCTGCGATGTTATCTACGCTATAGCATTCTTTGAATGTTCCTTCTCCGCTTATTTCCACGAATATTATTCCTTCTACTTCCATTGCTTGGTCCCAACTACCCATACAATTTTGTAATCCTAGTACGAACTCTCTTCTTCCACTTCCTAGTGTTACTCCGTTATCGCATAAAATTTCGAAATCGAATGCTGTTGGCGTACCGTCTGGTGTTGTTCCTCCCATTAATAAATCATGGTAAGTTTTGTCACTGAATCCCAGTGTTGCACTGAATGAGAATTTTATGCTTGTTGCGTGTCCTTGTTGGTAGTCTACGCTTCCTGTTCCTGCTACTCTATTAATTACTTTATTAATACTTATTGTTGCGCTTTGAACTTCTGTTGCTGCTACTCCATTAACTTCTACGTTACATAGTGCTTGAGGGAATACTGGTAAAGTACTTATTACACTACTGCTAGCGCTTGCGCTATTTGTTAAACCTGCTCCTAACCAATTACTTGATATAGTTAAGTCCTTATTTAATCCTACGTTTACTTCTGCACTCTCACATAATAAACCATCAAGTTTAGAAACAATATCTGTACTTGCGTTTATTCCAGTCTCTCCAGTCATACTAACTGGTGCGTTATCAATAGTGAAAGTGTGTTTAGTATCACTTCCAGTTAATGCGTGACTTGCTTCTCCAAGAATGTAATCAAACAATCTTGCGTGTTGCAAACTTCCTGTCAATGATAGTTTACTACCAACGGTTCCGCTAGTAATTTTTTGTACTTCAATACTGCTTAATCCTTGTGTACTAACTATTTCTCTTTCGAACCCAGGAGTAACACTTGTTATGAGTAATCCACAGTCTTTGTCTGCTGTTACTGGTGTTCCCCACGTGGTTTCTTTTCCTATTAATAAATATCCTAATGTGCTTGGATTGCTCATTTTATTTGTTCCTCCATTGATTTCATGATACTACCTCGAACTTGTATGGTATTATGAAATCGATTGTTCTTTGTAATATTTTGTCGTGCAAATTACTGTTTTGTATTGCGCTTTCTGCACTTGGTTCTATGATTACAAATAGACCGTAATTTTTTGCTTGTGCTAGTAATCTTTCTCTTATACTGTTCATTAATGAATTTATTTCTTGTCTTGTTTTACTAGCTATTGTTATACTTAATAATAGTGATGTTCTAAAGTTTGCTCCTCCTATTGCGTTAGGTTGAGTACTACTGCTTATTACGTTGCAGCTTATTCTTGGGAAGTCACTTATTTGTATGTTTTGTTTATTAAAATCTGGATATATCCATGTAGTTCCGTACTTATAACTTATTACGACATTATTAGTTCCTGTAGGTGGTGCTGTAACAAAACTTATTGTTGTTCCCGCAGAATTAATAGTATAATCAACGCCGTATTTTTGTAGTGTTCCGTCAACTGTTATTGAAAGACTTTTTGATGCTGGTATTGTAAAATCTGTTTCTGCATCGTCTCCATTTTGAGTGCTTAATCCGCTACTCCCTCTACTTAATGGGTCTGTAATATTATGTCGTAAATCGTTTATTATCGCAAATTCTATTTCGTTCAGGTTGTATGCTGTCATATCTTCTCCTTACAAGTTTCAGTTACTTGTTAACTTTGACGGTTATCTCCGCACCATCAAGGCGGTCTTTTAAGATTTTGCTTAGTTGGTGTAAGCTTGGTCTTATGAATGGTTGTGCTGTTGTTCCTGGATGATTTACTTCTGTTCCGAAGATTCTTTTCCCGTCACTTAACACTTTCTTGTTTTTTACTCTTATCTTGTGTGGTTTAGTTCCGTATTCTACATGTGGAGCGTAATCCATCATATAAAATTCTATGTCTCCGTTTTCTTTAACTTCGAATCTTATACTGTTTTTTAGTCCTCCAGTATCGACTGGAGCACGCCTAACCATTAAGTTAGTCAGGTCATTACCTACTAACCAAAGTTGTTGTCTTAAGTCTTTGTTTAGTTGGTTCGCTTCTACTTTCATTTTAGTTTTATATCTTTATAAATGTAATTATTCATTCACTAAAAATACAGGTGCTACTTTATACATAGCAACTCCTCCAGGCCTTCTAGTAGTTACTTTATCACAACGATAAGTTTTACTATTAACGGTTATGGTATCATCCTTATTAAGCGTTTGAGTGGTCTTAACATAAATAATTCCGTCCGCTCCACCTACTAGACCAAAACGATTCCATAAATCATTATTACGTGGTACTTCAAAAAATATTGCTTCAATATTAGCCGAAGAACCATTAGTTAACGTTTCATCACCATAAATATCAGTAGTTTTAGTAACTGCCGTTCTACTAACTGTTTGTTTCCAGTCCTCGAAAGGAATATTATTAAAATCGTCTGGAGACTTAATTCCTGCATTAACCAATTTGTACGTACCTCGGTATTAATGGTCTTAAAGTTCTCATTCTCGTTTCAGTCTTTAACCATGCTTCTCTAATGTTAGTGTATGGTTCTCCTTTACTAGCATTAAATTCTGGGAATGAATAACTTGTTACGTCATCAAATGTTCCACCTATTTGGTGAACTAAAGCCATCATTGCTGTAATACTTGCTGTGAAATCCTTAATTAAACTTTTATACCTACTGTCAGGTCTTACTCCGTAATAATAACTCATTGTTACTTGTTGCGGATAACTATTACTAAAGTATTGCATTTCTGCGTCTTTACTTAATACGAGTTTTCCTTGAGTATCATATTGGTATACATTACTTGTTGTTATACTTGTTTCTGCAATTGTTAAACTTGATAAACTAAATAATGGATGTTTCTTAACGAACATTGTATCATTTCCGCTACCGTCTACCGTATCACTTACTAATGGTGAATAAAATATTTCGTAAACACTGTCAGTATCAGGATTAACGGTCCACGTACTTACTGTTATGCTTGTTTCGTCATTATCTGTTATTTGTCTTATTTGTCCGCTTCCTGTTCCACTACTAATATATACTGCGTAATCATTATTGAACTCGTCTACAGTCCAAGATTGACCGCTATCTGTTAGTGACGTATTTGTTGCACTTGTTGGATTACCTGTCATGTCACTTTCTGCGTCGAATAACCATATAGTTCCTGTGTACCTGTCTACTTCTGCTGTTGCTGCAGCAATGAAACTATTTACGTTAGCTTCACTAACTTGGTCTGTTCCTATTCCTGCTATTCTGTAAACATCAGCGCTAGTGCAATATCCCATTATTCGTCACTCAAATACACTACTAATTTTATGTCTTTAGCATTACCACCTTGCGCAACTACTACTTTAAATTCTGCTTCTGCCACAAAGATTTTTTCTGCTACATCAGTAAAAGCGCTTGCGTCAGCTACTTTATTAGCTAATGTTCTAGGAAACCATGTTACATCAGCAGTTCCTGCGTTAGTAACTGTTAATAAAGGTATGCTTACTCCTGCTTCAACTCCTGTTATTGTTAAGTCAGCTCCTGTATCTGCGTCTTGATAATCATAAACGATTTTTTCTATAAATCCGGTTGCTCCACCGTCGCTTGATGTCACTGTTAGTGAACCATCAGCTGCTGTAGTTCCTGATAATATTACGTTCTTCATTATTCGTACTTCCAGGCGTATTTACCTTGTTCGTCTTTATACCTTACTGGTTTTAATTCCTTTTTTTGTTTAGGTTCTTCTTTAGTAAGTTTAACCACTTGAGTATCAGGTTCGTCTTCTACAACTACTTTCTTAACTCCTTTAGGTAGTTTAGGTTTTTTCTTTACCATTGTTGCTCTCATTACCATTTTCTTTTTTTTCCTCCATTGGATTATATAATAAAAAAAATAAAAAAGTTAAGGATTATTAGTCCTTATGCGCTTGTTAAGTCAGGTTGAGTCGCTAGACCTATTACTTCAATTACTCTTGCATCATTATCTGTTCCTGCTGCGATAGTAACTGTTAATACTCCTGAACTAACAGCTGTAGTATTAGCTTCAGTTGTTATAACACTGCTGTTTGTAGTGTGTACCCAACTATTAACTGCTAGTAATCCACTTGGGTGAATACCGTAGTTAGCTAATGTTATTGCTATAGTGTTGGTTGCGTCAGCGTCGTCTTGAGTGTAAAAGAATACTCTTTTAACTCCTAATGCTGGGCTTCCTTCAATAGAACTTGTTGTTCCTCCGTATGCTGCCATTTTGTTTTATCTCCTTATTTTATTTTTATGGTTTGAACAATACTAAGCCACTACAAGCTGTACCAGTAGCACCTGTTAAGGTGATTTTATTGGTAGCTATTGTGTGAGTCTCAGCTGCTCCCGTTGCGTCTAAAGTAGGCCAAGCTAACAATACTGAGGAAGCATTTGTTATTTCCCAAATATCGTTTTGTGCTGCTTTAGCTCCACTATCTACATATCCTAAAATATATCCACCGTTAGTGTTTCCACCAACAGGATATAAAGGTACTGCTACAAGTTTTGTTGTTGTTGCTGCCATTCTCTAACACCTCTAAGCGATGTTATCGATGAATGAACTGAAACTTGGAGCTCTGTTAATTAAAGCTTCATAGATTTTCAACATAAACTTTTCGCTGTCGTTAGTCTTAGCAAGTTTTTCGTAAGTCAAGTCTTGTAAAACTCTCATTTCGATAACACTCATGTCTAAGAAGAACAATTGTTTTGCGTTAGCAGTGTTAGTCATGTACATACTAGGTACAATAGGTATTTGTCCTACCATAGTGTTCAATAAGATAGCTGAGAATCCCCAGAATACTTGTTGTGCACTTTGTAAGTAACCAATCTTAGCTGTTAATAAGTCTAACAAGTCACCGAATACTGCGCTTCCGCAAACTCCTAAGTTAGGTCTTCCTCCATCATCAAAAGCGTATTGGATAGCTGTTGTGATGTCGTCTAGACTTAAAGCTGTACTAGATTTATCAACTTGGTTTGTACTTCCTTGTAATGCGATAAAACCGTTAAATTCGTTTGCGTCACTTGAAACTGAACCGTTTATGATTAAGTTTTCTTCTAACTCTCTAATTTCTCTAGTCTTAACTAATACTTCTTGTTGCATAGCGTTTGGTGTACTTGAGTCTCCGAAAGGACCTGTACTACCTGAAGGTTGGAAACCTGCCATGATGTATGAAGGTACTGCTGCTTGAGCTTGACCTGTTACTCTTCCTACACTGTACAAGAATTTCATTCCTACACTTACTCTATCATAAGTTGTGGTTGTTTCGCTTAATGCTGCGTCTTCACCGGCTACGAATGCTCCACCTTTTGCGGTGATAACGTTATAGTCTGCTGTCATTCCCATGTTACTTCTTCTTGGGAATAATTCTACTAATGGTGTCCATTTTCTAGTTCTATCGACGATGATAGGGTCAACATAGATAGGTATCATACCGTATCCTGCTGTTCCTGCTCCACCAGCAGTTGTAGTTAATGCTTTAAATCCGATATCGAAAGCTTCCTTTAACTGTGGGATTGCGTCGGTAGAGTAATGGTTGTCTTTTTGTGAAAAACTTTCCATGTCCACACTTTTATAAAGTGTTTCGCTAGGTAAGTTTCCAAAACTTGATGCGTATGCTGCTCCTGCGTTAACAGTTGCTGCGTTTCCTACGGTTGCCATTTTATTTCTTTTTACCTCTACTGTATTAATTGAAATGGTGTTTTCATTTCAACTTCTTCTTCTGGTTGTTCCGGTTCTTCTACTTCAGGTTCTTCTTCTGATTTGAATTGCGGAGCTTCCAATTTGTCTTTTAAATCCTTGATTTCCTCATCTCTGGATTTCATTGATTCTTCAAGAGCTTTTATTTGTGCGTCGAATTTTTCTGTTGCTTCTTTGAGAATTTCTTCTGCAGTTTTTTCTTCAACAACAGGTTCTTCTTCTGCTACTGGTTCCTCAACTACTTCTTCAGCAACAGGCTCTTCTTCAACGACTTCTTCTTTAATTTCTACTTTTTCGTCTTTTGCCATGTTTTGTTCCTCCATGTAATCACGTGATTTTGCGAATACATTGGTTATTTTAGCTTCAGGGTTCGCTGGGTTCCCTGTCAATGCTACATTCAATAATTCCACTTTTTCCAATAATCTTACTTCTTTTCCTTCTATCCATTTCGTCGCTATCTTTATTGGTTTGAATGCTATACTGAATGCATCAATGAATTTGTCTTTAATGTTCGCCCAGACTTTTTTGAATCGTTCACTATTACTATTTATTTGTGCTTTAACCCATAATCTGTTGTGTTCTGGTTCGAATTTTGCTTCTACTATTCTTCCTATTGGTAGCATGTTTGGTCCGTCATCTCCTTTCCTCCATGCTTCGTGGTCCATATCTAGTTTTATGTTTCCACTATTAACTTGTTCTGCCATGTCTATTAGTGCTTCTTCTGTTACTATATCATTTACTAAGTCTAAATCTTTTGTGCTTATGTATCCTGTTACGTAATATTTTTTTTGTCCTTTTATTTCTACTTCTGTATGGCTAAATTCGTTAATTCCTCCAATTATAAATGTAAATTCGTCTGTCATGTTCTTATTTTTGTATTATATCTTTATAAATATAATTATTTTCCTCCCTTATTCTATATCGTTAAAATCACCAGGAGTGATTTCGTCTGATTGTAATAATTTACTTCCTCTCTTTAGTTGCGCCTTAAGCCATTGTTTTACTACTTCGTCTAACCATTCGGCATCTGTCATTGGAACTACTTCTTCATTGACTACTTTTTGTCCTATGTTAGGGTGTACTCTTAAGAACTCGTCCTTATAATTTGCTAGTTTTTGTCTTGTTTCAGTTGTTAATATTGTCATTTTGCTACCTCCGGCAAGTTTTGTAAGTCAGGCCTTCTATCATTCTTTATTGTGTCATTAACTATTTCTTCCTCGATACAAGGAACTCCTTCTTCGTGCAAACAATAATGTACTCTTTTCTTGTATTGTCTTTCTGAGTTTAGTCTTGCGTTAATAATAGCTAATTTTGCTGTCTGATTTTGTATGTTATCTAGTGCTTCTTCTTTGTAAGATTCAGGTATTACTTCGGGATTGTCGTTTTGTTCTATTGCTTCAATATATATTTTCATCTTAATTACTCCTCGGTATTTTATTTGAATTATAAAGTATTTCGAAAGCAGTAGCTACTACTGTTCCTGAAAAATCATTAGCTACACTTGTGTCCCTATAACACCTTACGTACAAGTGGTCTTGTTTAGTTAATGGTTGGTTAGCATCATTAAACGAGAAAGTTACAGGAGAATGAACAGTTACGTATTGTGAAGTTGTTGTATTATAAGTTACTGACTGAGTAGCTATAGTTCCGTTAACTATTGATTCTCCTTCAGCTACTGCTCGGTACTCAAAAACCCATTTTACTGCGTCAGGATTAGTCATGGCTCCAGAGTCTGGCAACCAATCAATCTCTACAACAATATCTGTGCCATCCCAATCGTCAGGAACTTCCCACTGGAAATGCAGTTCTTCTTGTACACCTGAACTAGCGAACTGGTAACCACCAGCAGTTCCAACATCAACAGGTGTAGGTTGACTTGCAGCGTTTCCAACAGCTAATACTGGTATTTGTACGTGTCTTTCGTAAGATTCGACTTGTACATCTCCTTGAATATCTACTAATCCAGAACCGACAATTTTAGGGTCTAATACTAAGTTTGTTCCGTCATAACCAATACCGGCGTCATCTGCTGCTCCGAAGAATAAACCATTATTAGTGCCAGTATAATCATACTTGTGCTCGAAGATACCGCCATTAGCAGTCATCGCAACACCACTAGCGTTTCCTGAGTAAGTTCCAAAACCAACATACTTTAATCCTGTTTGTGTTAAGCTACCAGAAGCACCACTTTGAGTGCCGCCACCAGTAAGAGTTATTTGATTCTCAACAACATTACCCGCACCACCACCTAAATCAAAGACTAAAGCAGACTTACCAAGCTTTATACCATTAAAAGTCATATTGCCAGTTTGGTTCACTAATTGTCGGTCAATAGTCTCGGAAAGAGTAGTGTAAGTGTCGTTGTAACCACTGGTATGAGCTTGAGAACCAAACACTAAAAAACTAAAGTTTCTGTTATTGTTACCCCAATCAGGGTCTGCCCAATAACCATAATGAGTTCCTCCACTATTAATCGTTGGTCGGAAATAAAGCCCAGCCATATTACCTGAAGTTACTGTTGGTGCAAAGTTAAGTGCTGCACCAGTTCCGAAACTCCAAGAACCCCTAACATCAAATACTCCTGCGTTACCAGCCGATAAAGTGTTGCCATCAGTATCAATCGCTATCTGAGGATTAGTACCACCGATAGCTACGAAGTCATCAACTTGCGTTCCACCAACGTTTACTCCGAAGTGGTGGTGTGCATTACTATTATAGTTAGTAAATGTTAAATCATCACTAGAATTAGTGATTGTGTGGTCTGCAGTAGCGTTAATCCTGAATTCTGTAGCTTCGACATCGTAAGAACCCATATTTAAATCGGCAGTAGCTCCTGTGTAAGGCACATAACCTAATTCTTCAACACTTTGATTTTTCCACAAACTAGTTGCGCTATCATAATATAGAATGTCTTTGTCAGCAATACTGCTAATTAATACGTCATCAACCCAACCCAAATCAGTGCTTTCCTCTATATTAACGTAAATACTCCCGTCAGCACCAGCAGTAATAACTTGTCCAACCCTTACTCTGTGAGCAGGACTCGTTGGAGCAGTGCTAGTAAAAGCTCCAGCAGTTTGAGATAAATAAATAACGTCTCCACCACTATAAGCACTAGTGTTTAGTCCTCTAACAAAACCTTTAGTAGTAATATAACCATTACTATTATTGTCTATGTCTTCAGTAGCTACGCCGATAGTGTTATGAGCAGTTATTAAATCAGCATCGGCCAAAGTAATTAAAGGTTTATTACCAGACTCTCCACTAATATAAACAACACTGCCATTAGTTATTTGACTTCCTGTTTCGTTACGAACACGAATAACCATTTCTTGCCCTAGTTGTAAATTAACATTACCTCCAGGCATTCCAAGATTAAGTGTTCCATCATCTTCATTCCAATACAATAATCCTTCAGCAACAGTTGCTGCAGGACTTAAATCGAATTGTAAACCGCCTTGATTAAAAACTAACGTATCGGTTCCGTCAGTAATAGTTAAAGGACCAGGACCTAAACCTCCCAAAGTACTAGTTTCTGTTCCACTATCAGAATTATAAATTGCCGATATTTCTTCAGTAGATAATGCCTTGTCATAAAATCTTAAGTCGTCAATATAACCCTGCCAGTGTTGAGTTCCGTTGCTTCTTCTACCTACGGCAACGACTGCGTTATTAGTTATTGTTCCTCGGCCATCAGTAACTGGTGTTGCGTCACTAGAATTATCAACGTATAATTTTAATTGATTGTCACCAGTCCTATCCCTAACGAATACTACGTGGTGCCAGGCGTCATCACTTAAATCAGTGCTTCCTATAATATTTACTGCAGTACCGTCGCTTACTTGTGCAATTAGTACTCCTGAGCTTCCTTGGAATATAACAAAATTTCTGGCGCCTGTAGATTGCCATTTTTCAATCATTGAATCATTACTTCCTGAAGTTGCTGAACGCATCCAAAAACTTATGCTGAAATCACTGTTTAAGTCTAGAGTTCCATCATCAGTAATTTGCGCGTAATCGTCAATACCGTCAAAGTATATTGCGTTATTAATTTTTCCTGTATTATAAGTTGCTCCCGAAACTGTCGTAAAGTCGTAACCACTTATTTCATCAGTTGCGTCATCATTAAATAAGTAATGAGCTATGGGAGTAAAAGTACTTCCCGCACCCCCTGTAGAAGTTATTTGTGGAGTTGTTAAATTAGTAGTTAATGTTAAGTCATTAAATGTTGGGTCTGCAGTAGTAGTTACTGATTGATTGATGAAAGTGTGACTGCTACCGTCTGCTGTTATGTGAGCATAAGCATCACTAACTTCGCTCAATAAAGTAGTTACGTCACTACCATTAAGATTGTCAGTCCATGTATTAATCCAACGCAAACTAGTACTGCCAAGACCAAAATTAGAATCTGCTTCAGGCAATAAATCAGACTCGAACTTACCATCGCTATTAATCAATAAACCGATGGCTCCGTCAACAGTAATGCTGTAAGGTCCATAAGTAGGGCCTCCAAAAGGAAGATATAATTGAGGACTCTTAACAGTATACATTTGAGTATCTGAAGAAACAGTCTTAACAGTCCACGACTCACCATTAATACTTATTAAATCACCAGCGGATAAGTCAGTCAACCAAGAAGTTCCGTTACCAGTCCAGAAATCATCATAGTCTCCTGGAAAAGCATTATCGTATAAACACGAGGCAGTTCCTGAAGGAGTAGCACTGACACTACCATCTATAACTTCTAAAACGTTAGTGTCTTGTTCGTTCTGGTCTTGAATAATAGTAGGAGAACCCTCAATAGTCGCTGCAGTAATTAAAGTAGCAACACTGCCGTCAGTAGTGGTTATTTGTGAAGAAGTCATGCTAGTAATGTCAGTACCGTTCTGAATCTGAATGTCAGGGTCACTACTACCACTACCACTGGCATCAATTAAAATAGGATTATCAATTTCAATACGATTAAATTCTCCGTCAAAACGCAATTCAACATTAGTAGCGTAATCTTTAGGGTCAAACTTCATAGTTCCAACATTATCTGTAGCACTAAAAAAGAAATAACCGCCAGTACCGGCATCTATAGCATTAGTTACTCTCATTCCACGAATATTAGACAAACCAAAATAATTAACATTACTAGTTGCTTGATTTTGTGTATAAGCATAATTACCTAAGTCAATATCAGCAGTTGCTCCAGTATAAGGAACGTAAGGACTTAAATCCTCAATACTTAAAGCATCAAGTTTACCAGTGAAAGGATTAAAAGTGTAAGATACCATTATGCTTTAGTAACTGAGGACAAATTATTATCGCCGTTATACGCTAACGTAAGTACGGCAATAGTCGTTCCACTAGCCCCTCCTGTCTTATAAGTTACTGTTTCTATTTGTCCAGCACCATTACCTGCAGCAACATAAGTTAATGCTATATAATCATAACTGTCAGGTATTAAGTCACCAAAATTAAGCACTCTTACAGCAACGTCACCGTCAGTGTTCTCTACGAACTTTCTTTGTTCTCTATCCTCTCTACTCTTTGGTAACGCCATTATTCACTCGTAATCTTCATTTTAACACTGTGTTCTTCTTTAGCACTAAGTATTGGTATTGCGTCTGTGAAGAAGTCTGTCTTCCACATTTGTAAGTCTTCTGTTCCTGGAACTCCTGTTTCTTCATCAATTGGCACTACGTACGTGCTTTTTATTATCATTGGTGGTTTTGCTGTGTATACTGTTATTTTTTCGTATCCGTCTAGCATGTATACTGGGCTTGTTCCTCCTGCTGTTAATAGTTTGAATACGTCCATTTCTACTTCTAATATCATTGTTTATCCTCCTCGTTCTTTAATATATATCTTATTCTACTCCTGCAATTAGGATGCGCTGGAGGCCTCATAAAGCTGTCTCCTTTGTACTTAAACGGTTTATCTATACTAACCCTAGTCCCGTCTAAACTATTGCATACTGGGCTTGTACGAGCGTCTAATTGACTATCCCAAATCTTATCTAAGGGTAAACCAATACTTTTAGCTCCTTGCAAACTACCTTCATTAAATGCTGCATTAACTTCAGTACGAGCAATAACGTCTGCTCTATTCCTTGTTAAGTCTAATTGTTCACGAAGTTCGGCACTGATTTCTTTAACACCTCTATCATTTAATACTCCACGCTGTAGTATGCCCCTGAGTTTATTCTTGAAATCATCAGTTGCTCCTTGAATATTATCAAAAGTCATTTTTTCTAGCGCTAACAGTATTTCATTATTAGGTAGTACGTTCCTATCGAATTGTTTTTCTATAACGTCATTACCTTCAATATAAGATTCTTTAATTACTTTACTAATACTTAATACTAATCCTTTTGGATTAAATAGTTTCATTGCTTTATCAATTATTTCTGTAATTAATGACTTCTTGTTTAAATTACTTAATTGGTCTTTAGGCAATTGTTTAATTAGTGATTCTAGTTCTTTGTATTGTTCTTCCAAGAAATTGTTTACTGCTTTGCTTAGTTCTTCTTCTTTGTTAAACAAAGGATTATTAGTGTTTTTATAATTAATATCTTGGTGTTTAGTTTTGTTTACGTCAAAACTTCCGTGGTCAATACCTATTATACCAACAGGAATTTTTTTAATACCCATAACTTTAGCTGCTAACGCCCTATGTCTTCCTTCATGGTCTGTTATTTTACCTTTTGAATAATCTAAAAATCCTGGTTGGAACTCATTACCAGAACTAACTCCTTTAATTATTTTTATTAAACTTCTTTCATTACCAAACACTGCCGCATCGTCATCATCTTTAACATTAGTTAATTTTAAGAAATCGTCTGGACTCATCATTTCAATATGTCCACCATTACCTTTTTGTGCTTCCCTAACTACTCCTGTATCTCCATTACCGAACTTAACATTTTTTACTGGTATACTCATATTAATTATTTGTTTTACTCTTCCTGCGTGAGCGTCCCTGTAAGGTTTTAATAACTTAATCGCTTCATCTTGTGTTATTTCTTTTTTTTCTACTCTTTCCCATATTTTGTTAATTTCTTTATCGTCATTCTTTAAGTCTTGTTCTATAGAATTTAGTTTTTCTAAATCTGTACTGTTAGATTCTTCTTTTGGTTTGTCTCCTGCAACTAACTTACCTGTTTTAGGATTTCTATACCAATAAGTGTAATTACCAGGACCACCAGTCCTTCTAATATACTTCCACTTTAATAAAGGTCCTTGTAGAGATTTTTGCCCATTGGGTTGGTTACCCTCGGCATCACCCCCGAAGTCACTAAACACACCCTGTTCTTCCATTCTTTGAGCTCGCTCTTCCTCTTTTCCCGCCTTTAATTCTTCAACATTAATACCTAATTCTTGAGCAACCATTTCAGGAGTTTTAACACCCATACGGATTTCTTGGTCTAGTATATCGTGTTTTTTCTTGTCTTCGTCATGGTCGTAATCATCAAACTTGAACTCTAAAGCTTCAACCCTGAACTCTGGCATTATTTGCGTATTAATTCTTTGTTCTATTAAACGAAGTAAAGGTTGTAAAGCTTTTCTTTTAAATACTGTTCCTTGATTAATATCCACTGCTTTATTAGAGTCTTCAGTAAATCCTAATTCACTAGGTGTAAGACCAAAGCAAGAAGCTGCTATTTTCAGGTACCATTGTTGACTCTCTAATACTTGCATTTCATTACTTGATAAATTAAAAGGTGTCCATTTAACTTCTTGATTAACCGTTGGAGCATTCCACCATTGTTTCTTCTTATTACTAAAAACGTCCTTTTGAATAAACTTATCTTCGAACCTGTGTTTAAAAGCTTCTATGTCTTGATTGTTAGCTCCAATTATTTGCACTATTCCTGCTGGTATATTATTATTAATGAACATGTCCAAGGAGAAACTGTTGCCGTATAACAACGTGAACAGTGTATCTCCGAGGACTTCTACTGGTGAGCGTCCGTATATTGTGTCTGTTCTTTTATTACTACTGAACCATACTATTTCTCTTCTTCCGAAGGGTATTGGCATTCTTCCTGCTGTCCATCCGTATTGGAAGTATGCAGCTTTTTGTTTTAGGTTTGCGTCATAGAATCCTCGTAAAAATTTTTCTCTTTCTACGTTTATTTCTTCTCCTGCTACGAATGGGTTTGTAACGCTTGGTTTTGCGTATTCTGTATCGAATCCTAGTGGTGGTATAATATCTGCTCGGTCACTCATCATTCCGTAAACGCTTGGATTTTTTAGGAATGTTGCTCCATCCCTTGCTACTACTTGTACCATGTCTCCCATTTTATTAAAGACTTTTACTCCTACTCCACTATCTAATTCTAATATGTCTGTTGCCCATCCTACTAATAAGTCTTCCCAACTATCATCGTTATCGTTTGGGTTCTTGAAGAATTTCGTTATTTCGTTAATGTCTTGACTATAGTCTGTTCCGTCTTCTTGAAATTCTTCTTTTACTCTTATTTCCCATTTGGTCGTTCCTACTTGTTGTGCTAGTGTTCTTACTATTAAGTGAACGTACGGTGTTGCGGCTAGTTTCCTTATTGTTCTTAAGTCACTCTTTCTTGGGAATCCATAAGGTGGTTTGTAAAGATATTCTGGAATGTACGCTTTTGGTTGTCCTGGGTCTTTCTTTCTGTCAATAATTAATTGTCCGTCTGTCGGTATTTCGTAGTCTGTTGTACTTATTAGAACCATTTTATTTCTTTGCCTTCGGTTTATGGTATACGTTTCCGCCAGATAATAATTGCTGAGCTTGTTGTTTTGATAATTTTCCTGAACTTAGCATATCATTAACTAAATCAAAACTAACTTTACCCGGAGGTGCGTAATATCTATGGTCTGGGCCATATTTTGGTTTCTTACGTTGTCCTTTTTTTGGCCCACTTCCTGGCCCTCCTTTAAGGGATACTCTTAATGCTATTTCATCATTTGTTCCTAAAACCATTTTGTTCTTACTCTCATTGTTTTTATTTTATCATTGCTTAATACTAAAAAGTCTTTGTGCTCACCCAATTCTAGTCTCTTAATAAGGTCTGTTACTGCTTTAGCATTATCTGCGTGTTCGTTTATAGGTACTTCTATTACAGTAACCTTTTTTGGTAGGTATTTCTTTAATTGCATGAGAGTGATGTGGGTGATAACAAAGTATATTTGTCTTATATCTTTATAAATGTAATTATTTTTTTTCATTAAACATACAATTAGGAGTTAAATAAAACTTCTTTAAGTCCTTAGTATCCCAATTAAGCTCTCGACAAATCAATGGTTTAATATCGTGATGCTTACATAATAATGTATCATTATCTAACCAATCACAATCCCTATACATTAATAACTTATTATTTTCTTTAACTATCCTGTAATCCTTAATATTAATGATTATTGTGTCACGAACAATTCTTGCTCCTCTTAAACGATAATATTTTTGTATGTCTTTATTATTTGTTTTAAACTTATAAACACTTTTGTTTACATCGTCTAATACGAATAGTCTGCAACAATCAGCATTACATTTGTGATGATAGTCTTGACAAGTTTTCATTCTTCGTCCTCGTAGCATTCGTTTAAGCAATCTAAACAATCACTTCTTGGTACATTATGTTTTTCGCACATTATTATTTCACCATTGTATTATGAACATTGACTCATCAACACATTCCAAAGCATAACCTAAAGCGATAGGAATGTCAGGATGTCTACCTAATTCTATAACTTTATCTTCTTCCAAAGCCCAAGACGTTGCTTCCTCACTATACAAGTCTATCATTTCTTTCGTTGCTTCATCCCTATAAGGTAATAATACCATTTCATTCTCTAAATGAGTTCCTTGACGAATAATTAAGTTCCTCTTACTAACACTAATAACACGACTGAAGTCAGGATTCTTTTTATCCTTTTCGTCAACATTACCTGTATTATAAAGTTTTAGTGGAAGATTCAAATCCCTTAAACTACCAGCGAGTGCTCTTATACTATTAAACTCTAGTGCTATCTTATCAAATTTATAAACCGCGTGTAATTCTTTAATATAAGCTAATTGTTCAACAGTAGATAAGTCTTTACGTCGATAAATATTCAGTACTTGTTTCTTATCACCATTAAGACCAATAACCACTGCAACAAAATAATCTCCTCCACCACGTGAGTATTCAGTATCACCAAAACTAAAATCTACACCTACCACTACAGTATCGAATCCTCCACGATGTTTCTGAAAACCAATACTATCACGTTTACAAGAATCAATCCATGTCTTCTTAATAAGACTTATACCGTCATCAATAGGATTAAGTAAGTACTCAGCAGAAAACTTCATACTACCAATTTTTTGTTTAATCTTACTAAGCATTTCTTTAGTGAATCTTTTACTTAATATTTTTCCTTCATCATTATAAGCTGGTCTTTTCCTATGAAAATATGCTCCACTCTTAGCCATAACGTTTAATACGTCGGTCATTCTTATTGGTGTTCCCGTAACTGTTAAGTATGCTTGTTTCGCCGTTCCCATTGGCATAATCGCACCATAAAGAAAGTCTATTGTTTGTTTATCAGTAAGTGTTGAAGATTCTGTTGTAGGGTCGTCCAACCATATATCATCAACGTGCAATCCCCTCTTAGTCTTTAATGGCCTGAAATGATATATTGTTCCATTATTTAAATTAATCTTGCTTGTATTAAATCTGCTATTAGAATCTTTCTTACTTGTTCCTCCAGGTAATAATTTTGCTAGTGTATCATCAGCTAAGAAATAACTTACTAATCTATCTCTTACTTCACTAACTGCAGTACTGTCACTACTCATTAATAAGAACTCATTCATTCGGTGTGGTTTACCAAGTGCTTCTTCATAACGAGGATTAAAAGGTTGGCAAAGACCAAGATACATTCTCATGTGTATTCCGTCTTCAGTCTTACCATGTCCTCTACTAATTTCTTGAACGCACTCACCATGCGTCCAGTACTCATCCCACATCTCCCTATTATAATCTTCTTCAACAAAAGGAAGATTCATGTGAGGAGCTATGAACTCCTGCCGAAACGCTAAATAATTATCGTAAGTGCACTCGGCAGTTAATTCGTTCAAGCGCCATTGCTTAAACTGTTCTTCGTTCATAACTTAATATGTTCCTTCACTGCTTCTTTAACTTCTCTTAATTGTTTATTAATGTCTTCTATCATTTGTTCAGCATTCTTTTTTGCGTCTTCTAATTGTTGTTTCTGGTCCATTTCTTTAGCAGCACGCATTTTTGCCAAGAACTCTTCATCAACTTCTACTTCTCCTAATTGTGACAATTGTTGTTCTATTTGTTTATGTTGTCTTTGAAAATTATTTTTTTGTTCGTTCAAGTCCTTATATAATACTTTAATACCTTTTTCTTTTAGTACTTGCACGTTCTTATTACTTCCGAAGTCTGGACTGCTTTCTCCGTTTGGTGCTTTCATACTATCTATTGTTACTGTTGTTATTAATTCTTTTCTTCTTTCATCAAACGTTATTTTCCTTATTGGTTTTATTTCTTCTGTCATTTTTGTTGTCCTCCTCTACACCAAAAAGGTGTTTTGTCATAATACACTCTTAAGAATGTTTCTTCATTGACTATAAGGTCTGGTTGTCTTAGTCTTGGTATTTCTTGTTTCATTGCTTTAATGAATACTTCCCTGCTTACTCCTGCTTCTTTTATTTCTTCGGCTACTCGCCATTCTTCTATAATGTCATCTTTTAGTTTTCCCATTACGTCATCACTCTCCCTCATCATAGTTTCTAGGTTTGTTTTCATGTATTATTACGCCTCCGATACTGTATTCTTGTTTTTTGTTGCAGGTCTTACATTTGAGTATTATTTTGCTCTTGCACATGTACGCTCGGTATACGCCTCTTGTATTACTGTGTATTCCTTTTTGTTCGTCACACTTACACATTATTTTGTGCGTGAATGGATTCATTATTGTTTTGTCCTCTCTTTTAGTGCTTCACTTATTACTGGTATACTGTCTTTCCATTTTGGGTTATTATTTAGTATATTGAATATTATGTCTATTGCTCCTTGGTTATCGTTTACGTTATAATTAAGATTGGTTTTTGGCATGTATGCTTGTAATTGTGCTATTACTTTGTCTCTTCTTTCCGGGTCTTTGTAGCCTTCTGTGCTGTTTAGTGTTATGAACTCGTTAGCTAATGCTAAATAGTTCTTATCTTTCATTAATTGTAGAATGTATGTTTGTGTCGGGTCTAGTTTTTTGTTTCCTAGTATTCCGTTTATTCTGGAGGCTAATTGTTTTGCTGGACTTTTGCTTTGTCCTCCTTTTCTTGGTATGTCTGTTTGTCCTTTTTTTATTGGTATTAAGTTTTTTGTTGCTCCTGGGTATGGTTCTTTTCCTTTTTTGTTAGTGTTTTTGTTTGTCATCTTGAATGTATATTTTCTATTATATATTTTGTATTATGT
>Ga0099846_1000136_pt1 | contig 28905 bp, 27 predicted proteins | sample CB_VirMetaG_FD_78180 | JGI IMG/M metagenome (GOLD analysis project Ga0099846, IMG submission 78180) | Freshwater to marine saline gradient viral communities from Chesapeake Bay - CB_1504_1 Viral MetaG | ecosystem: Environmental > Aquatic > Marine > Coastal | place: USA: Chesapeake Bay... | reverse complement strand
GTCGTCGACATCGACGAGATGCGCGAGGGCGAACAGGTCGCGCGTGGACTTCGAGAATCGCATCTTCACCTCGAGCGCCTTGCAGGGCGCTGGTTGAAGGAAGGGCGACGCCGACACCTGCGGCGCCGCCCTTCCATGTTAGGCGTCGCGAAGCGCCTCATGCATGACGAACCAGAGACGCGCGCTGATCTCGCCGCAGTTCAGGTCGACGTATCCCCGAGCACCGTTCGGGCTGCGGAGGTAGACGCGATCCCCGCGTCGGCACGTCTTGACCCAGCCGAACTTGTTGACGGCGAAATCAAGCACCCGCGCAGCATTACGCCGACCCCGCGCGATCCGCTGGTCTTTTGTCTCGAAACGCCACGCGTGGCTTACCCGTTGCATGTCTTTCACCTCCTGGCGCCGTGCAGTAGCGCCACATCCACAAGGTACACCTCCCACATGGAGTGTCAATAGATTTGTGCAAGTCAGACGAAGAAAGTTATAGGGTGGCGACAGCGCAGGCTTTTTTGTCGGGCATGGAAGCTCTCGCGCGCGCGTGAGGCTGGCGAGGCCGTAGGGCGAGAGGTGAGGCCGGAGATGTCAATGGCGGGTAGGGTGGGAAGCGGGGAGGGGTCAGCCGCCCCCAAATCGCCCCGCCACCAGCGCCCGCGCAAGCCGGGCCGCCCCGACTGGTGACCCTATATATACGCGCGCGCGCGAGGATGGCGCACCGGCCCCGGCGCCAGCGCAGACGGCGCAGGCAGGCACAAGCGGCGCCGCCGACGATGGCAGCCCCGACGACGGCGACAACGGCGCCAAGGCCTTGCCGGCCCCGGTGGCCCCGACGACGCCAGGGCGGCAGCGGCGACAGCGGCGGCAGCGGCGCCGGTGACCCGTGGCCCCCGACGACCCCGACAGCGGCGCCGGCCTCGACGACCACAAAGGCGTCGAGGCTAAGGCGCCTGCGAAACGCGACCCCCACCGCAGGCATCGGCGCCGGGCGAGGGGCGAAGCGTGGGGGCAATGGCGCGGCTCGGCCCGGAGCGGACCAGGGCGGCGCGCGTGACGGAGCGGCCGGACCACGAGCCGGAAAAAAAGTCGGCGAACAACGACATTGGACCCTGGGGGGTTGCCGCAGGCGCGCCTCCGGCGGTGTGTATTAGTATGACCCCACCCCCGCCACAAAAAAATCTCAAATCCACGACTTACGCCCCACCCCAGAGCCTTCGGGTGGCTTGGGGTGTTGACCGGAACCAGAAACACGAAGACCGAAAACGCGCGCAAGAAACGGGGTTGACCTTGGGTTCTGGTTATGATACGAGGCATGCCACGCAAGCGTGGACGATGCGAAGCATCCATGCCTCGTATGGGGTCGGAATCATTGAGGTTTTTTGCAACCCTTTGATTCTAGGCTTGTTCTCGGTGCTTCTTGACAGGAGCCTTGGTCCCTCCGAACCTTGATGGTGGAGGTGTCCCTGTGAGCAAGCGTGGTGACAGTCTGACCAACGCGGTCCTCGCTCGTAGTTCGGACGTGTTCGACGCCCGGATTGGTCTTGGTCTTGGGTCGGAGATGACCGAGGACGAGATCAAAGAGATCGAGAAGGACGGGGACCAGTTCCTCGATTGGGCCGATGCCCTGGGGATGAGTCCCGTTGAGTTGCAGACGTTGCTCAAGCGGCGTGGGGCTGGGTTTGAGGGGACGTTTTCGCAGCAGATTGAGAAGGCTCGTCGCGAGATGGCGAGGGCTCGGAGGCGTCGTGCTGACGTTCTGAACAGTCAGAGTCGAGACGAGAGAAAGGCCCTGGCCGTGGCCCGGTTGGAGATGTGCTTCAACGGGTTGATGTCCATCGGAGCGAAGACGCAGGACGCCAAGTCGATCAAGATGGCGGCGACGGTGGCTCTGGACATTGCTCGGGTGGACGGGTCGCTCAACGAGAAGACGACGACCGAGACGGTTCTGGAGATTGCGGCGGCTGCCATTCGGGAGAAGAAGCTCGCGCAGAAGTCCCGGCAGTTGACCGAGGACAACGAGTTGAGGGTGATTGACGCGGCCATCGTGTCCAAGGGGGTGAGGGAAGATGGAAGGGGTGAACTACAACGAGCAGCAGTCGGAAGGGTCAAGCGAGTCCGAGACGATGGTGGAGACGACGGACCCAACGACCCCGACGACGCGAGAGAAGCAGCGCTCCGCGCTCTTGATGAAGATCCTGTCTGGTGAACAGGTCGACGACGGTGAGTTCGGTGGATTGCAGGACGAGCCCTGGGAGCTTCCCGACGAGGTCGTCGCAGAGAGTCTGTGTGCTGCGATGATGGTTCTGCACAAGGACGCGGTCGACACCATGGAGCAGGTCCGTGCTGTGGCCCTCCGTGCGCGCATGGTGGCCGAGGCGGACGCGGACAAGGAGGTCCGTGTCATCCGCCCCATGGGAACCCTCGCCGGGATGCTGTGGAAGAAGGTGGACGGGTTCTGTTCCGCCTCGGAGGCTGCCAACGCCAAGAAGCTGCTCAAGGGGTACAACCGTCTTCGGAAGTTCACCAGGTTGTGGCGTGGCGTCGAGGAGGTCTTGCAGCAGGCGTGGGACGCTCGGGAGATCGACGAGCAATCGGAGCAGGCCGCCGAAATCGCGGGTCGGTTCGTGGAATCATTGACAAATGCGGTGGTCAAGTCCGACCAGATCATCTACCTCGAGGGTCACGCTCGCCACATGAGGCTTCCGAAGAAGGAGCGGTTGCTCATCGAGGCGGCTGGTTCTGGTCTGCACAAGCGGCGTGCTGAGGCTCGCCGAGACGCGCTGGTCAAGGCGATGGGGTCTGATGTCAACGCTGTCTGACAGGCGCTCTGCCGAGCTTGTCCTCGCCGAGATTGACCGGTGTCGGCAGGGGTTTGAATACTTCACCGAGAACTGGTGGCAGATCGACAACCGGGACGGAGGGCGGTGCAACCTCAAGCTCAGTCCCGAGCAGAGGACGGTCAACAAGTCGCTGTTCGAGACGGGTCGGACCCTCATCGTCAAGTCCAGAAAGCTCGGGATCTCGACCGACATCTGCGCCCTCGGGGTGTGGATGGCGAAGTTCCATGGGAAGAAGGTGGCCTTGGTGGTCCACGAACCCGGCGCTCTCGCCGAGGTCTACCACACCAAGGTCCGTCGTCCGCTCAACGCGATGCCTCCTGCGTTCGACATCATGGAGTACCGGGTCGTCCAGAACACCCTAGACGACGGTATCCGGTTCGACGGGGGTGGTTCGGTGCGTATCGGCACGCCAAACAGTGAACCGTGGCGTGGTGGCGACATCGACCTGTGTCATTTCTCGGAGTTCGCGTCGTATGACAAGCCCGAACGGGTGATGAACTCGGCTCTCGACGCCATGTTCAGCGGCGGCAAGGCGGTCATCGAGACGACGGCGATGGGGCTCGGGCTTACGCACCAGCTCTGGTACGACGAGGACACCCCGTGGACCAAGATATTCTTCTCGTGGATGCTCCATCCGCTCTACAGCATCGAAGGAGCGACCACAAGGGACGTCGAGGAGGCTGTTGCCGGGCTTAAAAACACCGACAACCGGCGCCAGTTCGAGGGGTACATCGGCGAGTACGAGCTGGCGCCCGGTCAGGCGATGTGGGCGTTCCTCAAGCTCGGTGAGAAGAAGTGGGACTGGATTGGTTTTCACCGCGAGTTTCCGGCGACACCGGGTCTTGCCTTCTCTGTGTCAGAGGGTCGCGTCTTCCAGGTGTCGTTTCCGGTCGGAAGACCGTCGACTGGCTGGCTCACCAACCCCAACAAGGAGCATGAGCGGCCAAAGCCAGGCGAGAAGTACGTCCTTGGGGTCGACTGTGCCTCTGGCGCAGAGGCCGGCGACTACACCGCGATGGTCTTGGGGTGCGGTGACGCTCGAAAGCCGGAGCTTTGCGGGACCGGGTACTTCCGCTGCGACACCAACGAGGCTGCCGAGCAGGCTCTCGTCATCGCCAAGCGGTACGGGGCGATGATCTTGGGCGAGCGCAACACCTACGGACTCGCGTTCCTGATGCGGTGCGCCGAACTTGAGTACCCCTACATCTGGCGAGAGGTGCTGACCGACCGCTACGGGGTCCGCGTCGGCGACAAGCTCGGTTTCTCGACCAACGTCAACACGCGCCCGACGCTGATCGGCAAGATGAAGATGCACTTTGGGGGTCCAAAGCCCAACGTCTTCCCTTGGTGCCCTCGATTGCAGCGGGAAATCAACGGTTTTCGCTACAACCCCGACAAGGGGTTCAAGGAAGAAGCCGGCAGCGGGGACCACGACGACCTGTTGTTCTCCTTCGCGCTGATGGCGCTCGGTCTGGAACCCGAATTCCTGTCCCAGCATCGAGGCCAGTTCACGTCGAGGCCGAGGACGCCCGATGAGATCGCCTTGTGGGAGATTCGGAACCACAAGACGTTCGACCCTGGGCAGGAGTTTGACGACGACACCGAGGAAGAACGCCAGAACGCTGCTGCCTACCGCTCTCTCGGGGTCGTCAGGACCGAGCGGGCTGACAGGTGGGCGTGGAACCCGAAGGATGACTTCGGAATCTTGGGGTAGGTTGTCAAATATCCACTTGACAAACGTCAAGCAGGTAGACAAACGTCTACCCAGGCCGTCTGACGCCGAAAGTCAGGACCGACGCCGGGCCGGGCGATGGAGAGGTGTATGAGCAAGGGTGGAACGGAGGCGTTCAACGACGCCGTGAACGAGTGGATCGACGACGACGACGACCAGGACGCCGAACAAGCCCCCGATGAAGGTCAGGAGGCCGAGGAAGGCGCCGCCCGCGAGGCGGAAAGCGACCCCGAGCCAGAAGACGCCGACAAGGCTGCCGAGGATCTGGAGAAATCCGGTCCAGAATGGGCGCGCAAGCGGTTGAGCGTCATCGCCAAGAAGCGCAGGGAGGCCGAGGAGAGGGCCGAGAAGGCGGAGCGTGATGCTGAGGCTTTGGCCCAGCAACTTCGCGCCGCACAGAGGCTCTCGAAGGGCGGCAACGCGAAAGCGGAGCGCAATCCCTACGACGACGATGGTGATGACGACGACATGGGCGACCAGAAGTCGTCCTCCGAGGCTCGACTTGAGCTTCTGGAGCAGCGCGAGGCCAAGAGGCAGTACGACGCGATCGTGAGCGAGACGCGAGCCAAGTACCCTTCGCTGCCCGAGTGGGTCATCGCAGGGGCCATCGCCAGAGGGCGCGACGTCGATGACGTTGGCACCCAATGGGAGGCCGACTTGGCTGCGGCAGCCGGAAAGACGGGTGCGCCCACGGGCGATCCTGCCAAGCCGGCCCGCAAGCCGATCACCGTCGCTGGCAAAGCCGCTGTCGGTCGCGCAGAGCCCGAGAAGAAGAAGGCGAAGTGGGAGGGTCGGCGCAAGGTCGACATTCGCTCGCTCGCCAAGTCGGTTTTTGACGACATCATGAGCGAGTAGAAGCACTGCTCGCGACAAGGAGCCAATCATGGCACAGATGACCCGAGGCGCAGACGTCCTCAACAACTTGCTTGAGAAGCAGTACGACAAGTTCCGCGACATGGTGAACTACGGCTTCGAGTTCCTCGAAGGCGTCGAGCGCCAGGCCGCGTCCACCACGCTCAACGGCGAGAAGTTCACCATCCCCTACGTCGCCAAGCGGTTCGGGACGGGCGAATACATCACCGCCGAGGGCGGCGCGCTCGCGCCCATCCGCAAGATCGACGGCGAGACGGTCGAGTTCGACGTGGTCGAATACAACGACCGACTCGGTGTCTCGTGGAAGTCGCTCTCGATGGACAAGGGCAACAAGAGCCTCAAGCTCTCGATCGCCCGCCGTCTCAAGATCGCGCTCGACGAGAACCGCGAGAAGCTCGACAAGGACAGCATCTTCGGCAACAAGGTGCGCGGCTTCATCAACGAGCGCGTCGACACCACGACCTGGGTCAACTTCGCTGGCGGCGGCGCTCCTGCGGTCACGGCTGCCGGTGGCGGCGGCGCCAACGGCATCTTCAACACGCTCGAGTACGACGGTGACTTCACGCCGTTCCTGAACTGCGTGCACGCGGACGTGTCGACCTACGTCCCCATCAACCTCGTCTGCCTCGACGACTACGCCTACATCGCGGACGGTCACGGCATCACCATCGGCGGCGCCGGCCTCGTCGCGCTGTACGTCTCGGGCTTCGACATCGCCAACGGCACCCTGGAGTTGGCGCTCGTCGACAACCTCGCGGGCGGCGGCTCGACGGCCGACTGGCTCACCGCTGGCGTCATCGCCCCCGGCTTCGCCCTCGCGGTGGAGTTGGCCCCGTCCGTCCCGATCGCGGGCACCGGCACGGTCGCCTTCTGGACCGGCACCGCCGTCAAGGAGATGACCGGCGCGTTCACCCAACTGTTCGCGCAGGACTGGGGCGGGAAGGACCGCTCCTCGGCTGACCGCCCCTTCACCCGCGCGATCGGCGTGACGATGGCGAACAGCGGCGCGCACGCCCGCACGGGCTTCTCGCCCTCGCGGGTGGCGAAGTTCCTCGCGCAGGTCCAGGTCCAGGGCGGCGAACTCCCGACCTCGGTGTGGTGCAACCCGTTCGTGCGGGCGGCCTACGTCGATGGCGTCACCTCGATCTCGTCGACCGTCACCGCCCGGCGCGACCTCCAGAGCAAGAGCACCGTCGACATGGTGCCCAACTCGCTGGAGATCGCCGGCGAGATGTTCCGCACCTGCAAGAACATGCCCGACGGCCTGCTCCTGTGGACGCGGCTCGAGGACTGGACCATCCTCGTCCCGATGGACAGCGGCGGCGTCATGATCGACTGGCGTCGCTACGACGGCCAGCCCGATGGCCCGTTCTGGCGTGACGACCCGGCCGGCACCGCGTCGGCCATCGCGACGCTCTACGGCATCTTCCAGCTCGTCGCGCAGGCGCCGAACTGCGGCAACGGCCTCATCTGCGGGATCTCCCGCGTCTAGTCGCTCGGGGGCGGCGGTCAGCAAGGGCTGGCCGCCGCCCTCTGACTGAACAACGGTCGCTGAGGCGACGACAAGGAGAACAACATGGCTGCGAACGACGAGTTCATCCATGTCTGGAAAGAGGACACGGACGGGACCAAGAACCTCCAGGTGATCCAGAAGATCGATTCGGACTTCGGTTCGAACGGCATCGAGGACCTGGCCATCCCCACGGGCAAGTTGGCCGACGACGCGGGTATCGTCGCCGGCAAGCTCGCGACCGGCAGCGTCACCGGCGCCAAGGTCGCGGCGCTCGCCAACGACGCCACCGCGCCGCAGGTCGAGGTCCTGATCGCGACCGCGATCGCAAACGCGACCGGCGACGAGGACATCACCCTCGCCCTGCCGGCTGGCACGACGTGGGCCGTCACCAACGCGTGGGTCGAGCAGGACGTGGGCAACGCCGCCACGGACAACACCTACATCCTCAAGAAGGGTGCGGCGGTCGTCGGCGCGACCATCACCGGGCTCGCGCAGGACGGCGCCATCAACCCGCTGCCCGGCATCCCGGCCGCCAGCAAGGCGAACAACTCGTTCGCCAACGGCGATGTGCTGCGCTGGTCGGTCGTCGCGGGTGGCACGCAGTCGGCCGCTGGCGTCGCCTACACGAAGCTCCGTCGCCTGACCTAAGAGGTCCGCGTGGCCCCGGCGACACGGGGCAGATAGCGCGGTGGAGCAGTCAGGCAGCTCGCTTGGTTCATACCCAAGAGGCCGGTGGTTCAAATCCACCCCGCGCTACCAACATGAGGAGGTGACCATGTCGCAGTTCTACCCCGTCGAGGATGGCGTCTACACCGGGTCGCAGATCCACACCGACCCGCGTCTCGCGCCCCTGCGTGAGAACGTGCCGAAGCACCGGGCGGGTCGCACCGTCATCGAGATCCGTGGCGGGCATGTGGTCAACAAGGCAATGACCGACCGCAACGTCGTCACCTTCAACACCTTTAACTCGTCGCTCGCCCAGGAACTCAACCGCATCGGCGTCACCGGCAACGTCCACACCGACGAGGACTGGCTCGGGCAGGCAGACAAGAGCAAGCCTGAGAGCGAGCGCATCGCCAGCCTCGAAGCGACCGTCCAGGCGCTTCGGGACAGCATCTCGGAGATGGCGCAGTCCTTCTCCGCGAAGGTCGAGCTTCCCCCGTCGCTGCGTCCGATCATGACCTTCCCGTCCCGCACGGCGATCTGGAAGATGAAGCGGTATCAACTCGTCGAACTGGCTGCCGCGACCGACATCGCCGACAAGGCCAACTCGATGACGCGGGCTGAGCTGTTGTCCTACCTCTGTGCTGAGTCGGACTACCGCGCTGGCGACTTGCAGGCGCACGAGCGTCGCGAGGCCAAGAGCGCGAGCGCCGACGAGTCAGACGACAAGGACGGTGAGTAATGCCGTGGCGGCGCGCGCTCGCTGAACTTCCAGAGGCGGCGCTGCTCCTTGTGAGCGAGTCGTCGCTGTCGCTCGCCCAGGCGCTCGGCAGGTTCAGGACGCGCGTTGCCGTCCGCAACGCAGACCCGAGTGAAATCGAGGCTGCGGTCGGGTATGGTGCTGGAACTCGCGGCGTGACCGTCGAGGACTTCATGGCCCCGATGCGCGCCCCGCTCGACGACCGCGCGCCTGGAGGCCCGCCGGAGGCGTAATGTTCGACTACGGGCGAGCGAGAGAGCAGCTCGGCTTCGAGGTTCCCCAGGTTCAGCGCATCTACGACCTCGCACCGATCGGGAACAACAACGACGAGCAGCGCGAGGACGCGCTCCGCGCTCTCGCTGCGAGGCGTGCCTACCGGACGACCGGCATCGGGTCGGCGATTGGCGGTGTTGTTGGCGGCGTCGCCGGCACCTACTTCGGCCCTGCGGGTACGAAAATCGGTTCAGCAATCGGCGGCACGGCAGGCAACTTCGCTGAGAAAGCCATGTTCGAGGGCGGCAAATGAAGGTCAAGACCCTCTCACCGAACGACGTCGACAACGACCTCCCGACCGAGTACGGGCTCGCCGAGAAGGGCGCGCTCTCGTCGGAGTTCGCCGGTGAGATCGTTCGCGCCCGACGTTGGCGAGCGAACGAGGTCCGCAAGTGGGACACGTCCCTCGCATTCCTCGACGGGCAGCAGGGCAACACCCGAGAGCGGTGGCTCGACGACATGAAGGCCCGGCTCGGCAGCGAGTCGTTCCGGCAGATCGTCAACCGGCTGCTCCCCATCTACAAGTCGACCTGCGCCGCGCTCAAGACGCAGATGCCGAACCTCAACGTGGTGTCGCGCAGTCCGGCCTACGACGACGAGCTTCGACAACTCGCCGTGTCGTACTGCGTGCAGGAGTGGCATTCCCGCAACAAGATCAGCGAGACGCTCAACGAGTGCGCGCGCTGGCTGTCGGCGTGCGGCAACGCCGCGCTGCACACCTACGTCAAGGACGGCTGCGCCGTCACCGAGATGGTCAACGCCTACGACATCCTCTTTGAAGCCGAGGCCATCCGCCCCGAGGACGCAGAGTGGTCCGCATGCAGGCGCGTGGTGACACGGTCGGAGGCTGCATCGCTATGGCCCAAGTTTGCCAAGGCGTTCGAGACGGAGGCGTCTGGAACGAACACGAACGGAAGCGACACCGTCGAATACTCCTTCGATGGCAGGCGTATCGAGCTGTGGTACGTCTATTTCCGAGACGGGCGCTGTGGCGTCTTCTGCCCTGGTGTCGAGAAGGACAGCGGGTGGATTGAGCAGAGCGAGTATCCAGAGGGGGCGACGCCGATCGCCTTGATGCGCTTCACCGTCATGCCGGCGAGGCTGTATGGCGTCTCGCAGCTTTGGCCGCTGCTCTACCAGCAGGTCGAATACAACATCTTCCGCTCGATCCTGCTCGACGGCGCTCGCTTGATGAGCAACCCGATGTGGCTCATCCCGATGCAGGCCAACGTCAACACCGGCGACCTGTCGAACCGGGCAGGGCAGCCCATCGTCTACAACGCCCTCGGCGGCAAGCCCGAGCGCGTTCCGGCCCCGCCGATGCCGGCGCACCTGTTCGATATCCAAGCCCGGCTCATGGGCGAGATGGAAGACGTCGCCGGCATGCACGGCATGACCATGGGCAAGCGGTCGCCGGGAATCTCGGCAGCCGTGTCGATGCAGACCCTCATCAACCAGGACATTCAGCAACTCACCATGTGCCGCGAGGAGGTCGAGAAGGCGCTCTGCGCGGCAGCGAAGACCGCCGTCGCGCTGTGGAAGGAGTACGGCGTCGACAAACGGAGCGTTTCGCTGTTCGACCCAACCTTCGGTGGAGACGTGATCCGCATCGTCCGTAAGGCCGACCTCATCGACAAGCCCGACGTCTACATCGAGGCGGGAACACTGTTTGTCGCAGACCAAGAGGGTCGCGACAACATGCTCATGCAACTCGCACAACTCGGAGCCCTTCCGCCTGACGTTCTCCTGCGAAACCTGAGCATGAAGATCGACCGACGAGCGGAGCTTGACCGCATGAAGGCGCTGTCGACGGCCAAGCGGCTGCTCGGCCAGGTCATCAGCGGCTACGAGGTCGAGTGGGTCGAAGACCCAACGACCATCGAGGCCATCGTGGCCGTGTTCCGCGAATACATTACCTCGCCGCTGTACGAGGAAGGCACCGCCGAACTCTACCAGCGCGCGACGCTCGGGGACCAGAACGCCATCGACGCGCTGCAAATCCGCAACAACGTCTTCGAGGTCTACCGGACGGCTCACATGCAGATCGCGCAGATGCAGGCCGGTCTTCAAGGCCCCGCCCCGACCGGCTCACAGCCCGGCAACCGAGCCGGCCCGGTCGCTGGTGCGCCTGCGGCGCCTGACCAGCGCAGGCAGGACGGCGCAAGTGGCGCCAAGCCTGTTCAGAGCGACAAGTCCAACATGCAGGACAAGAGCGGGTCGATGTCCAACCGGGTGCAGGGCGCGCCGTAGGAGGCCAGATGTTCGTCGACCAGATCAGCAGCCTCTTTCAGCAGTTCGCCGACGAGAGCGACACGTCCTTCATCACGCCAGCGCAGCGACAACTTGCGCTCCAGAACGCCTACGAGGTCTTCCGCTCGGAGGTCGCTGCTGTCGATCCGTTCTACTACGCCATCAGCGTCGACTTCACCGTCACCAATGCGTCGATCTACCCCATCGGCTCTGGTGCGACCGTGCTTCTCGGGCCGTCTGCCGCCGCTGGCGTCCGCATGGAACGACCGCTCCGCATCGCGACGCTCGACGACAACGGCGATGTGGTGCGCTTGCTGTCTCGCTCGGGACACCTTCACAGCGTGCGTCCGGTTGAGGCCATCACCTTCCCGTCCGATGGCGTCTACCAGATCATCAACCGCTCGATCGTGTTCGACCGCGTCTTCTCGACGGACATGCGGCTCTGGTACATCCCCGAGCAAAACGTCGACTGGACCAAAGAGGCGTCGGGCGATAACGAGTACGTCGACGACCTCAACAAGTTCCATGATATCATTGCCATGATCGCCATCAGGGACTACTACCAGGTCCGCGACGGGATGCAGCACCAGGTCAACGACGTGGTTGTCGCCAACCGCATCGACAAGTTGCGCGCCTTCATGGTCAACGGGTGGATGCAGGACGGCGCGAACGTGCCGCTCGACGTGTACGGGGTCTGAATGGCAAACATCAGCCAAATGACCGACGTGCTGCCCTCCACCGGGGGTGCCGACAGCATCGACCGCGGGGCGTTCCTCCAGAACACCTTCGTCCGTCGCAACGGACACCAGGTGCGCCCTGGGTTCGGGCAGATCGGGTCGTTTACGGCGACCAACACGCAGCCGGCAACTAGCGGCCTCGCATTTGTTCGGCAGATCGGTGCCACCGGCATCATCACCGACTTTGGGCACACGCAGGTCGTGTCGGTGTGGGTCTGCGAAGCGCCGATGCTCGAGACGTCCGAGCCGCCCGCCCGAACGGAGTTGTTCACGCAGGACGGCAGGACCAAGTTGTTCGCCGTCGAGGTCTACGACAAGACCACGAACACCCGGTGGGAGGAGGTGCTTTACTCACACACCGCCGACCGGGGCGACTCGTCGCAACCGATGCCGTTCTGGCGCGCCCACTACCAAGGGCAGACGCGGTGGGTCGGCGCGAACGACGAGAAGCACGTCTTCTTTTGCCATGCCTTCGGCGTGCTGTTCTTCGGGCACCCGAACATCGGGGTGTGGTGCTACGTTCCAGCCGACTTCCGCGACCAGATGGCGCACACGACTAACCAGCGCATCGGCGTTGGTATGGTCTTGCCGAACGACTGGCGCGGCGAATCCTGCCGCATCTTTGAGCTTGCTCCGCAGCCATCCGGTGCCTTCGGTCGCTCGTACCTCGGCAAAGGCGAGTTCCCGCGCGCGGTGGACGCCTGCACCTGGGGCGGGCGCATCGTCTACGCCTACGACCGCTTCCTCTACTTCTCGGACGTTGGGCGCCCAGCGAGCATTGATGCCGCGAACGTGGTTGAGCTTCCAACCCAAGAGCCGCTTGTCGCCGTGGCCGAGACAGCAGGCGTTGTCATCGCCTTCACTGCCAACGAGACGTGGGCCTACCGCCCCGTCGCTGGGCAGACCGCTGGCGGCGGCGACGCTCGACGCCTTTCGGATTCCATCGGCTGCCTCGGCCCACTCGCCAAGGCGCGGAGGATGGAGCAGTTGTTTTGGGCCGACGAACACGGCGTCTATGCCTTCGGCGGTGGGATGAGCATTCAAGAGGCGTCCGAGCCGATCACGCCGCTGTTCGACGGCGGCGTCAGTATGCCGCTGTCGACCTACTACTCGCTCGCCGGAACGCCAGCCAACATCACCACGGACATCGAGTCCTTCGTGCGATGGCCAGCCGACTCGACGGTCCACATGACCTATGACCCGTTCCTCGACGTGCTTCTTGTCGGTATGCCTGACCAGAATGCAGCGATGTGCCTCTCGGAAGGCAAGACGTGGTCGGTTTGGACAACGGAGACGTTCTGCGTCGAGGGCGCGCGGTCGGTCAAGAACCTGCCGTCACCCTACTTCGCCGCTGTCGACGACTCGGTCTTCCTCGTCTCTGGACCCCACAGCGTCGCGTTGAGGGACCAAGCGTCGAACTCGACGACCTCAACCTCGTTTGTCATCAGCGAGTGGGGTGTCGGCGGCGCGCTCGACCGCAACAACGGGACCGGCTCTGACGCTCGGTATGGCCTCGCCTACTTCAGCAAGCTCAAGACCGGGACCGACAAGGGCTACTTTGTCATCGGGCAGCCGACGCTCGTTCCTGCCGGGTCTGACCTCGGGAAGACCACGGCAACGCGCGACACATGGCTGTTCCCGGTCTACATCAACGCCGAGGTCGAGAAGCCGTCCATCACCCGGCTGCACTTCAACTTCGATGATGCCGTCTGGTCGCCGGTTTATCACGACGTTCCGAACCAAGACGTGGACGTCGACTTCCCGGCGCAGCGTTTGGCCGCTCGCGACGCCTTCGGGTACACGGTCGTCAACGCGGGCAGCAACGAGGTCCGCGTCTACGGCGCCAACCAGGTCCGCATCAACGCCGTTGGCGCAACCGCTGCCGCGACCTGGGGGCATCACCCGTACTTGAACACGGCGCCGGGAAGCCTGGAGCCTTACTTGTGGCTCCCCTTCGAGAAGGTCGGCGACGTCGGCACGGCAGCCTCGCTTGCCACATCCATCGTTAGCGCGACCATGACCGATGATGCCGCCCAGCAATACGACATGTCGGTGTTCGGGTGGGTAGGCTCGCTTCCAACGGTCGAGAACGACGACGGCACGCAGGCGGTTGATTGGGCCATCAAGAGCAACCGGCTCGAACTTCCCGACCGTGGGCAGGGGCGCATTCGCGGCCTGTTCCTTCGGATGCTGTCGAACGGCGAGCCCGTCGACGTGGCAGCAGGGTTCGTCCACGGCCTCGTCAACGCCACCTTCCAGACCGACATGCGTGAGTGGACGACGCAACTCGCCGACCTGGCCCTCGGCCTCGGCGTCGCAGAGAAGGTGTCGCTGCGCTCCCGAATGCTCGGCATTGCCGCTGCCGTGAACCTGCGGACGTTCAACAACGTCGCGACGTGGTCCTCGCTCGGAACGCCGGCAGACGGCAACTTCCTCATCGACGACGAGCAGGTCGACACGCGGGCAATCTCGCTGTCGGCGCGCGGGCAGACTTTCGCCACCATGGTCTTCGGGCACGTTCGCGGGCGCGCGCAGAAGGTTATCGTTGACGGCATGGACGTCGCCATCCGTCCCGTTGGCAAGACGCGGAGGTGGGGGCGATGAGCCGTGGAGCGCCGAGATTCCCGCTTAAGACGCCGCTTCCCGAGGGGGCAGACCGCGCAGGCGCCGAGGCATGGCAGGCGCAGACCGCTGTTGAGACGAGCATCGACCGCCTCGGCAGCGTGGTTGTTCAGCCCGGTGGTGCCATCGGGACCAACGACGACCGGGCCGAGGTCTTGCTTCTCGCTGGCAAGCACTCGGGCTTTGAGATCGAAGGCGTCCAATGGCGCGTCAGCGGGGTGCCGGGCGCGCAGGTCGAAGGCCCGGTCAAGGTGTCGTCGGGCTTTGTCCAGTTCGAGGGGATCGTCTTCGCCGCCTTCCCCGACACCAACAACTCAGCCCGGCTCATCTCTGTCGCTGCCGGGGCGACGGCGGTCTTCGTCAACTGCCGGTTTCTCCACACCGGCAGGCTTCCCGGCAAGTTCGTTGACATCGACGCGACCGGCAAGGCTCACTTCATTGGCTGCGTGTTTGAGCCATTGACGACAGCCGCGCTCAATGTGGTGGTGAACGCTGGCGTGGTCGGCAACGTCTACATCATCGGCTGCTCAAACCTGACCGGGAAGACGCACACGAGCGTCACGACCATTGCGGAGACGACCTGATGCTGCGGCGGTTCACCAGGGAGCAGTTCCAGAACGCCGCCACCATCGACGGCAATCGGCTCGCCAACGCGCTTGCCGATCTGCGCGAGCGGTTCAACGCGCTGCGTCACGACGACGTCGAGGCTCGCTGGTTCGAGACGAAGTACGTCACGCACTACAGGGGATGCGAAGCGAACCTCGGGTTCCAGAACTATCCGCCGTGGGTTATCACCGATGCGTCGAAGTTCCAGTCCATCACCGAGACGCTGCCGACCCCGGCGCAGCGGTGGCGCCACAAGGGCATCGACGTTGAAGGACTGAACCTCGACAGCAGCACCCTCGCCGGCTACCAGTACGCATGGACGACGTCGCTCTGGTTTGAGCGCCCCGTCATCATCCAGCGCGCAACAGCGTTCCTCCAGACCGACGACGAGTTCCCCAACACCTTCACGTTCCCCAATGGCGGCGAGGACGTCCCGCCACCGGGCAACGAGAAGGGCGACCCGTGCAAGGACATTCAGGTACTCGTCCACGTCGCCAACCCGTTCCTCACCGAGAACGCATCGCAGGACGCCCTTGAACTCTGCCGGCGCGACTTCCTCGCGTCCGCGCAGAACGTCTCACCAATCCCGGCGACCGCCATCGTCGGCTCGATGCTGCCATCGGCGAACGACTACCCACAGGGGATCATGATTGACTTCGAGTTTCACGAGGTTGTCATCCCGAGCAAGTCGAGGGTCTACTTCACCGTCGTACTCCCCGAGTACGCGGGCGTCTACGCTACCCCGTGGGCGGACGAGACGGTTTGGCGCCAGTTTTACAGCCTGTGCCTGACGGTGCTTGAGTCGACGGAGCGATAGATGGCGAAGTTCGACCGGCCCTTCCTTGCGCGCGGCGTCAAGCTCGCTGTCGAGCACGTCTTCGATCTCATGTCGAGCATCGGGACGGCGCTGACCAACGTCACCATCGACGCCGACAACGTCGAGAACGACCGCGTTCCCGTGCGCGTGAACCTCTGGTTCCCCAAGATCAGCGGGCTCGACCTGTACGAGCACAGCGGCGCGCAGAAGACCGACGACGAACTGCGCGTGCGGCACATCGCGACGCCGTTCGTGCTGCCTCCCCTTGCCGACGTGTTCAGCAAGGACGGCGCGGTGCCCGACGCCTTCAAGGCCCTCGTGCTCGACGAGGTGTCGCTGAGCTTTGACCAGGGCGGCCTCGGCGCGTCGCTGGTAGAGACTCCCTTCCTCGGCAACTTTGGCACCGTGACCTACGAGTCGGCTGCCTACCTCGACCTCAAGATCACGCTCCAGCAGAAGCGTATGCGCGCGTTCGGCAACACCAAGTACGACCCCGAACAGGAAATCTTCTCGGGCGAGATTTTGGCGTCGCAACTCTTGTCGACCATCTCGCGGGCAAACCCCGCTGTCTGGCGTGGCTTGAGCAAGCAGGTTGACCCCTACAAGTCCTTCCTGATGCACATCGAAGCGCCGGGGCTCGCTCCCGACGCGAATGGCTCATTCACCAACAAGCGGTTCCTTTGCTTGCCGTCGTTCTGCGTCTCGCTCAAGTTCCTCGCCCCGCTCGGCCAGCGCGACGATGCTCTTGACCTCCAGAATGCGCCCGATATGGGCTACCAGGCTGGCACCGTGACCATCGACCCGGCGACAACTGGCTCGCTTATCGCTGCCTCGGGCTCCAAGGGCGTCGACACCAACGCGCAGACCCTCGATGTGCAACTGCTTCGACGCCTTCGCGGCAGCCTGCGCCCTGATGGCGCGCGCCCAGGAGTCGAGCAGCACAAGGCTGATGCGGCCTACGACGTGATCGCCGTCCCGATGTGGCACAACGTCGGCAACGACGGCTACGTCGCAGCCGTCAACTCCGGCAAGATGCCGTGGGTGGGCGCTGCGCCGCACACCGACCCGACGACGGACGAGGCGTGGATACCCATCACCGCCCCGTTCGTCATCCACCACGTCTTCGCCGCCAACAGCATCGCGCTGCCCGAGGGCAGAACGGGCAATCCGGCAGGGAAGGGAAGGCTCCCGACAAGCCCAACGCTCAACACGTCGATCGGCGTCGGCATGTTCACCGGGGTTCGCGGTGACGACCCGGCGATTGAGCAGGTCGCCCTTGCCGCGTTCACGGTCGCGCAGCGCAACGGGTTCGTCATCGACGAGCTTCGCGTGCGCCGCGAGCAGGACATGTCCCAAGAGCCGACAGCGGCCAACGCCTTCACGCACCAGTTGCTACAGGTTCCGATTGTCGGTGCGGGCCGCGACGGCTTCGTCACCAAGGCCGGAACGACCATCGACCAGGGGCAGCCGGTTTTTGTCGGGCGCGGCGGGCTCCGCACGCTCACACGGACCAACATCGACGGAGGCGCCCCGCAGACGGGTGGCGCCGAGCAGTTCCTCGTTGTCCGGTGGATGTTCCATGACCCAGGCGGGTTGCTCGACGCAACACCGCCTCCCCCGACTGGCGCAGCAGGTGACCCGCTTGAGGTCTACTCGGGCACGGGCGGCTCGTGGGTCTTCATCATCGGCAGAAAGCACGCTCAAGGACTTCTGGACAATCGGCGGATGTAGTCTTAGGGTTTGCAGGGTTGGAGGTCGCCATGGCATACGGTGTCAACAAGGGAAAGAGCCAGGCCGAGGCGCTCAAGAACTGGGAGACTGGCCTACGCGACATCGCCGCGAAGGCGTCGGACCTTGGCGGTATCCAGGGCGGCGTCGATGCTGTCGAGGGCTTCTACGCCAACGCCCCGGCGCAGTTGCAGCAGCAGCAGAACCAAGGGCTGTTCGCGCTCCGACAGCAGGCCGGCGACGCTGCGGGGATGCTCGCTGGTCGAGGTGGAGCGTCGAACGCCATGTCCTCGTCGGCAGCATCGGCACAGAGCGCCGCGATGGCGTCGGGAGTCGGCCAGTTCATGGGCGACATCGCCGCCCAGCGGTCCAACCTCGCCTTCCAGAGCGCGCAGAGCCAACTCCAGAACGCGCAGTTGATGCAGGACTACCGCCTCGCCGGCGCCGAGACGCAGAACGCGATCAACTCGCAGATGCTCAGTGAGGACTACGCGGGGAAGATGCAGGACGCAAACAAACTGGCGATGGAGTCCGAGGTCGAAAGCATCGCCAACAAATACCTTCTGACAGAGCACGACCCAAAGGGGTTCATGGATGCCCTAAAGGCATACGCGGCCACGTTCCCGCCAGACGTTCAAGCGTCGATCATGGCGATGGGCAACAAGCAATGGCAGGCGAAGCACGGCAGCGCAAGGTAGGGGCAACACAATGGCGGCTCGCGCAATCATCAACCTGCCAGGTATCACGCCCTCACGCGTACCTATGCAGCCCCGCCAACCAAAGGTTGAGGACCAAAACACCTACCGCGGCGTCCTTGGCGACGTGTCGGCGACGCTTGGTCTGGTCAAGCAACTGGAGCCCTTCCTTGCACAGCTTGGCTACACACAGAACCCCAATACCAAACAGCCGGAAGCATCAGCGCGCAACCGCGACAACCCGTATGCTGACGCTCAAACCGATCAGGTCATGGAAGCCTTCGCGGACGGCGCTCAACCTGGCGGTCCCGCAGACGCGCCGCCTCGCATGGGCGCTGCTCCGATGGAGCGAGTTGGCCGTCGCGCTCCAGAAGCCTCAACAGGCAAGGACGCTGCTCTTGCGGCCTTCCTTTCCGAACTCCAGGGCGCGGGCGCCGCTGTCGGCCAACTTGACACAGGCATGCAGCCGCCACCGCAGCCCGGTCTCCCGCAGTCGCCCGTTCAACTGACGGGGATTCCCGAGCCGGTTCAGCGCCCGTCGATGGCGCCTGTCGATGCCGCCATCGCTCGCATCCAGCCGACCACGGAGGAAGGCGAGATGGCCCGCGCTCGCGCACAGCGAGCCCTGGACGCCAGAAAAGCCGCAGAGGGTACGCAGGCGCCACAACAGGCCGCAGCGCCCGCTGACGGGGCTCCTGCGCCAGCGCAGCCAATGCAGCCAGCGCAGCCTGCGCTACAGCAAATGACGGCGCCCCCGGTGCCGACGCCGGAGGAATACAATGCCTCCCAGCGAGCCGCCCTTGACCTGCTTGCCGAGGTCAATCCCGCCCTCGCGGCTGACGGTCGTCAGGTTCAGCAGGCAGAGCAGTTGCCGAGATTCGAGACGTTCGCGGAGGCCAAGGCTGCCATGGGCGCCGCGCTTGCGGCAGGCGATGCGGACGCGGCGGCGAAGATTCTGAAAGGCGCGTCGTTCAGCCCGCTTCGCGACGTCCGTCCGACCGGGTTCGTTGACCGCATTTCCGGCGCTCACATCCAGCGGGCGATTGGCGACCTCGCGGCAGATGCGCGAGGCTTGGCGTCTCTGTCGCTCCGCGTGCGCCAAGCAGAGGCCATCGAGCGGCACCGCGCGCAGCAACTCGAACAACGCGAGCGCCAGATTGCACACCGCGAGAAGGTCGACACGGAGAAGCAGCGCGTTGCCGACGAGAAGCTCAAGCTATCCGAGCAGGACTTGTACCGCCGCTCGCAGGAGTCCATCGCCAGGATCGAGAAGATGGAACTCGACGGCGCCCTCAAGCAGCAGATGCAGGGCGTGTTGATTCGGCTTCGCGAGTCGATGCGGTCGCGCAACTTCGCGGATGCCGCCAGATCCTACGCGCTCGCCAAGACCCTCAACCAGACGCTTCCCGGCAAGGTCCGCAAGCAGTTCATGGATGAGGTCGAGTTCGTCGGGCAGCTCGGCGTCGCAGCCGAGGAAGCGAAGGAGGCCGGACTCGACGTGGCAGACGCGCCGACTTCGCTCGAAGATGCCGTGCGGTCGATGGGTGAAGGCAAGCGCGTCGCTCCAAAGGCGATGGCGGGCTCCGCCGTCGCTCGCAAGAAGGCGGTCGACAGCGCATCCATCAAGGCGACCGAGCGCGTCGTCGGGTCGATGTTCGGGCTGCCGGCCAAGGGCGGCGACGCCGACAAGATCCCGGCGCGGGACAAGCAGTCCCTCGCGACCATCCAAAGGATGACGCGCAGCTTCGTCACACGCGATGGGGCCATCGACGGCAGCCAGGCAACCCGAGCCATGCCGGCGATTCGCGCGGAGATCGACAACATCACCGACGCTCGGACCCGCAAGACCGCAGAGGCACAGCTCAAGGCGATGGTCGCGAGGCTGTCGCCTGCTGCATGGAAGGCGTACCAAGACGCGGCAAAGGGCAAGTAATGCCGCAGACCTATCGCCAGCTTCTTGACGACTACGCCAAGCGCGGGTTGCTCGACAAGTACCGAGAAGACCTCGTGTCAACTCTCGGCCCGTCGAACGACCCGTTGCAGTTCGACGACTCGGTCATGAACGCAGACGCACAGGTCGTCTTGCAGAAACTCGCCGAGTACCAAGCGCAGAACCAGCCGCAGGTCGCGACCCCGAACCCCAACAAGCGGTTCACGAGCGACGTGTCCGACTACGTCGCAGGGCGCGCTGAGTGGGCCAAGGAGGCGCTCACTGGCGCCGCCGAGGGCGCTGCCTACGCCATCCCCTACGGGGCAGCGAGCGTGGCCAGCGCGGTCGTTGCGCCGCTCACCGAGGGCATGCAGGTCGAGGAAATCGCGGGTGCGGCGGCGAAGTCGGACATTGCTCCGCTGCGCGCTGCCGGCGAGTTCTTGCAAGAGGGAGGTCGCCGCATCAAGGGCGACCAGCAGGCGTACAACAAGGAGATGCTCGACCTGCCGCTGAGCGAGCGGTTCTCGCGTTCAGCGAGCAACGTGCTCGGTGGTATCGCAACGCTTGCAACCGCGCCGTTCGGCATCGGCCCGGCAGGCGACCCTGCGCGGGCGCGTGAAGTCGGGTCGGGGCTGATTCAAGGCCCGGTCGGCTACTACGCATCGCTGCTCGACCCAAGCATGACCGTCGAAACGGCGATTGCAGACCCGTTCGCGCTCATGGCCGAGGCGATCCCGTTCGCAAAGAGCGTCGGCTCTACGATGCGCGCGGCGGCGAAGACGTCGAAGAACAGCAAGGTCGCTGCCGCTCTTGAGCACACCGCAAACATCGTCGACCCCGAACTGACACCAGCCGCGAGCGCGGGGAGCGTGGAGCGCGGGCGGCGACCGAGCAAGGCCGTCGACTCGTTGGCGGGCGAGGGAGCAAGTTCGGCATCGGTCGCAACCGCCGTCGACAAGATGAACCCCAAGGTGCCGCTTCCGAAGACCTCGGGAGCCGCCACGCACTTCGATGCCCCGGTCTGGTCAACGAAAGTCGGCCAGGGGCTTCGCCACGCATTCGTCGGCAGCCTCGTGCTTGAGCCTACCGCGCTTCTCTTTGGCGCCCCCGCCTCCGCAGGCATCGCTGGCGCCCTGATGGTCCCCGCCGCGCGCAAAGCGATGGCAGCGGTGGCGAAGTCGCGCGGTATGACGGTCGGCGAGTTGCATGCGTCGATGGACCGCGTGTTCAACGACCCGCTTGCCGTCGACAGCCCCGACGTGGCTGACGCGCTTTCCACCCTCGTGGCAGCCCCAAGGCACAGAGCCGCGTCGGCGGCAGCCTTCAAGAGCGCCATCGCGACCATGGTCGAGCGGGGTGCCGCGCTTCAAGAAGGTGGACCCGAGATTCCAGAGCCGTCGCGGCTCGTGGTCCCGTTCGTCACCACGGGGGACGGTCGCATTCACAACGACCCGGCTGGAACGAAGAAGTGGATCAACTACGTTGCCGAGCACGAGGATGCCCGCGTCCGTGCTGCCGGCCTCGCGATCCTCGCTCGGGAGGAAAAGCGGGTCGCCAACACGATGCGGTGGGCGCTCAAGGGCCAAGAGCAAACCGCCTTGCGCCGTGTCCTTCGGTGGCAGGAAGACCTCGCCGAAGCAACGAAGGGCAAGGAGCGCCTGACCGCCAAGCGGGCCGTGCTCGAAGCGAAGATCGCGGCGCTCGACCTGCCAGACGGCACGCTTGAAGCGGTTCGGCTGTACCGTGACAAGCGCCGAGCGTTCGACGCTGAGATGGCATCGTCGCCGGCTCGCCCACAAGCCCTCGCCGCCTTTAACAAGGCGCTCGACGAGTACCAGCACGCCAGATTCCTCAACAGCAACAAGGTCGCACGGGCACAGAAGCTCTACGAGAAGACGCTCAACGAGGTTCGCGATGTGATGTCGCCTGAGTTGCTCGAGCGCGCCGAGCAACTCAAGGACAGCCTCGACAACTACGAGTGGAGCAACGAGTACCAGTCCTGGGTCGGCCTGTACCGACAGCAGCAGGCGATGGCGAAGACGCTTCGCGACTTCGACAACATGGGCTCGTTCGAGTCGACCTATCGCGGCCTCGCGTCCAAGCGATCTAAGTCGATGACGGAGCGACCGCTGCGCTTCACCAACGCCAAGGGCCTCATGCGCGCGTTCCGCGAGAGCAACGAGAGGATGGTCGAGATCCGCGACAAGGTGACACGCGGGATCGACCTGTCGCAGCGAGAGCGGTCCATCGTCAACCGACACCACGCCATCCTCGAAATGATCGACGAGGGCGTCATGGAATACATGCTGCTCGACCGGGAGCGCCAGAGCGTACTCGCGAAGATGGACGGCGTGACCGAGGCCCTTGGTGGCACGCCGACGCAGTTCCGCAGGGCAATCCTCGACGAACTCCAGACACTCCGCGCCGAGCACGCCGAGGCCATCAAGGCGGCCAAGAGAGAGCGCGGCTCGCGCGAATGGATGGAAGGGAAAAAGGAGGGCGCGCTCCAAGACATGATGCGTGCCGCGAAGGAGCGCGACGACGCCATCGCCGAGATCGAGCAGATTGAACCGAGAATCAAGGAACTCCAGGCGATGGAGGCGAGCCTCCGTGAAACCGAGCGCGCCACCAGAGACGCGAGACGGCAGGGCAAGGCTGCCATAGCGATGGAGGCGGCCATCGAGCGGGTGGACGAAGGTATCACCGCGCAGGAGGCCATTGCCGCATCGGTTGAGGGCATGATCAACACGACGCTTGAGGGATCGTGGATGGTCGAGGACGCGGTCAAAGCAATCGGCAGGGCCGAAAGCCTCGCTGCGAAGCGCAAGTCAGCCGTCGCAAAGAACGCCAAGGAGTTCCCTTTGAGCGTCGCTCAGGGCATGGACAACCTCGGTGTCGCGCGCCTTGAAGCGCCATCCCGCAAGATCCCGCTTCGCTGGTACGAGCGGCAGATCGACGAGTGGGTCGACCAGGTCGCGTTGCTGTCGGAGAGCTTGTCGCCGTTCGGTTCGCCGATGGACAAGAACGGGATCAAGCGCCTGTTCGCCATGTCGATGTTTAGCGACTCGGTCGTCCACATGGTCAACAAGCGCGCGGTCGGCGCCTTCATCAAGCGCGTCGCCAGAGACAGCAAGGAGTTGCAGTCCACCATTAGCGCCAAGATCGGCGATATGGTTGCAGCGTCCATCAAGACCGACTTGTGGAAGGAGCCAGAAGTCAACGGCGTGCGCTTCACCGCGTACATCAGCGAATGGCTCGACTCGCTTCCGTCCAAGGAGCGGCGCGAGGTCATCGCCGAGACAGCCCGGTCGATCGGCAACTGGGCGGCAGACCACATCCAGGCGCACATGATGCAGGGCAACGCTTCCGCAGAGCTTGCTCGCCAAATACCTCCTGGGCTCGCTCAGCAGCTTGTGGTTGGCGAGAACGCTACGATGGCGATTGCCGGGTCGTCGTTCATCGACTGGGCCACTGGAGGGCGTTCTGCGTCGATGGTCCCGTTCGACGTCGAACTCATCCGCCAGCGCCTCATCGAAGCTGGAGCCATCACCGCAGACGGCACCGTCATGAACAACGCTGTCCTCGACGCCTTCGCTCAAGCGGCGGTTCAGAAGACCGGGATCTCGACGTGGGGCGACGAAGCTGTCGCCGCCCGCCTGACCGGGGCTGGCGTGTCCGAGTGGCTCAAGAGCCTGTCGGAGTTCATCGACCCGACCGGGGCCTCAGTCAGCGGTCGCAACCGGATGGAGCGGTCCAAGAGGGCGTCGGGCATTGGTGGCGCGGCGATGGTCGCTGGCGCCGCTGCCGGGGTGGGAGGCGCCATCATCGGCGCCCCGCTCGTCGCGACCGCTGGCGGTGCCGCTCTGGTCGCTGGCGGCCTCATGCGGGCGATGGAACCCAAGTTCGCTCACCTGACCGACTTCCTTTCCACCGTGCGCGGCGACTTGTCGCAGTCCATCGGCTACGCACCTGAGAGCATTTGGGTTCACCGCGCGATGGCGTCGGCGCTTGACGCCCAACTCGCCATGCTCAAGACCACGTCGCCCATCGAGAGCGTCTTCAAGAAGGGGCTTACCGCGCTGTCGCTCGGAACCTCGTTCATGAACATGCTGTCGAACGACGCCATCTACTCGTTCGCGACCGGGTCGATGCCGGGCCAGTTGTTCCGCGAGATGTTCGCAGTCGGCGACGAGATTGCGCTCTGGCGGCGAGGCGAGGCGAACAAGTACCAACAGGCCAAGTGGGACGCCTTCGCTGCCACCGGCCTCATGGAGTCGAGTTGGGTTTCCGACGTCATGCGCGACTTCGGCAAGGGCGACCCGGCGAAAGGCAAGGGAGCGCAGCTCTACCAAGATTCGATGCGCTTCTTCCTGACGGCCTATGCAGCGCAGGACGGGTACGCGAAGGCTGCCTCGTTCTCTCGCCAGTACGACGGCCTGCACGGCGTTGTCGGCCAGCTCCCTCCCGGTTATGGCCTGTCGCTCAACGTCGGTCACAACCGTTGGTCCTCGATCCGGCAAACGGCTTCTGGCCTTGAGGTCAAGCGCGGCAATGCGTGGCAGCCCATTGGGGACGGATCGCGGGAACTGTCGGAACTCATCGGCAAGGGCGCCGCGACGTGGCCCGCCAAGACCTTCTTCGACTTCAACCAGCTACCAGGCTTCATCAAGCGCGGCAGCGGCGTCTTCTCGCTGTTCTCGCCGTTGTTCGGGTGGGCGTTCAAGGCCATCGACGTGCCTGGCAAGCCCGGCATCGGGCACGCCGCCGTCAACTACTTCCCGTCGTCACAGTGGATCACCGACGACCCTAACTTGCTCCGCTTGAAGGCGCAGCAGGCGATGGACCTCAGCATCCGACGCGCCGTCTCGATGGCGTTCATGCGAGCGCCCGGTCGAATCCGCACGAAGCAGGAGCAGGGGCTTGCGGAGATCATGTCCTACGGCATTCCGCAATTCTCGCTCATCACCGCGCCAACCGAGACGTCGCCGGGAACCTACGGCCCGCAGGGCAACATCGTGGCGCTTGAGCCCTCCCTCGTGGGAATGTCCCTGCTCGCCGAGTTCCAAATGGGCGTCGCTGACATGCTCGGCTTCGGTCCCGAAACCGCTATCGAGCTTGCCAACGCCTCCATCGCCGAGTTGACGCCAGAGCAACGCGAGGCAATGCGCCTGCGCCGCATGTGGTGGCGCTACGCGACCGGCAAGTTGGGCTCACCCGCTGACTTGGTGCGCCTTGTTGGCGTGGGCGGCAACTTCGCCATGCCTGCCATCGCGGGTGCGCTGTCATCGCCGTATCGGGACGTCAACTGGAAGCGCATCGGCGCGAACCTCGCGTCAGGCGTGCTCGGCAAGACCACAATTAACACGATGGACGTCATCATCGGGCTCATGGACCCCGACAGCCAGACCACGACCAGAGAGATCGTCCAGGGCGAAGACGGCCAGCGCCCCGAGGATGCCTTCTTGTGGGTTGTCCGCTCGCTGACCGGCATCGGCGCTCGGGAGATCAAGTCGGGGCAGATCAAGAAGGACTTTCAGCGCGTCGAGCGCACCATGAAGCGCACGCTGGTCAACGGCGCCAACAAGGAGATCCGCCGCCTTCAAGCGCGCCTTTCCAGACCCGACGTCAGTCCAGAGGAAGCCGATGAGATCGTCAGGAAGATCACCGTCCTAAAAGAGATGGTGCGAGAACGGCGTGGCTTCATCACCGAAACAATGCGAGAATCGAGAGCCGCCGCGCGCGGCGAAGGAGCAAACCAATGACCCAGGCAACCAGCCTTCTCCCCCTCGGCGGCCCGCGCGTCGCAACAAACGCCGCCGCCCTCGCTGCGCCCGCCTACGCGAGTGCGACAAACAAGCCGTTCTTGGCGACGGACGGGAACCGCGCAAGTCGCCGTGTCCTGCTCAAGCTCAAGGGCACCGGAGCGGGAACCGGCAACATCGTCATGACCGTCTGGTACTGCGACCCGAAGACGCAGGAGGTTTTCATCGCTGACGACGTCGCCCTCGGCGGCGGGTGGACGGTTGCCTACGCTGGCGCCGCGAAGAACGTCGCGATCCTCATCGACACCCATGGCTTCGACATCGGCGTGAGCGCCACGGTCAGCGCGGCAAACATCACGGCGAACATCGAGGCGACCGCGAGCGAACTAGCATGAACGGGCGCCGGGCAAAGGGCAAGGCCAACCTCGCGCACCTCTGCGCGTCGCGTACCTATGGCGCCTCGCTGTGGTGCGACGCCGCTGACGTTGTTGCTGCTGACGGCGCGACGGTCGAGACGTGGCCAGCGAGGCAGGGCACCGCACCAACGCAGTCAAGCGCGGCCAAGCGCGCGAGCTTCAACGCCAAGGAGGGGATGCTCAAGTTTGATGGCGTTGACGATGCCTACCTCTGCGCCCTCGGCCTCGGGGCTGTGAGCAAGGCATCGTTCATCGTGTTCAGCGACACGACGACAGCCGAGCAACTCACCCTCGAACACACCGTCCAGGCGTACAACGGCAACGGCGCGGGAATCTACGTCGACACCGGCAAATACAAGGCGACGTGCGGCACCAACGGCACGCCGACCTCGCGAACAGGGACCATCGTCATGTCCCCGCGCGCGGTGGTCTGCGCCGCGATGGACAGAACGACGAACCCCGACACGATTGCCTCTGTCGGGAGCTACGGGTTCGACGACACGACGCCCTCGTTGACGGGAAGCGGCACGTTGACCTTCGCGACCGCGAGCGCGTGGATTGGAGCGCGCAACAACGGCGCCGCGTTCCAGTTCAGCAAGCACATCCGAGCGGTCTTCGTCGTCCTTGGCGCCATGACGCAGATGGAAATGGCGGCGCTCATCGCGGCGTACCGCAAGGTCTGGTGGTTCTGATGCCGATCTACACCGTATTCGTCCGCAAGACGACGAAGCAATACAAGGGCGAGGCCAACGAGGCGACGACCAGTTGCACGTTCAGAGGTGCAAGTGGATATTTCGTCGGGTGTTGCGTCGGAGACGTAACACCGGAGAACGTCGAGGCGTTCGCGCACGGCGAAGACCCGCAAGTCCTGCTTGCCGAGTTGGGCGTGGTTCTGGAGGGGGGCGATGAGGAGTGACCTAAAACACGTCATCTTGAGCGCCATCACCGCCATCGTCGCTGTTCTGCTTCTTGCCCACCTGACCGGCTGCTGCTCGGCTTATTACCGCTATGACGGCGAGCGGTACTACAAGGCCGTCGAATGCCCGTGGGGAAAGTCCGTGGAGTGTGACAGCGCGACACGTCTTCCCGACCCAGCAACATGGACGGAGGGCTGTCGATGAACGCATGTGTTCGCTGGCTGATGTTCGGCGCCTTGTCGTCGACCTTCATCGCGGAGCGCGCTTTCGGCGCCGGCGCGGCGACTGCGGACCCATCCAGTTCCACGCTTGAGAACCTGCTCCTTGGCGCCAACGCGACCCTCGTCGTCGCCGGCATCATCGGCATGTTCCGGCTCGCGATGGTCGTGCGCGAGACACTCGTTGAGCTTCGCCACCTACGCGAGAATCACGACAAGCTCGAGGTCCGTGTCGACAAGGTCGATGAGAAGGTCGAGAAGGTCGAGAAAAACGGGCGCGACGGGCGCGCAGAACTCTGGAACCACTTTCGCCAGTGGATGGGCCACACCCCTGTTCATGGCGTGCCAAAGGTCGACAAATGAAGAAGACCCTCTACAAGAGCCGAACCAACAAGACCATCGCAGCCATCGTCGCCGTTGCTCTGAGCGCAGTCATTGCCAAGAAGGCGGGCGTTGACCTCAGCGCCTACGGGCTGGATGTGGACACACTGACTGTGCTTATCACCGCAGGGCTTGGCGCTCTGGGGGTCAAGTTCCGCCTCAACGCCCGCGTCTATGACGAGCAGGATGTGGTAGCGCCGCAACCGAATTAGGCTGAACGCGCCAACTTGTAAGGCTTTCTTACAGGTTCGGACGACGACGCGGAACGGCTTATCATACCGCCCGCGTCGTCGCCCCGCACACCCGACACGCAAGTTGTTGGTGGTGGTTTAGTCGGTTATTGCGCTGAAAGGCAGGCCAAGAGCGAGCGCCACCGCCCGAACCGTCGAGACGAAATGGAGGTCCTTGGCCTTCTGCATTTCCGGCAGCTCGATGTAAGGCACCATACACGGGTGTGTCTTGGCGTCGAGGTCTTTGACCTTGCCGTAGACCCACCCGTCAGCGCGCTTGAAGTCGAGCCACGACCGATGACTGTCCTGCGGCGTGTTGCCGCGCAACACACCCTCAACACCGTTGATCGCTGACGCCTTGATGTCGTCGCTGGCGTCCGCCCAATTGGGCTGCGAGAAGTCCCCGTGTGCCTCACACCACGCTTTGTTGACGTGGTGGGCGGCAGCCGCACACGCCTCGATCTTCGACCCGCCCATCTTCGTCTCCTTGTGCGGCCCGTAGCCGCAGTTGCAACACTCCCCATCATCCCACCAGCATTCACAATGGGACTCATCCTGTCTTTGGGGGCAGAACCCTTCTTCAAGCGTCGCGTTCATGCGTACCACACCGGCCGCAGCCCGATCGCTTTGATTCCGTACATCACAGCAACGCCACCTGTCTCGGATCGAAGTTGCGCCACACCATCTCGCGACTGCGCTTGCCGCCTGTCTTGGAATCGTTGGCTTTGATGGTCGCGAACGGCTCAAACGGTAGCCAGTCCGCCGCCGGACCTTCGCAAACGGTCACGTCGCCAGCGCGCGTCGCACACCATTCGGCCAAGGCGGCGTAGTCGATCGCGGAACTTCCGGCGGGGTAGTGCGACCCCGCGTTGCCCTGGTATGGCGGGTCGATGAACCACCTTGCCTCAACGTCGGGGGCGTCGCGGTATGTTCCGACCATCACACGCC
>Ga0099846_1000135_pt1 | contig 28910 bp, 29 predicted proteins | sample CB_VirMetaG_FD_78180 | JGI IMG/M metagenome (GOLD analysis project Ga0099846, IMG submission 78180) | Freshwater to marine saline gradient viral communities from Chesapeake Bay - CB_1504_1 Viral MetaG | ecosystem: Environmental > Aquatic > Marine > Coastal | place: USA: Chesapeake Bay... | reverse complement strand
TCTATACCTGAAGTTCCTGAAGAACCTGAGTTACCGGAAGAACCTGATGAACCGGAAGATCCGGAAGTACCGTTTATACCTGAAGTTCCTGAAGAACCTGAGTTACCGGAAGAACCTGATGATCCGGAAGATCCGGAAGTACCGTCTATACCTGAAGTTCCTGAAGAACCTGAGCTACCTGAAGAACCGGAGGAACCGGAAGAACCTGATGTTCCATCTATACCTGAAGTTCCTGAAGAACCTGAGTTACCGGAAGAACCTGATGATCCGGAAGATCCGGAAGTACCGTCTATACCTGAAGTTCCTGAAGAACCGGAGGAACCGGAAGAACCGGAGGAACCGGAAGAACCTGATGTTCCATCTATACCTGAAGTTCCTGAAGAACCTGATGTTCCATCTATACCTGAAGTTCCTGAAGAACCTGATGAACCGGAAGAACCAGAGGAGCCGGAAGAACCGGAGGAACCGGAAGAACCTGATGTTCCATCTATACCTGAAGTTCCTGAAGAACCTGAGGAACCGGAAGAACCTGATGAACCGGAAGAGCCTGATGATCCGGAAGAACCTGATGTTCCTGAAGAACCTGATGTTCCATCTATACCTGAAGTTCCTGAAGAACCTGAGGTACCTGAAGAACCTGATGAGCCTGAAGTACCGTCAGTACCACTTGATCCTGAAGAGCCTGAAGTTCCAGATGTACCGGCAATTTGTCCAACAGACGTTATGACGTAAGAATAATTTGAACTACCTTCAGTATAAAATATAACATCACGTGATGGTGCATCTAAATTAGTTAAATAAATTCTACAAATCATTCTATTCGTAGGGTCTATTGAAATTGTTGTTAATACAATATCAACGTCTACTTGCCCTGGATTAACTGCATCTACATAAGGTATTTTAAAAATATTTGAAGATATTGAAGAACCTATCGGAGTACCTGAAGAATCTGTCAATTGTATTTCAACGTAAGCTTCAACATCCGCATTTGCTGCTGGTAATAAACAATATACAATAAAATTTTGAAAACCAGCTGGTATAATTGAATAACCAAGCTCTGGTGATAAAAATGATTCAACCAAAACATCAGATGCACTACCACTTAAAGATGTTAATTTTGTTACTTCACCAGTTGTTGTTGGTACCAAACTTAATTCTTTATAACCAGAAATATCTGAATTTATACTTTCATTAAAATAGTATATTTGACCTCTAGATATACCGTCAACTCCGCTAGAACCTGATGAGCCAGAGCTTCCGCTTGTACCATCTGTACCGGATGTTCCATCTGTCCCGCTAGTACCATTAGTTCCTGAACTACCTGAAGTACCGTTGGTTCCACTAGTTCCGTTTGTGCCTGATGTTCCTGAAGAACCGGAAGTACCTGACGACCCCGAAGTTCCACTTGATCCTGAAGAGCCGGAAGTACCGTCTATACCTGAAGTGCCAGAGGTAGCTGCTGCTTCTTTAGTTCCTATATTACCGCTTGCATCTACTACCAGGACTGTATCATCAGCTATGGCCGGTAGATTTGTAAGTTGTAAGTTTGAGCCAGTTATACTATTTGTTATATTGATTGAACCTGTTAGTTCAATATAATCTGTTATACGGAGAGAATTTAACACAGCGTCAGATCCGCTGGTTATAACTTTACGCCAATTAGGCATTTGCTACCTCCTTTCTTACTTTACAGTTATTAAAGTGCCATCTTAACATAGCATTTTTTTGCCCTTCTTCTAAACAGTGGGGGCATTTTGCCCGTAAGTGATTGCCTGTAAAGTTATCACCTCTGTTTAATGCTGATTTTCTCATTTTTTCTCTAGATTCTTCACTTCTAGGTGGGGCAGCTAATCTAGCTCGTCTAATGGCTTGTTTATGTTTAGCTGTAAGTAAAACGAGATTGAAGGTGTCGTCGGAGCCTCCTAGACTTTTTGGGATAATGTGATGACTCTCATAATATGTAGAATCATTTCTGTGTCTTCTAAGAGATTGTCTTCCAGAGCAGAGCGCTCTGCAGTGTTCCATGTAGTTCATATTTATTTAAATTATGGTTGGATACACCGAATGTGCGGTGCCCACTTCCCTTGAGGACCTATAATACTTTAATAAATATTAGCTTTTTTATATTTCTCTAATTTAACCAGTCTTTTTACTCAAAAAAATCTTTTCTATAAAATTTACCTAGGATGTTATCATTGATGTAGTTGTCTCTATTTTCTAATACCTCTTTTGTAAACAGGTACTTACATTCGAAGTATGTCAATCTTTTCTTATCTAACGTATTTTAATATTTCTCTTTTAAAGTCTTCTTTTTTACCTTCTTTTACTAATTCTAAGATTTCTTTTTGAGATCCGTGATAAGTTTTCCAATCCGACTCTGTTATTACTTTCTTTTTTAAAGGTGTTCTCCCCCCTACTCCTTTGCTTTTTCTCTCCTCTTTGAGAGTTTCTAACTCTTTTTTACCTAACCTCTTACTTCTTTCAAAATAAAGTACTTTTTTACCTATGTACTTTTTCCCTGTCGGTATGTGAGTTACTTCGTAAATAAACCCGTAAGTATCTTCTGGTATACTTTCTATGTTAGTTACAGGATTTCCTTGGTATATCCATAATTTTTCTGTCATGATTTTAGTGATTTTATAATTTGATCATCGTCAAAGACATCTTCTTGTTTGAAATACGCGCATGAGGAGATATCTTGAGATAGTGCAAATGGTTGATATAAGTTTTTTTGAAAATCAACCTGTAGTGTAAATTGATTTGCTTTAATATTTTTATGTAAAGTATATCCGTATATTTCTGGTTTAGTGGTGATCCAGCAAACTGTTGATGGTAGAGCAAAGGATGCTGCTAAGTGTTGGGAGAAAGAATCAATAAGAAGCCTTTTTTCTGCAAGTTGGAGAAGGATTGCTATGCTTCTAAATCCGTCTAGTGCCTGTAAAGTGTTTGGGTATATTTTTTGATCTTTTCTTTTTATATGTACTATCGAGTAATCATCTTTAAACTCCTCTATAACTCTCAATACAGTTGATTCTGGTATATCTCTTGTCCAAGAGTAATTATATTCTTGACCTACTGGACCTCCGTTTGGTTGGATTGCTAGTATTGGTTTTTCTGTTTTATAGAAAGGTCTAAAGTAATCTATTTCTGCTTGTGTAAGGTATATTTGAGGAGCTTCTCCATTATATTTTAACTCCCACTGCTTGCACCATATATTTAATAAATGATCTTGTTCTAAGATAAAATCCGTATGTGTGTAAGGATCTGTAAAATATAGCTTACAATCTGCTTCTCTGTTGTAGATATATGTTTTATAGAAAGGTCCATGTTCTCCGTTTTGATGAACGTAGTCTACTGCTGGGTTGTGTTTAAATACATCTGGGTAGTTGCATACTACATGTATTATATCTTTAGGATGTGCTTTCCTAATTACTTTTAAAATAGCTGTTGCTAGTATATGCTTACCTAATCCTCCATCTATGTGAAATACTACTGTCATAAGTTCATTGAATCAGAAAGATAGTAAAAATATAGATAGTAAACTACTATATACTATGGATTAATCTTAACCCAACCTCCGTCTGTATAGAAATACAAGTTAGGAGCACTATCAGATCCGGATACCATTAGCATTCCAGCTTCAGAACCGGAAGGAGTTGAATCTCTATTTACAAGCTGTATAATACCTGTGTAATTTCCAGTGATGTCTCCTGTATTTCCTGTTACTGTTAAGCTTTGAACAACTGCTTGGTAGTCTCTACTTGAGCTTATATTAGTTCCTCCTAGTACTACTGATCCTGTGTGTGCTGTATAATTACTAATACCCCCCACTATTGCGCTATCTCTTCCAGATATTATGTTACTTTCTCCTCCAATAATAGCTGAGCTTATTCCTGTTGCTGTTATTATATTCTCTCCTCCTCCAATAATAGCTGCTGTGCTTCCAGATACTATGCTTCCTTTTCCCCCGAGTAAGATTGAGCAATTCCCTAATGTCGTGCCCCCTGATCCTCCAATAGTAACTGAGTTATCCCCTGATGTGGTATTACATATGCCGAGAGCTATAGCTCCTACTCCTGTAGCTGTGCTTCGCTGTCCGCCGGCGAGAGCATAGGTTTGTGTAGCTTTATTACATGATCCTCCTAATACTGTTGCATAATCTGCTGAAGCAGTTGCATTATTTCCCCCTATAACTGTTGAATACTGTCCTGATGATATAGAATTAAAATTAAGATTATTTGGTTTAATAGCACCTGTGTTTGAACCTGTTTGAAAAATCTCTCCTGTTGCTGTTGCTGTTACTCCTGTTAACCCTGATCCGTCTCCTGTAAAAGATCCTGTGAAAGATCCTGTAAATGGGTTTGCTAGGGATATAAACTGTGCTGAAGATGAAATAATATTGGCAGGAATATTTGTAATTCCTGTATATGAAATTTGTCCTGATCCTGATACTAGGTTAGATGGTAAAGTAAGACTTGTTAACCCTGATCCGTCTCCTACAAAAGATCCTGTGAAAGATCCTGTGAAAGGGTTTGTTAGAGTTATAAACTGTGCTGAGGAAGAAACGATATTAGCAGGAATATCGGTAATTCCTGTATATGAAATTTGTCCTGATCCTGATACTATATTAGGTGGTAAAGAGAAAGAAAGATTAGTAAGTTCTGAACCATCGCCTGAAAATGATCCACTAAATGAACCGCTAACTCCTGTAGTATTTATAAAATCAACATTAACGCTTGACCCGCTTATAATTAAAGAGCCCGTAATAGATGCATCACCGTTTCTAGATCCATCCCACTCAGCTACTGCTGTTATACCTGTTAGACCTGTTCCATCTCCATAAAAACCAGCTGATGCTGATACACTACCAGTGATTATTAAGGAGTTATTTAATACGTGTTGATTAGCCATGTTTTGATTTATTTATACTTGTCGTTTAAATGCTGTGATTAACATATTTACTTCGTAAGTACCGCTGGCAGCGTCTAACTGCAAGGTTGCAGTTGAACCATCAGAAGTGATATTAAATGATGTGAGGTTAATACCATCGGTTGTTTCGGTATGAGAATCGTTAATTGTAGTTCCTCCTGATTGATCCCAAGCTCCTAATAGAGTTCCAATTTTCTTTTCATCTTCACCGGTATTAGTTAAAGAATAATCTGCTTTAAATCCTGTATACCCGGTACCTGATATTGAAAATTGTTTTATATTGTGAGTTCCTGATAAGGAGCTTGAATGAAAGTGAATTAATTCTACTCCTGGAGCTCCTGGAAATCCTGTTGAACTTACTGTAATTGTATTAGAAACATCTAATGCTCCCGATACTATCAAGGATCCTGTAATAGATGCATCACCATCTCTAGATCCATCCCATTCTGAGGTTATTCCTGTTAGCCCTGTTCCGTCTCCTACAAAAGATCCTGAAAATATAGAGCCTGATATAGAGGCTACTTTTGTAAAGTCAACTATATTATTAGAACCTGATACTATAAAGGAGCCGGTAATGTTTGCATTTCCATTATGAGTTCCATCCCATTCAACCCCTGTTAAGTTAGATCCATCCCCGTAATAAGATGTAGCTACTACTGACTGACTTACTAATAACGAACCGCTTATAGTTACGGTATTTATAGAGAAGTCACCACCGATTAGAGGATTACCTGATCCGGATGCTATATAAAGTCGGTTGTTTTCAGTTGTGTTTGGCGTTGATGGGCCTGCTGTATTACCTATGTATATATTGCTTTGTCCGCTTTTAAGATTGAGTCCTGCACAAGTTCCTATTGCAGTATTAAAGTTACCACCAACTGTACTTACATTGAAAAGGTTAGTAAGTGTGCGATAACCTACTCCTGTATTGTATCCGTTTCCTGCTACGCTTTTCAAAGAATCATAACCCAAACTAGTGTTCCCAGTACCTGTTGTTAATACACAGAGTGTACTAAACCCAATACCAGTATTTCCAGATCCATCTCCTATAGCTGATGCCATAGCGCAAGATCCTATTACAGTGTTAGCATTTCCAGTATGGGTTTGTGCTGCTTTGAACCCTACTGCTGTAGTGTCTCCTCCTATACATTTTCCTGCACAGGAACCTATTGCAATATGTCTGTACGATACTGTAGGGGTATTTGCTGCTGCGCAGTATCCTATAGCTATACTATCTGTTGGGGTCCCTATAGAACTACTATAATTCTGATAACCTAGTGAAAGGGTAGATGTAGCTTTATTAAAAATACTTATATTTGTATCTACGGTTACTCTTCCATTAAGGTCAGATTCTCCATATACTGTAAGTGATCCGGTTACTGTAGAAGATCCTGATACTATTATTGGACCTACTAGAGTAAGGCTTCCTGTAATGCCAGCTGAGCCTGTATATGGGAATGTGTCTGCAGATACTCCGGTTAAACCAGAGCCATCTCCTACAAAAGAGCCACTAAATATAGATCCTGATATAGCTGTTACGTTTGTAAAATCTATATTAATATCCGATCCACTTATAATAAGGGATCCTGTAATAGATGCATCACCATCTCTAGATCCATCCCATTCTTGTGTTACGGTTAGTCCTGTTAAGTTAGTTCCATCTCCATGAAATGAACCTGAAAAGATAGAGGCTGATACCTGACTGCTAAAGGTAATCTGACCTGTTCCAAAATCCCCGTACATTAACGGTGTGTCCGATCCTGTATTATGAATGTAAAGTTTATTTGATTGAGCTGTATTTATTTCAGGACCTGCCTGGTATCCAATGTATATATTATCATCTCCAGAGGTGAGGGTAATCCCAGCTTCTTTCCCGATTGCAATATTGTTATTACCGCTGGCTGCACCACCTAACGCTCCATAACCTATTACTGTAGATCCAGATGCATCGGTTGCGTTATCTAGGGATTGGTATCCAATTGCTATGTTATCTACTCCTATTAAATTTTCTCCTGATTGGTATCCTATTAATATGTTTTTATTAGCTCCTGAAATATTTCCTCCAGCCTGTTCTCCTATAAGTATATTTTCATTCGTATCATCTAAGTATAAACTCCCTGATAGTCTAAGAACTGTCCCGTCAAAATTAAAATTAGGCTCCCCCTGTAGAGACCCACTTAATCCAGTAGCAGTCAGCATGTACCCGCTTACATTATTTGTTATAGAAACTGAGCCTGTTGATCCAGCACCAATAGGTATAGTGTAGAAGTCCCCTGCAGTTGTATCGAAATGGAGTCTTAGTGTAGCTCCATCATCATGAATCGAACTTGAATAAAATACAGAGCGGAAGTTATCATCCATCTGTTGATGTGAAAGAGAGGTACCTAATTCTAACCTATATGTAATTCCCGGGATTGCCATGTTATGTCTTTATTATAAATATCTTTATATTAATTACTTTTCTAACCTAGATAAGTTGTTCTACTAGTTTCATACCAGTAGTTTCCATCAGATACAAAACTAATTGTATATGTTTTACTTTTTGCCACTGTTAAGTTTCCTTGTACTTTAAAATTAGTATCAAATGATACCGTATTTGTAGATAATATGTTAGGTTCTATAATCACTGTTGCCTCTATCCCTGATATTATTTCTCCTGAAGTAAATGTAATATCTCCAGTGATTGGAGCTTTTACAATTTTGCTTGTGGCAATACCCAGGTCTTGTGTGTCTACAGGGTTTATGGTATACTTTCCTCTCATCTGTCCGTTAACATCTAAGGTTACGGAAGGGGCATTTGTTGCAATACCGACTCTTTGGTTTGATTTAAATGTTGCAATAGAAGTTGCACTAGCGTAGGTTTCGTCAGTAGATGATATAATTGAAAAAGAATTCTCCCCTGTGGTTGGGGTTCTGCTACTGTATTCTGATAAGCTAATTACTACGTGTCCTCCTTTAGAGTTTGTGCTTGTAAGAGGGCCAGAGAGCATTACTCCATATTCGTTAATATTACTGCCTAGTACATTACTTTGGTAAACTGTAGATGGAATAGGTCTTATAATAGACTGTGTACCCCTATCTCCTGTTTTCTGAACACCTATTCCTTCAGCTCCTAGAACGGATAGTTGTCTATTTGTGTTACTATCAAATATACCTAAACCTATTGAGGTAAGTGTTGAAATAGTGTTACTATTAATTTGTAAATTGAGCTTATTTACAGCCTCTAGGTATATGTTACTTCCTTGGGTATCGGTTGTATCGGTTTTTCCTATCTGTCCAAGTCTAGTTGTCCCATTATAGAATACTATTTGAGCTTTGTTGGTTGGAGTACTTACTCCTGATGTTGCAAGTCTTATCGTTGCTGTGTTATTAATATCACTAACTATATGAAGTCTGTCGTTCACTAAGTCTGTTCCTATACCTACACGGAAACGAGTATTATCGTAATACAGCCTAGAGCTTCCTCCGAAGACTCCGTTATTATTATATTGAATAGCTCCGTTAGGTCCGTCAGGATTGCTTCCTGATATAACTGTAGTGGTTGTTCCTCCGTTAATACTCACTGATTGATACCGGTCAGGTCCGTAATCTTCTGTTCCTGTATCTAAGGAATCACTTCCGGTATAGTGAAGTCTGAGTTCTGATCCGCTATTGTGAATAGAGCTTGAATAGAAGAGTTGGGACATGTTTCTGTCCATTTCTTCATACGTTAATGCTGATCCTTTAAGTGTTCTTAAAATAATACTCATTTTTTATATCTTTATTAGGTATAGTCTTCTAATTGTTTAAATCTATTTACTCCAAAGTTCATATCTAACTTTACAATAATTGACATATCTGTATCTGCTGATGTAGGTAAGGGTTGTCCCATCTTTGCTACAGCTACTAGTTCGTGTACATCATTGTAAAGCCCGACAGTAGTTATATACGGTTGGAAGTATGAACCTGATATATTTGCTTTTTTCTCACCTGTTGTAGTATCTAAAGCTGTTTTGTTTAATGTATGGTTAAATTCTGCAGTTTTAATCTTACAGTGGTAGTTGTGAGTATAAATAGGTTGATTTGATTTCCAGCTTATAATTGCGTTAACGTAATAGTTGTAGTACATTGCAATTTCATCATCGGTGATTATTATTTGACCGTGAGAGTATATTACATTTCCTACTACCCTGTTTCGGAAGTTTTGTACAGGTTCTTGATCTAGGTACTGTCCTGGTATTGGTTCTGTTTCTATTACGTAATCTGATTCGTTTTCAATATAGTCAAATTCGTTTTCATTATATTGTAGGTAGAGGTTACCTTCTCCATCATCTACTATTACTCCTAAGGTGGATAAAATAGAGTCGTATATGTTTTCTATATATAAGTTATCTTCCGGGTCAGATGAGGTTCCGTTTGGATCAGTTTCAGCGTCTGTTACGTAATTATTTAGAATATAGTTGCTTCCTGTCCCTGGTAGGAGATCAGGTCTTATTGATACAGATCCTGGTTCAATGTGAGTACCGTACATCTCTTTGGGTAGAGAAAGTACTGCAATTCTTTCATTCAAATATCTTGATCCACTTATGTTGTATGAGGATTGAAGGTAGTTTTCATAGGAGCTGCTTGTGAGTATTTCTGAGTTATTAAATAGGCTGTAGTAGAGGTGGTGGGTGCTATGGAATGTTAACCTTCTGTTGAAGGAGGATGTTACTATACTGTTTACACCTCCACCGTAAACTATATCTTGAAGTTCAGAGTAGTACGGACGAGAGCCAGATAAACCAACTATGTTAAGTATTCCTAAATCTCCGTACTGGCTTCCGCTAGCAATCCATGATTTGCGAGCGGTATACGTCGTAATAAAAGCATCTTGTTGATTTAGTTTTTTGTAAGCGCTCATTCATTAATAGTCAAGTTTGATTCTAATTAAAGCTTCTTTTGTAAAATCTTTAAGTAACGGTCTTGATAATTTTGCTACTGCTACTAGGTCATTATTATCATTATACAGTCCAACTGTTGTAATATAAGCCTGTGGTGAATTAATCATTACATCATGAGTAATTTCTCCTGAACCGGTAATATTAGAGGGATTAGTAGAATAGTTAAATTCACTATTTCTTACTCGAACAAATACGTAATTAGAACTAATCGTTTCTTCAGACTGTAGACTAAAAGATTCTCCTTGTTTAATTGAGTTATAAATTTTAGCTGGATTGTTTACAGTACCTGTTACTCCATCTACATTTACAGTACTTATTATATTTTCTGCTTCTATAGCTAATCTATTTAAAATAATTACCCCTACGTCTGGTAGAAATTTTCCGTAACTTCCATTAGCGGCTGAATATCCATCTCCTCCTTCGTCTACATTATAGGCGCTTCCTGCTGAGCCGCTTATAATTTCGTAGACTCGGCCTGCATCTACATAAGATATGGTTGTAGTATCGTTGCTGTTATCTGTTAAGTGAAGTATATTTGAACCGCTAGCTAGTATGAGTTCAAATGTACCGGGGAAAAGTTTTTCTTTATACCTACTTCTATTAATGTTAATGAAGTAGAATGAGTCTGATGTTGTTGTTCCGAAAGTAAAAGCTGAATCTTCGTCTCCAAATACAAGGTTTCTGTATTGTCCGTATAGAGTAGTGGTGGGAGAAACTCCTGGTACGTTAGTATTATAGGGTGCTTCTCCTCTTCCTAACCTATCTCCATACCCTACAGCCATTTGACTTCTTGCAGTACTGTTGAACTGTACTGTATTAATATCTTGATCGTATATTGAATAGTAGTAATTTCCTGTGTTACTAGCTATTTGGGCAGAAGAAGTAAAAAAGGTGGTAAGTTCGATAGCATTTGTCGACCACAGGGGTGCTACAATTGAATCTGCACTTATTGAAATATCTTCTTGGTCTAATCTTTTAAATGACATATCTTATTAGTTGTTTACTTTTACGATTGTGATTGGAATGGTAACTCTTGCTCCTGAGTCTCTTCCTATTACTGTAATGGTTGTTTGAAGAGTAGTTCTATCGGTTCCAAAGAGAGTGTTAACTGTAGTTGCAGCTAGGTTAATTGAGGTTCCAATAACTGTTTTAGATACATTTGTACCTAAGGTTGTTGTTGAATTTAATTGTTCTGCTGCTGGTGTGTTTACTCCTACTCCGTTATATGTTTGCATTGTTCTAGCGTCAGCGATAGTAGCTACATATCCTCCTGCTTCGAAAGTTTGAGAAGATCCTAAATAATTTAAAGTTTGTGGAGTGATAGCTAAAGATGCTCCTTGCTTTAATCTTATTGCTGTATATCCTAAATCTAATATAGGAAGCTTAGCTGTTCCTCTTGGGAGAGTTGTAATCTTATATTTCATTATCTGGGTTTCGTCTGGAAAAGCTTCAAGTAGAGGAAGGTTTTCTATAGCCTGCCCGTAATAAGCAGAACCTAAAGGATGTAAAGGATTATATAGTGTATAGTCTATTTCATCATCCCCTAAGGCAAATTGTGTAATACTGAAGGAGCCATCTCCTCTAGCTAAAAGCTCTCTTCCTTTTTTAGTCAATATAGCATCGACTGTTACGATTGAATTATCTAAATATCCCATGTTTGTTTTATTCTATATAGTATAAATATCTTATTTTAATGTTTTACTTTTAATTTTATGGCTCTACTCCTGTGAAGTATAGAACCTGTGGGCAAAGTGAGCTTGAATATACTGTTCCGTAAATATCCGTATATAAAGCTGTATTATTATCACTCACATAAACTATGCTGTTGTCTAATGTTGCTGATTTTGTAGTAGATGCTGTAAATCTAAATATATCTGTTCTATCTACTTTATATATCTCTGTACCTGCTATGTGAGAAGAGTCTATAGTCCCTACATAACCTCTAGTGGCTCTTATATAGGGAGGGTCTGCTAGGGTTTCTACAGATAGTACCCTTATCTTTTCGTCATCTATAACTAAGATATCTCCAGACTCTATTGAACCTGTAATAAAAGATCCACTAACATATGGTATATTCTGACTTCCTGAGGTTATTAATGTCTCTAAGTATATCCCTAAGTTATTAACAGTGAATGTAGGTAAATCGGTAGGTCCTGTTTGAAATAGTTCTTCAAATATTCTTTGACTAGATTGTATATTACAGTATACATCTGATGAGGCGTTTGCACTGTATACCTCTCCTTGAAAAGCTCTACCTGTTATACTTGGGAGCAGTCCTGCGTAGTTATCAGCAGAAGTTTTTGTACCATTGTATCTTGCATTTGACCACCCCGTATCTGAATATAAGCTATCTTGTACCTCTGCAGGTTCAGCTGTTCCGTTGTATATGGCTTCGAAGTTAGATGGTGCTGCTGTGTTTTGTTTTCTATCAGATTTTTCTAATATCTCAGAACTTCTTATTGCTTGAGCGTTATTAAACCTAGCGTTGTAGTCAGCAAAAACAAATTGTAAGTCATTTATAAATGGAGAAAAGTCTATATAGGTGTCTAGCTGGCTTTCAGGGTCTTCCAGTAGGGGGTAGGCGGTTGAAGGTATTTGGAATGGTACTGTCCTAAAGTAGAAGAAAGAGGTGTATCTACTGGGACTGTATGGGTAGAAGTGTCTTGAAATTATATCTAAAGAATAATCGAATCCATCAAAACTAAATCTAATTTTTTCTACTCCCTCTAATATTCCAAATAGGTTTACATCTGGTATACCATCTACGCTTTTAGCGTTTCTAGTGACGGTTAATCCAAGTATATAGTAGTTAATAGGAGTATCTGTACGAAATGCACCCGGTACCCCTACTGCGTTGCCGTCGTAATTTACATTGATAGTAAAGGGAGTATTTATATTGACTCCTGTAGATAATGTATGTAGTGATAAGAATTCTCCTTCGGTCATAATTTTACTTTATTTAACATTAACAGGCATTTATACCGCTTTCAGCCCACCAGCTTCCATTCCAGTATCTATAAATTGAAGTTCCTGGCTGTACCTGCCCTGTGTTAGAATAGTATCCTGCAGGTGCTAGAGTAGTACCATTATCATCTTCATATATTAAGTACCCTTGGTTTAGTATTACAGCTCCTAGCTGCGATTCAAAACAGTATATAGGTATTTCCCTTAGTATATTACAAGCAGTATTTCCACCGTCGGGGCTGTAAGCCATTGAACGTAGGAGTGCTAATTGATTTACAGAAGGTCCTGGTATAGTAAAATTGGGGGTACCTGCTGTACAGAGTCCAGAGTTTGTTGCTGAAAATGCTACGCTTTTTATAGCTGAGGGAAGTATGTTATTATTTGTAAATAAGTAACTTAAAGAGCTTGGGTTGTTTGGATTTCCACTATATCTTTCATATAAGTTATCTGGGTTATTTTCTAGGAGGAGCTGTCCTGCATCTCCTGTACTAGTTATATTTACTGGTCCATAAGTATTAATTTCCCCGCTAGGCATTTCGTAATTAATAACTACTCTATACTCTGTATTTGAGGTTGTCCCTATAAAACAATTTTCAACTCTATAGTATGGTCGGGATTCAGGCTGTGTTGGGATTGTTCCAACATATGTGGTTGCAGGTGTATTATAGAGTAAAGAACATTCTCTGATCCTAAAAGTTTTAATAACTTTACAGTTTGAATCGATAATATCTTGTAATTTAACCTCTACTAACTCCCCTTCGTTCCCTGTAAATATATAGTTCTCTGCTTCAGCTATAGTAAGTGGAGATTCGTTTATGTAGATACTACTTAAGGTGTTATCGTTTCTCTCAAACCAGGAGAGTAGATTGTAGTAGATATCTGTGTATACGTATGTGTTTGGTTGTGCCCCTGAGAATACCATACTGCATATTACTTTTGCGCAGTAGGTTGTTGCTACACAGCTAGGGTTTATTATCCCCTCTGCTCTTATTACCTCTAAACCGTATTGGTTACCGTAGCTGAAATCGAAGCTATATTCTCCGGGGTTTGTAAGAATAGGGACTCCTCCAACAAAGTAGTTGAATCCTTGTAATGTTCCGTAAAGAAACAAGCTAGCAAGGTTATAGGGGTTTCCTGTAGAGTTTAAGATGTAGGGTGAACTAAGTGTTCCAAGACTTTGGATAATGCAGGAATCTTCAGGTATCTCTTTAAAGAATTTTACATCATAAATTACTTCCGAGTAGTCTAGGTTTTTGAATGGATTATCTCTATTTAATTCTCCATCAGTGATTACTATACTACTTCCGCTGAGTTGTCCGTCAAATCTTGCTTCTTCATGCCCTCTGGTATAAGATGCATTACCTCTTGTATCAATCCACTGGTGTATTTCTGGCCCTAAAGGTGTTGTGACTGTTTCTATATAGCTTGTTATAAGTGAACCACTAGGTACTATGGTATTTACTTGTGCTACTGCTTGGGGGTATAAGATTTCTTGAGAAAAAGATTCATAAACCCCGCCGGAGGATGCAATAATGAATGCTGTATCTATGGAGCCAGAAAATTCTGGTTGGGTCCAGGACATAGCTGGTGATTCATACTTACTTCTCTCTAGTAAGTGGGGTTTTATTATAATTCCTGTATCTGCTACCGCTCTAGCAGGAATAAAATCTCGTACCATTCTAAAGATAACATTATCGAAAAATTTTATAAGTCTGATAAAGTCTTTTAGATCGTAGGAATCAACTCCTGTAAATACTTCATTGGCATAGTCTCTAAGACTGTAGTATAGATTGGTAGTAGTTTCTCTAGGATCCCCAATATGATTATCGATATTAAATGAAGAGCTTGGAAATAAAACAGCAGATTGTGATAAGATATAGTTATCTACATTGTGGGTTGGGGAAAATCCAACCTCAATAGAATGTAGGTCTTGTGTGTAAAAATTATCAAGGGTTCTTATAGATGTGTACTGAGATATTGTACTATTTTCTGTTCTACTACCTGTATTATCGAGTCTTATTTTATCTAGAGAACCTGTCCAAGCTTGTTCTCCTCCAAAGAAGGGTGTATTTTGAGAAGACTGTCCTCCGTATATTCTTATCTGCAATGTCTCGGAGGGTATACCAAAGCAGTTTATAAGAGCTCTTAATCCACGTTCAGTACCTTTACTTTTCATTAATAGAGGAAGATTGTGGTAAATTCTTTTATATATTTCCTTTTGGTAATCGTTTTGTGAGATAGGGTGGTTAGAGCCTGTAATAATAGGTTCTAGGTTTGGCTCGATATCGTCTATTTCGTAGCTGTTTGCTGTAAAGTACCTAAAGAGGTCTGTAGCTGATCTATTGCTTGTATATAGCTTTACCCCGAAATTCTTAAGTAAATCTTCAACTAAGTCTTTAGATACTCCTCTATTTAGTCTATTATCTGCATCATACTTTTTTGATATAGCATCAGTATATATCCAAAGATTATCAAAATGTTGACCTATCATGTGTATAAATAAAACGTAGGCATCGTTGGATAAATCTTCTTTTAAGTAGCTAGGTATTGAATTAATTAGAATATTCTGGTTTTGAAGATCATAGTTACTTGCATCAAGTACTTCATTGTCAAACCATGTAATTGCTGCTCCTGTTGATGATCCTACATTGATGTAGGGTTTTGATGTATTTCCCTTAGGCCAAGAAGTTGATCCACTTTCGTAGTACAGATGTCTTTCGTAGTGGTCAAGATTATTTAACAGACCGTTTATAAGTCCTTCAAAATATTCTCTACTTCCTGACACTCCTACTCCAATGTAGTTAGGGAGGTTATTGTTTATAACATCTAAACTATATTGGTAAGATTCTACTAGTTCTAATTTATATTTAAAATTTCTAACTCTCTCTTCTGCTGAAGAGAAGTTTATAAAATTAGTGAAGTCTGTGTAGTCGATGCTAAGTTCTGCTCCTTTTTCGTTAAAGAGAGAGTTTAATTCCCGGTAGGAGTTATTTGTTGGAAAGCTGAATAGCTCATTGTAGTTGTAGTATCCTGATGGTTCTGTAGTCTCTACATCGATCTCTACGTTAAAGTTAGGACTTCCTAATGTAGGTACTACTGGTAGGTCTGGTGTTATTGTTGTTGTAATCCTATATGATACAGACTCTGCTACTTTCTCAATTATGTTTAACCTTACTTTTAAATTAACATTACTTGGTAGTGGTTCATATAGTTTTACCAGTACTGCATAAGTATCTCTGTATTCTTCTATATCTATGTTAACAGAGGAGTAAAAAGTATTTTCTCCTAAGTACAACTGCAGGTTGAGAGAGTATACATCTTGTTGTATTTTGCTTAGAAGTTCTTGAGTTTTGTTAAAAACTTCTGCTTTTTGTAAATTTACTGATACTAATCTAAGTTCAGTTCTATCTGCAGATATACTTTCTATGTAGAAGTCTTCAGGAGTATTTGTTGTTGAATATGAATAGTCTAGGAAGTTGTATAGGGCTATTGCTTCAATATCGTTAAAAACATATTGCCTATAGTCTTGAAGAACATCTAGAGTAACCTCTGAGTTGCCTATAGTATTATTTAGGGAATCTCCAGATAGAATTGAATAATTTGTATAGTTCTCTATTGTTGTTAATTTTATACCATCTAATGTGTAGTAAGATAGCTCGATAAAATTATCATTAGCTTTGAATGTTGTTGGTATTGTAATGGAGTTTATAAGTTGAGCATCTACATTAGTTAATGTCTCGAACCCTGGCATATCTATTGAATCTGTCTGTACTATGTTGTATTTAATTTCTGCCATTTTTAACTGTTAGTTATCTAATTCAAATAACTGTTGATTTAAGTCTAAGACTTGTTGCTTTAGTTGAGATATTTCATTTAATAGCGGTTGAATATCTTGTGTTGTCTTTTCAAAGTCTGTTACCTCAGAACTACTAATTAATAAATACTCGTGTGAGTTACTTTCTCCCTTGAGTGGAATTGTATAAAAGAGTTTATCATATAACCTAAAAAGTTCTTCTACGGTATCTGTATCTACTGGAGGAGCTGGTTTTACGAAAGTCTTAAATTCGGTATCAACTAAATTTACGATTTGATCTTTTCTGTAGGATTCTTTAGTTATCCTTATTCTTTCTTTAGCCATTTCTAACTACTTTAAATACGTTTTGATTATCCCGAACTACAGTACTTCCGTCTAAGTCTGTTTTAATTAATATACGGTAATATCTTTCAGGTTGCAACCCATCCATATAGACATCAAAAAATGCCCCATTTGGATCACAGCTTATCTTTGTAAAATCTGTATTAAAATCAACTACCATCTCTTCTGTATTTTCATCCCTAAGTCCCCAATATGATGCTGATGGTAGTACGTAATTAGTTAAGTATACTGAAGATGTTGTAAAAGTTCTTGTCGGGTATTTTGGTTTAGCTGTTATTCTAAATCTCTGTTTACCGATATCCGGGTAGGTGCCTTTATTATTTTTTATATCTATTATTGTAATATCTGTTGTGAGTAGTTGTAACTCTCCTTGATCGTAAGTTGTATCATCCCATCCAAACTCTAAATATGGTGGGTATATTGTATTTGTATCTTTTCCGAAGTATTTTAACCTAATTGACCCGCTTTCGTTAAACTCTAAACTATCCTGTATCTTAACAATAAATCCCTTATTTGCTAGAGTGTTATCGTACATCTGTTTAACTGCAGCAGTAACATTTATATCAACGTCGTTTGTAGAGGATAGTGTATGTATTTGAGAGAATTCCATTGACTCTCCGTTAGAAGATGTATACCAGTTTCCTCCTCCTTCTGAACCTGTAGCGAATGAGCTGGTTACATTAGTTGGGTAACCTGATGTTAACCATGCTTGAGTTTCATAAGCTTTTGTATATTCCCAACTTACTCCTGTTTTATTAATTGGATTATCTCCAAACTTGCCTGTTCCATTATCCCACTCCCCACTATTTACATAGATCGGATAAGCGCTTATTGAGTATTGTGACGGTATCTGACTTGCATCTGCTAAATATAAATGTAAACTTGAACTAAAATTTGTATCTCCAATCTTATTGTCGATTATATCTACTATCTCACTATTAGCAAACTTCATTAAAATACGATTAGTTTGTCCTACACCTGTTGAGTTTGGATAACCTCCTATTTCTATAATCTCATCTTTACCCGCATTTCCTGTAGGTTGTTCTGTGGATATAAATGTATCTTTCTCTGGAAATATTCTGTAGATTGCCATATTATAGTGTTGTTGTTCTTCCTTTTATATCCTGGTTAGGAAATTTTACTTCAAATATCATCGTATCATAAGAAGGGTATACTATGTTATTTCTTGTTGCTCCTTTGATATCGTAAGCGTATTCCGAGTAGGTTTCCCCCTGTTTATTTATTATCTCCACTTTTTGAACTGTCTGTACTCCTACCACTCTGTCTAATACTCCATATATTGAAGATAAATCTATAGGCTGGTTTATATTCCATTTTGTTATGTTAAAATAGTCTACCAACGTATTGGTACATGATAGTAAAACATCCCTGCTGTTATAATTAGACCTTACTAGGATATCAAAATTAACTCCAATATTTACTATAAATGCATCTTTTATGTTTATTGCATCAGTTAATATCATGTATTGGGAGAGATATGTTTTTAAGTTTTGTTTCAAGTTACTGCTAGCAGTGGTTAATCTCCTATTGTTATCATAAGCAAGTACGTACATAGATAATGCTAAAGGATTATTATCTATTATGCTATCTGTAACATTCCCTGTACTCCCTAATCCATCTTGAGTTACATATACTTTACCTACTGAGCCGTATTTAGAAGGAAGTGACATCGCTCTTACTGTATAGTCCTGTAAGGTTACTGCTCTTCCTTGTTCTGCAAAGGACCTTAAGGAGTTTTGTCTTAGTTCTTCTACTGTATCTCCATCCTTACCTCCGGTTGCTGCTACAGTATTATTGAAAGCTAATGTTCCTTGGTATGTAGTATCGACTGCAGTAGAAGCTGCTGTATACTGTGTTAGTGTGTTTGCTGGTACGTTAGCTTTAACTCCTCCGCCTACTAGGTATCTGATTGTTAATGTTGTATTTGATGGTGCTAGTCCGTATGTTTGAGTGTATAGATAATTAGAAGGATCATAAGCTATGTTTAAAGTACCTACTCCTTGATTTGTTCCCATACCTACATTAGTTGGATCTGGTGTAAATGTTGTATCATCTGTTCCTACTACTCCTGCTCCAAACTGTATTAGTAATTGACCTTGTGAGTTAAATCTAGTTACAAATCTCCTAGGAACTTTTTGAAGGTTGGTTATAAACGGAACTAATGCATCATCTGTAGATGTGTTTGAAGTATCTATAAAAACTGTTTCTTGCCCTAAAAATGGCACTTCGTACCAGTTGTTTGTATCTTCATCAACTATATCTAGTACTCCGACAATGCTAGCATCGTCTACTGTTATTGTTGCGTATTTTTCACTATCTGTAAAAGTGGTGGTGAGTGTTTTTATCTGGCTAGATACTGCTTTAACTCTCTTTTTGAGTAAAAACTCTGTAGGGACTCCTGTATTTCCATCTAGAGAATAGATAGAGATCTCTGTAGGTTCGTATGAACTTGAGAATGAAAAATCTATTTCCCTGTCTATTAAGAATGGGATACTTCCTGCTGAGTCTGATCTAATTACTGTATTTCGTGATACTGTTAATGCCTGGTTCCAATTCGGAGTTGATGTGATTGGGTCTGCACCTACTCTTTGTGTTACTTCTAATACTACCTCTGCAACTGTTGTTACTTTTGGCTTGTACCCCATCATATAAGCTAAAGTATATAGGTTAGCTGGTTCTTTAGCATATTGTAAGAATGTCTCTTGTAGTTGTATATCTTGGTAGAAAGATAATACGTCCCCCACGTATGCTGCCATCTCCATAAACATCATTCCAGGAGATGTTGGAGAAAAATCATTGTAGGTATCAGGGAAGTAGTTTTTAGTATATTCTATTAACTGTTGTCTGAAGTCGCCAAATTCCCTATCTACGTATTTTATATTTCTATCTTGAGCCATTATTGTTCAAAGTTTATCAGTAATTCATCATCAATGTTTGTTTCTGAAATAGAGTAGGTCATATAAAAGGATATTGTATTTATATCTGGTTGTGCTTCTACTCGCATAGTTGTTGGAAGAACTCTAGGAAAGTAAAGTGATAGTCCTTGCCGGATAATATTTTTTATTTCTTCTAATCTATCTTGAGTAATATTTTCGAAAACCTGATTTCTTAACGGAGTTCCAAAGGTTGGATTTAGGTATCTTTCTCCTATTCCTGTTAGAAAGTAATTTATAATATTAGTCTTAATAGCGTCCTTTGTTTGATATGTTGAGTTGAATACAGCGTTACCAGAGAAGGGAAGGGACACTCCCACCGCTTTCCTAGGTTGTAAATCTAAAGGGTTTATTTTTCTAATATTGAATGCCATACTATATTACTCCGTATTTTTCTTTATCTTTTTGAACCGCAGCTTTGTATATACTTCCTGCTTTTTTGAGGAAATCAAGATTGCTAAGGTCTATTCCGGGTTCAGGTCCTGATTCATTAATACCCATGTTATAAGCTATTGATGAAGCAAAGCTAGGTTTTTGAACCATATCACTATTTCCTGTATATATATTTTTATACTCTTCATTAGTCATTGCGGCTCTGGTCTCTTCTAGCATTTCCATTACTGGGGTATTACTTGTTTGTTTATGTTTCTCTACTGGTTTTGATAGTGGTTGTCTGTATTGTTGAGATATTACAGATTCCTCTGTTGTTGGTGTACTTGCAATCCTTACTGCTTCGGTCATTACTTCTTGTAACTCCTCCTTTACGGCTGCCTTTACTTCTTCTCGTATGATTTTTCTTAATTGATCGAGTTTCATAATAATAAATAGTTGGTTTATGGAAGTTGGTTATCTATTCTAAATTTTAATTCGTCGAGGAGTATTTGTGTGTTAGAACTGAATGAGGGTTCTCCTTTTAGTATAATGACTCCTATGCTATCCTTAGCTACCGCATACCTTCTAGGTACGGGGTTTACTCCTTGTTCTTCGGTTAATATAGCTAGTACATAATCTTTTCCATTAGTGCCTCTATGTGTAAAATCTTGAGTAGGGGTACTGCCTAATGGTATAGCTTCTGTAGGTTGTATTTCTTTTATGAGTATTTTTAACTCCTCTATTAAAGCAGAGTTATTATTAAAAGTTCCTCGTGTTGTATTTGTATTAGTGGTAGTGTTATCGACTCCTTGCAGATTTCCGGTAGTATCCACTCCTTGTATATTCCCATTTATATTAATAGGAACTTGTATTGAATTTAGATTTGTATTAGCAATTAACTCCTTAACGCAGTCTGTAATGTTAAAATTAACTGAGGTTAATGTATCTCTTATTTCATCTAATCCTGGGGATATTTCATCTACTAATTCTTGTACGGTTTCTGCATCCTCTTGCAGGGCTTCTAATAGCTCTATAAGCTTATGTAACCTTACGCTTTTGCGTACTGCGTATCCGGTTGTTTTTGCGGATATAAGTCCTCCGCTCATTCCAGGAGAGATTCCTAAGGCTAGTGGGGTAGGATCTCTTTTGCTTACTTTAATTAAGCGTGTGATAATTCGGATAAGTGGATTTAGGGTTCGTGGTATTTTACTAAACTCATTTGTTACTTTCTGGAAGTTATTAATAGTTCCCTGTAGAGCGTTTTGGGTTTTAGCAATTTTTATTAATTCTTCTGGGGATGGGCATTGATTACTAAATTTTTCGAGTTGTTTAAAAGCTTCTTCAGTTATACTCGCATCTAGGTCCCCTTGCAATTTCCCTAATTTATTTGCAACTATGGATGATATGTCAGATAAAAGTGCCATTATTCTGTAAAAACTTTTTTAGATTTTATACGGGAAGGGCCTGTTGGGTTTATCCGCCTTTTCATAGCTTTGATCACTGGTTGCATTTGAGCTCCTCTTTTATTTAATAGTGGAATTGGTTTTTTATCTACAGTTTTAGCTCTAGCCATATCTCTAGCCATTCTCTCTAACATCTTGAATAGTGTCTGCAGTAATTGCTCTGTTTGATTACCTAGAAGAACAGGTTCTTTAGTGTTTCCAGGGGCAGTTCTAGCTTTTACTCCTAAAAGTATTTCAGGTGCATCGACGCAGAAATAACTGCTTGCATCCATATTTATTGACCCTCCTGTGTTGAGCCCTATAGAGGTTATGCTGGAGAGTAGCATATCTTGTTCTTTGGCGTTGAAGAAAAGTCTACCGCTATTAATGAGTATTTGATTTCCTTTAAATTGCCCAGCTGTGGTTGGAGGTTGATCGTAGGCGGAACGCTTTTGGTTAGCTTGATCTAAAGGAATCTGGTGGTCTGATATAAAATATATTGAGGAGCTATCTTTGTTTATATCTTCAGTAATTGTTGTAAATCCGTCGTCTGTATCTATTTGCCCATTACTGATTATGATAACTGGTTTTCCTTTATTTGAATCATCGACCCATGGGTTAGCTGTTCCTTTAGCTCCTGTGAGTCTTATTGATTGTCCCTGCCTTCCTTCTACCTGTAAATCTCCTACTGCTGACCGTATAGGGTTAATTGTAGGTTCTTCTGTAAAAGTACCTCCTTTTTCAATATCTAATGTTGGGTTAGAAAAAACATCTAGGTAGGGATTGCAGTTAGGACTATTCCATACATTCACTATGCTCATATAAAACAATGCTGTTACTCCTATTGATTTAGTTTTTCTTGGAGAAGGTTGAGAAGATATACTAACTAATTCCCCTACTACTGGTACTGTTTTTATTTGACCTGATCCCTGGTATGCAAAATCTTCTATAGTTGCTAGGTCTTCAATACCTTTCTTGCTCTCATATCGAAAGAATACTCCATTTATAGACCTTCCTCCTCCTTTATTTTGATATTGAGGGTGATTTTCATCTAGTATAATATCTAAAACTCTTCCAAAATCCCCTGCTCCATTAGTAAAGCCTTTAGTAGAGCCTGCCCCTGTACTGGAGTTTTGTAAAAAATTAGTGCTATACTGTGCCATTACTCTTCGTTATTTTCTAAATCTTGTTTTTCCTTAATATTTCCCTGTGTTTTCTCTTGCTCTAGAATTAAATCTTGTAAATCCGAGAAGTCAAAATCAGTATCTGATCCTCCTCTAGCTTGAACAGCCTCTATCCTTTGAATTACTGTTGCAAGTTTTATTAGGTGCTCATCATTTTTAACACCTATCTCCATATATTCCTTAATCATAGGTACAATAAGTGTTGCATCGCCTATATTATCTATAAGAGGCTTTAACTCTCCTATGAGCCCTTTAACCTGATTTTTAGTTTCCTTAGAATTGATGTATATTTCTTCGAAAAGGTCTGATAATGTCTTTCCTTTAAATATTTCCTTATCTGAATCCATTTTTATTATAAATAGATTATTGTTCCTTTATTGTAAGAATGCCTTTATCATAGTACTTGTAATACATTTTATAAAATTCCTCCCTAAGTGTAGAAATAACTTTAGTTAAGTGTGGAGTTTCACAATCGGTCATTTCTCTTATGTATATATAAAGTGCTTTTTTCTTGAAAATATCTAAATCGTACCTAGTTTTAAAAATGATTAATACTGCATCCGCTATTTGTTGCTCTGTATCTTTAGTAAATAGTACAGGTAACTTACTGTACATTTGCTGTACCCACACATCTATGAATTGACTCAATGTAAATCCCCCTGGTATTTTCAGGTCTGTAAAACTTTCATAGGATTCTTCTATATCGTCAAAAGATCCTACCTGTTTCAGTTTTTTATAATTCTTACTATTGTAATTAATAAGCCACCTCTTTACAATAGTCCCAAAATAGGAATAAGCTTTTGCTCCGTTTGTTGCATCAAATTTGCTAATTTTCTCTTCTAAAAGCATAGAAACCACCTCATGCTTTAAATCTTCTATTTGCTCAACATCTGTATAGTAGAATTTAAAAGTATGTATGATGTTTTCTGCTAACTTATAAAAGGGGGCGTATATGTGATCTGTAAATATCTTAGCTCTATATTCTGTATCTAATGAGTTATTATACTTAGCTATATATTTATCTGTCTCTAAAGTGAAGTAATTATTGCTATTCTTCTTTCTTGCCATAATTTTCTGGGAGCATGTATCGGTCTAGCTCTTCTTGTATATTCATCATCTGTTCAAAAAAGTATCCTACTTCATCATCTGATTTAAACACCTCTCTTTCATCTAGATCTTTAAGATGTTTTTGTGAATCTTTTATTAAATTAGATATAGTTTGTAGATATTCTGCCTGATCTTTTGTTATATCTTCGTATTTTTCTACTTTAATTAATAAATTACGCATTACTATAGTTAAAAGTACAGTAATAATAACTAAAAAAATTATATTAATATATAACATCTTTTATAAGTTTTTTAACATATTAGTCAATCCTTCTGAGGTTTTACTGGTTTTCCCTGTTTTAGCTATAGGAATACCTCCTTTTTTCTTCCAAATATCGTATTCTACCTTAGAAGCTAAAAAATCTGCCGTATGTAGTATAGATACCATGTTAGTTTTCTGTCTAGAACTTTCTTGATGACTAAAGAAATACGCTTCATTAGCTTTATCAAATACTCCATCATGAACTCTGATAGCTATGAACTCCTGTTGGTCACATTCTATACCGAATTTCTGAAGTAGGTATAGTGATCTATCCTGTATTAGCATGAAATCTAAATCAGGATTATTTAAATACTTCTCGGATAGTTTATCCTGTCTCCATTTATCTGTCTGAGGTATATAGTTTGGCTGCTCTCCATCACCTAATTTACCTAGGTCATGAAACAGAGCAGAAAAAACCAATTGCTCTTCTGTGTAATTAGTAGTACCTCCCATATCCCTGTACATATGGTGCTGCTTAAGAGAGTACTCTACTACTCTATTAACATGATCTACATAACCTCCTGGAAAGGCATTATGATACCAAGTTTTACCACTTGCAGGAGCCATGATATATATATCAGATAACTTCTCCAACATAGTATTTACCTTCTCTGCCCTCTCTTTAGGTAGGTAGTGATTTATTATCTTAATATGCTTCTCCCAATTTAGTTGGATCTCTTCTGCTGTTAACATAACTAGTCTTGAGATTCCGTATTAAGAAAGGTACGAATCTCGGATAACTTCTGTTTAATATCATCTAAAGCTGTATAACTCTCTTTCCTTTCATTTCTACCTATGTGAAAATTTAAATTTCTTAACTTGGAATCTATGATATCTAATCCCCTTTCTATTACTATTTTAGTTCTCATACTATTTTTTTATTTATTTATCTTGATTATACTAAGAAGGTATGAAAAATTTTTTTAAGAAACAACTATTATAGAAAGTTTTTACGAGAGTAGGGAGGAAAAGGAGAGGAAAGAGCTTTCGCCTCGCGCAAAAGCGCGAACTTGTCCCGCGTTCTAATCCCCTATCTCTTGCATTTTATAGGGTTCTCCTATCCTGTCAATTACCGATACCGCTTGATCTAGTGAGATATTAAAAAACTCTTTCTTCTTATTTACTCTAAAACCATTCCTCTCTAGGTATGCGTGTATCTCTCCCTCTAATGCATGGGCGTTAAAGCAAGGATATTGGTACTCTACTTTGAAGTCTTCTGCCACGCCTGTAGCAGAATTAATCTGTTTAACCCTCTGGGAGGGAGTATTTTGAGTAAACCCTATTTTGCAAAGGCCCGGCATAGAGCTATTAGTTAAAACATAAATATATTGACACCCAGTGATACCTTTAGGAATAGTAATACTTCTTAGACGATTAGTATAATAGGTAACATCCTCCCATCCCTCAGAGGCACTATTAATCTCTTTTGAAGGAGTAAGGGTGTAATAGAAAGCTGGAGTCCCTATCTGGTCTTGAACACAGGAGACAAACTCCTGTGCTTGTTCTGGAGTAATACGAGAGATTTTGATTATATCTTGAGTATTTATCATAATAGATTGATTTAAAGATTATATAATATCATCTCCATTAACATACTTAAGAAGTTTAGTCAATACTATAGGCCATACCAATATAGTTACCAAAGAGTCTTGAAAGGAAAGTAAAGGTTTATGGGTTATAAATAAAAGAACATTAATACAAAGACCCATAGCTGTACCTAAGCTAAAATAAAATACGATAAAAGATAGAATTATCTGTAACATAGTGAAATATATAACCGTTTTAATATATCTAAATATAGGAATTTAAAATAAGACTTCCAACTTCTTACCGTATAAAAGGTCTATATATTTAAATACTATTGCACATCTCTCATACTCCTCTATATCCTGGAAATATTCAAGCATTTCATTTAGAGAGTGTAAACATCTCTCTATATCGAAGTCCTCTCCTACGGTATAAGCATCTTGAGCCTCTTCTATATTAATTCGGGTTAAATATGTTACTAATTTAGAATAGTACTTATACTTAACTGAAGGTCTTATCTTAGCATAGTCACTCTTATGCTTAAGTAGGTACATTTCATCTATTAAGTTGAAGTTCTCCACTCCTGTAACAGTCATCCCCATAAGTACATAAGGGTTTTTAAGTACATCCTCTATCTGGTGTTCTCTGTAGATCTCCTCATCTCCTTGTTCAAAGATAGAGAAGAGGGTATGTGGGTCTAGTTTTTGCACAATATGTACTGTTATTATACCTATAAATAGTTAGTATACTACAATATAGGCATTTAAACAAAACAAACCCCGTATATAGCGAAAATTTTGCTAAAAAAAAAATTTAAGTTTTAGGGTTTTTAGGTGGGGAAGTTAGAGAGGAAAATCCTAAATTATATTTAATATATACATATATACCCCCTATATAGTGAAAAATCATCAGAAATATGCAACCTAGTTAAGCTCTCACGACCTCTCTCACGACGCCTTAGGGAACAATACTGTCAAGGTTATCTCACAGTGCTCTAAGAGTGCCTGCACCCTGCTCTACTCCTACCCTACCTCTTATATTACAAATTACAGAACTCTTTTAGGAACCTTCCTTTATAAAAAACATGACTGCTAAATACCAGTTTAAGAAAAAGACCTAAGAGAGTTATGAAGTCTCCTAGGCCTTGGATAAATACTAATTAAAACTAAGTGGTTATGAAGCACTTATTCTTTCTGAGTTGTATTGTAAGAATCTTTCTACATTATCCATTCTTACTTTTTCAACTACTATGATTTGTTCTTTTCCATTATATGATTGAGAGTCCATATTCCAAACATTATTCATTACCTTTAATTCTATATCTGCTGATTTACCAGATGTAGTCTTTTTGATTATTTTTATTCCTTTTACATTATATACAGTCCAATCAAATCTTACATCTATATTTGGTAATTCATGAACCGATTTACCTTCCGGTAATTCAAATTCAATACCTTCATTTTCTAATTTAGAGAATAGATTTTCTTTTTTAATTTTATCTATTTGATTATTTACTTCTCTAATCTCCTTTTCAATATCCCATTCTACCTTTCTAGCCTTACTTAGCTCTTCTTTTGTATCTGCTTTTATTTGATTAAATTTACCTAGAATATCATCCTTAAAATCTAATACAATTTGACCTACCTTACCAATCAGTATCATTCTTCTTAATTCATATTCTGAATTTTCTGATGTTGAATAGAATGATGTTTGTATACTATCTGCTTCTTCATCTCTCCAATCTCTATTATTAAAATATAAAGTCAATAATTCTTTATTGTAGTTATAACCTTCTTGAGGTCTTGTAAATTCTACTCTATCACTTGATACTACAATTGTATCTCCTTCTTCTAATACTTCTTCAAAGTACTCATGAATCATTCTAGAAATAATATCTATTCTAGCTTCTTCTAAATCCCTACAAGTAATCCCTGCTTGATTTCTTTTTTCTTGTAATTGAACTAACTTTTGTTCTAAAATTGTAATACGTGTCATAACCTTTATTGTTTTAATTAATTATTATTATACCTAAATATATGAAATATAATTGTTACTAGCAACTTTTCACTATAAAAATTAATAATTACCACTCCACCACCTGACTAAGTTAATTTGAATAACAATAGAGTAGAGGATGTTAATTCATCTTCATTCAAGTGTTTAGATATCATTACACTTAAACCCATCTCACGGTTACACATATGGCTAATGCAGCTTATTACGATATTAAGCTTAACTACCCTATTGTATTCACGATAGTAATTAATTACCGTTTGTAGTCAGGACAGGATTCGAACCTGTAAGGCTTCCGCACTTCTGCGTTGATCAATTTTTTTATTAACGTGAGGATCGCTGACCTCACCAGTTTTTTAGCGTCTACCTCGTTATAACAGGATTTCTCACATTATAAGCTTTCCGCCACCTGACTATATTTCCCCACCTTGAGATTACTGGTGAGTAGATATATCGGTTTTCTTTCTTTCAATAAACCTGCTGGTCTTACCCTATAAAATTAGTCAAACTACTTGGAGCCTCTGTTACCTGGCTTTATCCCAATGAAGACGGCGTTATGGATGTCCGTCTTAGAACCCTATCAATTGTTTAAGTCTGTGATAAAAGACTCTGAGTACCTCTTACTCATTGTAGTCAATAGTGGACTCGAACCATTGACCTCCTCGGTATCAGCGAGGCGCTCTAACCAACTGAGCTAATTGACTGTTTATTTATTTTTAATTATTAATATACCTAAATATATGAAATATAATTGTTACTTACAACTTTATTTCAAGTTATTTTCAACTAAATACCAACTACACATTCCTTCTTCAAAAAACATATTTACTTTTTTATCACTCTCAAATTCTAATTTTTCACTATCTTCCATCATTTCTTTAATATCCTCCTCATCATAATCTTCCCTCAGTTCTTCTAATACAAAATCTTCTAATAACTTATCATCACTTACCTCGAAAAATTCAATACCGTTCTCCATCATTCCCCAATCATTTGTAACTATAACTTTTAATACTTTCATAATATGTTTGTTTTTAATTATACCTAAATATAAGAAGAAAAATTAAGGTAGGCAACT
>Ga0099846_1000134_pt1 | contig 28928 bp, 17 predicted proteins | sample CB_VirMetaG_FD_78180 | JGI IMG/M metagenome (GOLD analysis project Ga0099846, IMG submission 78180) | Freshwater to marine saline gradient viral communities from Chesapeake Bay - CB_1504_1 Viral MetaG | ecosystem: Environmental > Aquatic > Marine > Coastal | place: USA: Chesapeake Bay... | reverse complement strand
TGGAGTGGTACGAGTATTTATCACAACGCTACGCCGAAAGTGGTAAGGCTATGCAAGCTAGTATGTGGGCGGCAAAAGCTAAGAACATGCGCACTGCTGAGGTAAAAGATACGGACTATGTGTATGACGACTCACTGTGGAGGGAGATAAAAGATAATGGATTTGATAACGGTTGATTTTGAGACCTATTACGATAAGGACTTTTCACTAAGCAAGATGACTACTGAGGAATACATACGCGATCCTCGGTTCGAAGTGATAGGTGTAGGCATAAAAGTAAACAACGGTCCGACTGAATGGGCGAGCGGGAGACATGATGAGATCAAAGACTATTTGGATACGTTTAATTGGGCAGACTCTATGGTACTCGCTCACAATACTATGTTTGACGGTGCTATTCTTAGTTGGCTTTTTGATATTCGCCCTCGTGTCTGGGCTGATACATTGTGTATCGGTCGTGCAGTACATGGTGTCAATGCAGGTGGATCACTTAAAGCACTGGCTGAACGGTACAAGATTGGGGAGAAAGGTAACGAGGTTGTTAACGCGTTAGGCAAGCGACGTATAGATTTTAGTGAAGCAGAGCTAGACAAGTACGGAGACTACTGCGTCAACGATGTCGAGTTAACTTATAAGCTATTTAAGATCATGGGTAAGGGGTTCCCTACAAAAGAACTTAAGTTGATAGACCTAACGCTTCGTATGTTTATCGAGCCAGTGTTAGACCTAGATCAAGACTTACTAGAAACTCATTTACACAACGTGAAGGAAAGAAAGTCCCGGTTGCTGGAAACTATAAATGCTTCACGAGAAGAACTTATGAGTAACAATAAGTTTGCGGAACTTCTCAAAGAGTTTGGAGTCACGCCACCTACTAAGATCAGCAAGACCACAGGTAAAGAAACACTTGCACTTGCTAAAACCGACGAGGGGTTCACTGCACTACTCGAACACGAAGACGACAGGGTGCAAGCCCTAGCCACTGCACGGTTGGGTACAAAGAGTACGTTAGAGGAGACCCGCACGCAGAGGTTCATAGACATAGCTAGTCGAGGTAAGTTACCCGTACCTGTACGGTACTATGCCGCACACACTGGACGTTGGGGTGGTGATGACAAGATTAACCTACAGAACCTACCAAGCCGTGGTCCAAACGGGAAGGCGCTAAAGAGAAGTATCGTTGCACCTGAGGGCTACACACTGGTGGACTGCGACTCTTCGCAGATCGAAGCTAGGGTACTTGCGTGGATTGCAGGTCAACAAGATTTGGTTGAGGCGTTCCAAGAAGGGCGGGATGTGTACAAGAAGATGGCGTCTGCTATCTATAACGTACCAGAAGACAAAGTAAATAAAGACCAACGCTTTGTAGGGAAGACGACGATTCTCGGGTGCGGTTACGGTATGGGTAGCCTACGGTTCCAAGATCAACTCAAGTCGTTTGGGTTTGATATAGAACTTGACGAAGCCCGTCGGATTATCGACATCTATAGGAAAACAAATAATCACATAAGTCAATTCTGGCGTAACGCCCAGCAGACTTTGGTGAACATGACTCAAGGACGTAATTACAACTTAGGACAATCTATTGAAGTGGTACCTGAGAAGTACGGTATAAAGTTACCGTCTGGTCTAATGATGTGCTATGAAGATTTGAGGTTCGAGCAGAACGACAAAGGCTTGCAGTTTGACTACAAGACACGTCGAGGTCGTGTAAAGATATATGGTGGTAAGGTTACTGAGAACGTGTGCCAAGGCATCGCTCGGTGTATCATAGGTGAGCAGATGCTAGCGATATCTAAGCGATACCGCGTGGTTTTGACGGTGCACGATTCTGTTGTATGCTGTGTACCAGAAGATGAATTAACTGTAGCTCAAGGCTACATAGAGCAGTGTATGCGGCTCGTACCGAAGTGGGCTGAAGGTATGCCCATTAACTGTGAAAGTGGAACTGGAACATCTTATGGAGATTGCGAATGAATTACACAACTGAAGAGATAGATACGATTGTTGGGTCTGCGACTAAAGATAGTTGGCGGGAAGTGTTAGATATGGTCGAGGAAGTAGCGCCAGAAGACGCTGAAATAATTAAGCAACACGCCGATGTATGCCTTAGATTATTCTACCAAGGGATGCGTCGAGGTTGGACTGCCGGAGTAAGGTTTTTAGTTGAAGACTTACAGGCGAGAGATGAAGCGGCTCTTAAAGCGGGGGTTAGAACTTTACAATGAGTGGTATCTCGCCTTGGTCGTTTAGTAGGATAAAGTCTTTCGAGCAATGTCCTAAGAAGTTCTATCATCTTAAGATAGCGAAGAACTACAGCGAATCAGAAACAGAAGCCATGCTCTACGGTACAGTTGCGCACGAAGCGGCAGAGTTGTACATACGAGACGGCAAACCTTTACCCGAGGCTTTCAAGTACATGGAGCCTACACTTAAAGTACTTTCTGAGATGCAGGGTGAGAAACTGTGCGAGTACGAGATGGGACTTACTGAGAACCTAGAACCATGCGGATTCAAGGACGAGAACGTGTGGTTTCGTGGTATTGCTGACCTAGTGATCCTAGACCGTGAGAACAAGAAAGCTAAAGTTATTGACTACAAGACAGGTAAGAGTGCGAAGTACGCCGATAAGGGTCAGTTAGAGCTAATGGCTCTCGCACTGTTTAAGCACTTTCCTGAGATCGAAGTAGTTAAAGCGGGTCTGTTATTTACAGTTGCAAATAAGTTCATAACAGATACATACTACAAAGAACACGAACAGAAGTTATGGCGCAAGTGGTTGTCTGACTATGGTCAGATGGAAGCCGCCTTTAAGAACGATGTGTGGAACGCACACCCTAGTGGGTTATGTCGACGACACTGCGTAGTAACTGAGTGCCCCCACAACGGGAGAAGCTAATGCCGTACACTAAGAAACCAAGACCGTACAAGAAAGAATACGAACAGCAGAAAGAGCGTGGTGAGCACGAGAACCGTATGGAAAGACAACGGGCTAGACGTGCTATGGACAAGACTGGCAAGGATGCCAACAAGAACGGTAAGGCTGACAAGCGTGAAGGTAAGGACGTAGCGCACAAGAAGCCGTTAGCCCGTGGCGGCAGTAACAAGGATGGGGTTACTGTACAGAGCCTAAGTAAGAACCGTGCCGCAGGTGGCGCGTTAAGTAAGCCACCTAGAAGCAAAAAGAAATAGTCGCTCCCTCCGTGGCTACGTGTTGGTTAGATGCACGTAATAAAATCTAGCAAGCTCAGGGTTCTACTCCAAGACCTATGTACCGACCTAGCCCCATCGGTGAGCGAAGCGGGGCTAACTTTAAAACACGAACACCAGTATCGTGGGATTAGCTGTACTAAGGAGAACATGTTTTGGAAATCGTAGACAATAAAGCGTTGCTATTAAGACTGCGACATCCGCAGAAAGTAACGACCGTTATACCGAAGAGCAAAGAACTAGAAGATAACAAAGTGCTCGTGCACTGGGGGTTAGATGAAGTGCAAGTTTTAAGGAACCTAAATATCAAGGCACCGTCACCAATCAAAGAGCGTTATGAGTGGACGGGCAAACACAAACCATTTGAACATCAGAAAGATACCGCCGCGTTTCTTACCCTTAACCAAAAGTCGTTCTGCTTTAATGAGCAGGGTACAGGTAAGACAGCCAGTGCGATCTGGGCGGCAGACTTCTTAATGAAGCAAGGACGTATCCGACGCGCCCTAGTTATATGCCCACTATCAATTATGGATTCCGCATGGCGTAACGACTTGTTTACGTTTGCGATGCACCGATCAGTCTCGGTGGCGTATGGCTCTGCCAAAAAACGCAGTGAGATAATACAGTCTGGAAGCGACTTCGTGATAATAAATTATGATGGCGTAGAGATCGTGCGCGATGCCATAGCTAACGGTGGGTTTGATCTAATCATCGTGGACGAAGCAACACACTACAAGAACCCACAGACTAAACGGTGGAAGACACTACAAGCTATTTTGAAGCCCGACACTTGGTTATGGATGATGACGGGCACACCTGCCGCACAGAGTCCACTTGATGCCTACGGCTTGGCTAAACTCGTTAATCCGAAAGCAGTACCTAAGTTCTTTAGTGCGTTTCGGGATCAGGTGATGTTTAAGGTTACGCAATTTCGATGGATACCCAAAGAGAACGCATCTGAGATCGTTCATAACGCACTACAACCCGCTATTCGCTTTACGAAAGAGCAATGTCTTGACTTGCCAGAAATGACTTATGTCAAACGCGAAGTCGAAATGACCAGACAGCAACTGAAATACTATGAAGAGCTACGCAAGCGTATGGCGATTATTGCCGCAGAAGAACAGATCACGTCTGCCAATGCCGCAGTTAACATGAACAAGTTACTCCAACTGTCCGCAGGTGCTTTGTACACCGATAACGGTGAGGCAGTGGAGTTCGATATCAAGCATCGGTACAAAGTACTGAAAGAGGTTATTGACGAGACAAGTAACAAGGCTCTTATATTCGTACCATTTAAACATGTTATTGATATCCTTACAGAAAAGTTAGAAAAAGACGGTGTTACTGTAGGGGTGATACGCGGGGACGTACCTGCACCCAAACGCACAGAGATATTCAAGCGGTTCCAAGAACAGACAGACCCAGAGGTGTTAGTTATCCAACCACAGTCTGCCGCGCACGGGGTTACATTGACTGCCGCTGATACCGTGGTGTGGTGGGGACCGACGCCCTCATTGGAGACATACGCACAGGCTAACGCTCGGGTTCACCGATCAGGACAACGACATCCGTGTACGGTTATACAACTCCAAGGAAGTCCCGTTGAACGTCACATTTACCAACTGCTTGATAATAGAATTGACGTACACACAAAGATGATCGACCTTTACAAAGAAATAATTGACTAAGTTAAGATACGACACTATACTAAATATCCCGATACTAAATCGGTGCTGAAAAAGGAGAACACAATGTCAAAGATATCTGTTGATAAGCTGACTAAGGCTTATATGAAAATCAAAGAGAAGCGTAGCGAGATTGCTAAAGACTTCAAAGAGCAGGATGAGCAGTTAGTAGAGCACCAAGAAAAGATTAAGAAGGCGCTACTTGATTATTGCAAGACCGAGAACGTCAATAGCGTTAAGACGGATCACGGCACTTTCTATCGCTCCACCAGAACAAAATACTGGACATCCGATTGGGAGTCTATGTACCGCTTTATCGTGGACAATCAAGTGCCTGAGTTGCTCAGTAAGTCATTGAACCAGACGAACATCAAGCAATTCTTAGAAGAGAATCCTGACCTACTGCCGAAAGGTTTGAACGTAGACTCAGAGTATGTTGTTTCAATTAGAAAATCGTAAGGAGGTTGTATGAGTGAACTCAAGGGATTCGTCCCAATCGAAGACGTAGCGCGTTACTTTCGCGTGTCAATTAGCACGATACGTATGTGGGCTAGGACTAACAAGATACCTGCAAATACCTACATTAAATTAGGCAGCACGTATCGGTTTTCCATTCCGAGGGTAGAAGAAGCCCTACTTATGTTAGGTGCTACGGACGTTGTTTCGGAAGAAGCAGTTGAAAGTGGAGAGCAATTAGAGCTAGACTTCGGAGGTGATGGCAATTCAGACACCGAAGATAATATAGAACTAGACATCACAGACGATATAGACTTTCTCAATGACGAGGTTGGTCTTTTCGATGAAGACATTTAAAGGAGACGACAATGTCAGAACTATCAATTTTTAAGGATAACGCTTTAGCCAACAGTGACCTGTTTAAGTCTTTGAAAGGCTTGAATGACAACTTAGCTGGTGGAGGGGCTGGGGGTACCAATCGTCGTATCAGCATCAAAGGGAGTAAATTCCGCGAGATCGTAAACGGCGAACAGGTTAACGTAAGTAAAGACGACAGCATTAACATCGTGATTGTGGATGCCGCGCCAGTATCAAGAACATATTATAAAGGTGAATACGATTCTAGTAAGGTCGTAGCGCCAACGTGTTGGTCTAAAGATACTCAGACCCCCGCACAAGAAGTGCCAGAAGATCAGCGTCAGTCTGCGAAATGTATTGACTGCCCGATGAACGTAAAGGGTTCTGGTCAAGGTAATTCACGTGCATGCCGATTCTCACAGCGCATCGCAGTTGCTATCGAGGGTAAGCTAGACACGGTGTATCAGTTGCAGTTAGCGGCTACCAGTGTGTTCGGTGATGCCAAGAACAAGAAGATGCCTATGCAAGCCTATGCTAGGTACTTACGTGCACACGATACTCCCGCTATTGCCGTCGTTACAGAGATGTATTTTGACGAAGACAGTGATGTACCGAAGCTGTTTTTCAAACCTGTTCGACCTTTATCGGAAGGAGAGTTAGAGCAAGTGGTTGCGTTACGTGACGCACCTGAGACCAAGAAGGCTATTACCCTTACTGTGTATCAGACAGACACTGCAAATGCACCCGCGTTAGAGCAGAAGCCTAGCCTATTCGAAGAAGCTGAGGAACCTACCAAGAAGGTAGAGGAGCCAGTTGAAGAGGAAGAGGAAGAAGCACCTAAGCGTGTGGTAAAGAAATCTAAACCTGCCCCCAAAGAAGAAGATGACGACCTGAGTGATATTGTATCTGCTTGGGACGACGATGAATAAATCTTAAATATAAAGCGACTAGGCGTTGCCGAAAAGGGCACTACGGTGCCCCTGTCTCTCTTTTTTGGCGGTGGAGAACATGGACGTAAACAAGTTTATAAATACAGTACTGGGGGACGATGGGTATTACTGTTTATTTGCGTACAACAAAGATGGCAAGCGGATTCAGAAGTTTTTTACTGATAAGCAGGAGCTACTTAAAAAAGCCAAAGTTTTAGACGCAGATGGATATAATACTTTTTTCGGACTGGCTACTTACAAAGTAGAGGGATCAAGGAAAGCTAACAACACAGTTAGCATGAAGTCTCTCTTTATAGACATAGATTGTGGTGCAGGTAAAGACTACGCCACAAAGCGGGAAGCTCTTGATGCACTCAAAGAGTTTTGCATAAAGTTAAAACTACCCACCCCGTTGATAGTGGACAGCGGTGGCGGACTACATTGCTACTGGATACTGACTGAAAGCGTAGGTATCACAGACTGGGTTACTGTAGCCAACAGGCTGAAACGTGTTTGTGCGGAAGAAGGGTTGTACGCTGATCCGGCGGTGACTTCAGATGCGGCACGAGTACTGCGTGTGCCAGATACTCACAACCACAAGAAAGACAATCCAAGACCTGTAAAGATACTGGGTCACGGAGCCAAACAAGTTAACTTCGACTACTTTGCTTCGCTTCTCGGCGAGGACATGATACCAGTTCCTGTAAAGATTGAAGGGACTAACGCGGTATGGGACGCCCTTGCGGGGAACGTGCAAAGTAATTTCAAGAAGATTCTTGATAAAACTTCCAAAGGAAAAGGCTGTGCGCAGATTGCGTACATTCTAAAGAACCAAGATACGCTTGACGAACCGATGTGGCGTGCAGGGCTATCTATCGCTAAGTTCTGCAGTGATGGGGTGAAGGCGGCTAAGTTTATGTCTCACGAGCACCCAGACTACACCGAAGAAGCTACGCAGGAGAAGATGGACAATATCAAGGGTCCGTACTTGTGCACTACCTTCGAAGAGTTTAACCCAGACAAGTGTAAAGACTGCCCTCACAGAAACAAGATAAAGTCACCTATCAATCTCGGCAGAGAGATCCAAGAAGCAACTGAGGAAGATAACGTTGTTGTAGTAGAATCCCCGAAAAAAGCAGAAAAACTTGAAGAAGTCAATAGCGACTTGAATTCTGCAACACTTGCTTTGAATATTGTAAGAGATCTATCAGCGCCCATAACTTACAATATTCCTACGTACCCAAAACCTTACTTCCGTGGTAAGACAGGGGGTATCTATTATCGGCAGACTTCAGCGGACGGTGAGGTCGAAGAGAAGTTAGTTTACCATAACGACTTTTATGCACTGAGACGTGTCCGAGATCCAGAGTTAGGAGAGTCAGTCATACTGCGATTGCACCTGCCCAGAGATGGGGTCATTGAGTTTTCAATGCCGTTGACCGCAGTAACATCGAGAGATGAGTTTAGAAAACACATGGCGATGAAAGGTGTCGCTGTTCCTAAAATAGACGAGTTAATGATGTATATGATTAAGTGGATTAACGAATTGCAAGCTACAACTATAGCAGAGGACGCACGTAGGCAGTTTGGGTGGATTGATGACTGTAAGGGTTTTGTACTAGGTAACAAGGAGTACAGAACAGGCAGTATTATCGACAATCACCCCAGTGCGGCTACGTCGCAGTATTTCAAAGCATTTGAACCTAAAGGTTCCCTAGAAGATTGGAAGCAGGTACCAGAATTTTTTAACAGAGATGGCATGGAACTGCATCAGGTCGTCATGCTACTGAGCTTCGCCTCTCCGCTTGTGGAGTTTGTCGATAAGGTCAACGGCGTGTCTCTGCATATTCACAGCAAGGACGGCGGCTTTGGTAAGACCACGGCACTGTGGGCAGGTGCTAGTGTGTGGGGAGACCCAGAAGCATTGACCATACGTAACAGCGATACAGCGAACTTCTTATGGAACCGTGCAGAGATATACAAGAACATCTTACTCCCAGTGGACGAGATAACTAACGCAGATCCAAAAGTGTTAGGTGATAATGCCTACGTGACAACAGGCGGACAGCAACGAGGTCGTATGAGTGGGGGATCGAACGTAGAGCGTATACGTGGGGAACCTTGGGCATTAGCAACGGTGATGACAGGTAACAAAAGTATTATTGAAGCCATAGCAACAACTAAGGCGGCTCCCCTCGCCGAAGCCCGTAGGATACTAGAAGTAAAAGCGAAGAAGTTCAGAGGTTTAGACAAGCGTGAGACTGACAGATTTAACGGCATACTGACTAAAAATTACGGTTGGGCAGGTGCGGTATACGTTAACTACCTTATGAGACATATCGACGAGGTACGTGGGTTACTGCGAGACGTAACAGAGCGCGTAGACGAGCATTGTAAGTTAGATCAGCAAGATCGGTTTTGGTCAGCGTTGAGTGCTACGGTACTTACCGCTTGTGTTATTACAAACAAGTTAGGGTTAGTCAACTACGACGTAGATAAAATACTGGCGACTCTAAAGACTATCATTAACGAGAACAGGAAGGCGGTGCTATCTATGAACATCGGGGTACAGCAGCTATTAAGTGAATACTTGAGTGAAAATATCAACAACATGCTACAGATAAAAAGCACGGACGACCTACGGAAACAGGGTAACAACAACGGTTTAGACACCTTAGTTATTCCTGACGCCACTCCGAAAGGTAGGTTGGTGGGTCGGTATGAAACCGATATAAACAGGGCGTACTTGATACCGAAGTACCTAAAGAGTTGGTGTGCTAGACAGCAGTTAAATTATGGCAGTTTTTTAGAAGATCTCATCAAAGATTTAGGGGCGAAGCGTGGGAAGATCCGCTTGACTAAGGGTACCCATTTGAACATGCCTCCGTCTGACGTGTTAATCGTGGACTGTCATTGGCGGGACTCGGAAGATGCCGATACTGAAGATTGACGAGATTGCACCCGACGGCGTTAAGATCACACTTGACTGGGATAAGTTCGTAGTTGGGTCTAGTATGTTTATACCATGTATAGACAATGAGAAATGTGTAGCGCAGGTGCGTAAGATATGCGAACAAAAAGGATTCAAAGTGTCGCATAAGTGCGTGATTTATGGTGAAAAACTGGGGGTTCGCATTTGGCGAACTGTATGATATCCTGTCCGCGACACTGATTGCTCCCCCGCAATCTTTTGTCGTTCTCCCTTGCCCTAGCTTGCTAGGGCTTTTTTATTGCCATATAGATATGTCAGAGTCGTACTCATTAGCATCTTGTATCAACGAGTCGCTAAGTTTAGGGCTGAACAGAACCCCGTTATACATACGTTGTGTAGTACGCATGTGCTGAGACATAGATCGTTTAATTGTATTTGGAGTTATAGCAACGAGTGGGTTCTTGCGATTGAACTCAAGCATGTCACGCATTATCTTGTTCACTTCTTTACTATCACCCTGACGCATAGCTATATAGTATTTACGCAGGAGAGAAGTTTTATCAGTGGTTATCTTGCGATCCTTCCGTTTCTGCGTTGCGTTTATAGCCATCTTCTGAGTGTATTCGGCAGGAGCAAAACCAAAGAATTGTGCACCTAAGTTAAACCCATTGAGGTCTTCTATTACAGGGTCTCCTCGACGTGTCAACACTCCGTCATCATCTATGTATCGCCATGTTTTAAGCATGTTACGGATAGCGGCGGGGGATACTTGTTCAACACCACGTTGAATTTCTCCTTGACCGAGTAGCCTGACCCCATATTCCACAGCCATAGCTGAACCTAGTGCGGGACCGCCTAAAGACTCCGCCATAGTCCAGATCGCAGACTGATCTTTTTCTATTCTAGGCGCTCGGAATATGAGGTCCGATAGTGCTACCCTGCTACCTATGTCGAGACCGGTTAGGTAGTTCAACATCCCACCGTTTATAGGCTCTCCGAAGTGTTTCGCAACTACTTCTTCAAAACGTTCCTCATCGTCGTCAGCGAATAAATTGTAAATCATCGCAAGGGCACCGAAGAAAGGTAACCCCCTAGCCCCTGCAAGCAGTGCAGTGGTGCCGAATATGCCCGCAAACTGTTGTCTAGCTAGCTTTTTAGCTTCTGGGCTAGCACCACGTAGAGCGTCATTTAGCGTCTTAGTCAGCAGATAGTACATAGATATTCCGTACCGCTTAAATAACATCACGACGCTACCTAAACCGTTTTGCGCGATACGTGCAGTTCCCGCAGCAGCGGTTCCGCCGTTAGTTAAGTCAGTTATACGCACCGCTTCCCGTGCGGCTTCTATACGGTCTTGCCTAGACAACTCACCTTTAGCCTTTTTACGCTTTTTGATTTCTAAGTCGTATATGGTAGCTAAAGTGACTTGCCTATTAAGCCTTTCTGAGTGGTGGAATACAAACCCAGACACCGCGGCCATTTTATCAATTAGACTTGACGTTTTGTCCATCTCTAGCAAGTCGTATGTAATTGAGCGGTTAAGCTGTGCCATATCTCCAGCTACTTCTACCAACTCTGCTAGTTCCTGCACCTCACGTTTCTGGGCGTCGGTCAGTCCCATATCGTTTCTGACTCTTAGAGAACCATCACTGTTGACTTCAAAGTAGTTGTCTAGAGAACGCCCTGCTACACCACCCTCTACTGTCTTGGTTTCGAATACAACTTCTCCATTTACGAGCTTATCGCTTACAACATCTAATTTACGGTTTGTCCCACTATTAGCAAACAAACGAGTTGCTTTACCAATAGACCCAGTTACTGTACCGAACCCGCCATATATAGGAGCTACATAAGGCATAACAACCATAGGTAACTGGAACAAGTTAACGGTAGCTGAAGATACGTTGAGTCCTAGCGTCATGGTAAATCCGAAAAGTCGTAGGTTTCTAGCCCAATTTGGTAGGTCAGGGCGGCGTGCAAACGGTATCCGTCGCAATACCTCGTTACCTAAATAAGTAGCTAACTCAGGATCTGTGTTGTTGCTAGATTTTTTAAGTTGCTCGCGTATTTCAGTCTCAACTTTACTTAGCTTAGACGAGTACTCCATACGCACTAACTGATTAGATAGAGAAAAGCTTTTTGACTTCAGGGCTTTCACTGCGTCATTGTCGAATCCTAAAACGCCGCCTTCTTTACGAGATTGTAGCGCACGAGCTATAGAACGTTCCGGCATGGAGTTCAGCATCAGCTCTATAATATCGGCTTTGGCTTCTGAAGACACGTTGTTAGCTTCGAGCGTTTTTATAATGGTGCCGATAAACGACGCTTGAGGTGCGTTAGCAAAAGCACCATCCTCGATTTTGTTGAATTTACTCACCGAGTGGAAGCTATTGGTAGCGTCCTGTACAGATATCTTCTTTTCACGTGCTAATTTATCTATCGCACTTTTGTTTTCTTTATATAGCTCTTGTCGTAGCTGTTGTAAGAAACGAGTTCTAGCGAAGTCACTTTCAAAGAACGATACGTAAGTTTCAAAGTTCCCAGTATTAGGGTCAACTGCGTTGTAAGACACTCGGAAATCACCGCTTCGAGTCAGCGCAAAGTATGGTTCGATGGCACTCTTAGTCATCTTGGCGAGGATTTCGTCCATCGCACGCTTTTTAGTTTTTGGGTCTACCCCAGCAGCATCGAGTCTCGCACTGATAGAATCTTTAAGTAGTGAGAACGTATACCGGTATATGTTACGAGTAGTTCTGTATTGAGTGTGCCCATCTTCTTCTACTTTTTCCCATAGCTTATTTACTATATCCCAGCTTTTGGCTTTGTCATTTCCACTCGCGTCTGTTTTACCTTCGTAGTCGGACCGAGGCTTTTCAGGATCTACTTGGTATAACGTGCTTAAATGCACCAGATCATTAAACGCTTTTTGAACATCTTTTGGACTACTGTTCACCCATTTAGCTATTGATTTTATTGGGGATTCGATTTTGTTACGTACTTCATTGAGTCGCCCAACTTCTTCTTGGATGAGATCATTGAACTTTTTGACTGCGGGCACGTATTTAGTCGCTATGTCAGACAACTGGTCGATTGGTAGTAGAGACAGCGCGGCATCTTTTACTTTCTGAGGCACTGCTGATTTCAGTAATTCTAGAAAGCTATCTATAGTTTCTTTAGTTATTTTCGGTGGGTTTTTCTGTGCGTCATCTACGACTTTACCGCCCGTACCTGTTGCACTAGCCATATATAGCTTGCCTGAGTTTCTGGACCCCATAGAAGGTGCGATGATCGCTTCTATCAGACCATCTACTTTTGTAAGCATATTCTCAGCTTCTACGGGCTGCAATCCAAGCAATCTTCGTAAGAAGTTACCGACTGATGTTAAGAATTTTTGCAGGGTGGTTACTTTCTCATTACCAACCCGCATACCACCCAACTGCTGTCTGAATTCTGGGTTAGTAAATGCTTCCGCTACAAACTCGTCTAGAGATTTCGAACCATATTCATCAGGCAAGGCTTCTTTTACTTCTTCGTACAGCTTCTGCAACTGCTTGGTCAGTGGGTGCGACTTGTTTGCTAGCGTTGCCGAAGTCACTGCGTGGGTAGTTTCGTGCAATATTGTGTGCACATTGCCCGCATGGCGGCTGTCTAGTTTGATTGTGTTAGTCGCGGGGTCAAAGAAACCTGCAACAGGCTCACCCATTTCATTGCGTAGATTGCTTTCTACTACGACTTTCGTAGTACCAACATAGTCGGCTAATATTTTAGCAACGCGTGCTACATCTTTATTACCAAACGTAGCTGCTAATGTTTGCAATGCGCCTTTTAAATCTCCAGCAGTTAAAAGTTCTTGCACTTTGGGGTGTGCAGGGACGTAGAACGAAGTCACCGCCTTTCTCAACAGGTATTGTTTTATCCGCCCACCAGCTGCTATAAACGCGGCTACATCATTTTTTATTTTGGTGCGTAACCCAGAGTCTTTTACGTAACTTACTTCTGGATCTACATCTGACTTAACTATCTTGGTAGCGTCAACTACCGCGTTGAGGGCAGCGGCTAACTCATCGACGTTTTCAGACGTGGGCACATACTCATCAAGAATCTTGATCTGGCGTTTACTTATTTTTTCTTCTTCTCTAGCTTGCGCTTCTTTTTCGGCTTTACGCTCTTCGCCACGTGCTATTTTTTGGGCTTCTTTCAGTTCTTCCGCACGTGTTTTTTCAACAAGGTCTATATCTTTTGTTGTGGCTTCCTCTAACGCTTTCATTTGCGCTTGCATGTCCGCCGCGATATTTTGTGTTACTGTGTCTACTACCGCTTTGTTGCTTAGATTTGTTTCTGCCCACTTAACTACACGAGCAGCGTTCTCGGCGTTCATACCGTTAAAGAAATCTTTAATGTCCTGACTAGTCTCTGCAGGGAATCGGTACCTAACTTCTCCTTCTATTGCGGCACGTTGCATGTCATATATTGCGGCAAAAAGTCCATCCATAGGGCGCTTAAACCGTCCGAAATAGATATGCAATGCCTTAGTTACCGCTTGTTCTTCGGTTCTTGGGCGTACGGCAGGTTGTTCTTGTAAAGCGTTCTTTATCTTAAACTTGTCTGCGGTAGATAATTGGTCTGGAATCGTTGTGTCTAATGGACGACCAAGTGACTTAGCGTATGGCGGTAATTTCTTTTCAGACGTTTTTGGAGTGGTGCTTGGTTTTGTAGTACCCGTAGATTTTTTACGTTTAACCAGCACATATACGGCGGCACGAACTTGCTGGATACTAGCGTCTATACCTTTTTCTTTCTTTAGATCTTGGCGAATACGCTCCATAACAGCGGCTTCGTTTGCTTTTCTTTTCTCGGCATTTTTTTCGGCTTCGATAGCCTTTAGCTCTTCTAAGTAACGACGTTTAGCTTTAAGTTCGTCTGTTGCTTTATCGACGCGTTTCTGGTTTGCACGTTCCGCTGCTATACGCTCCGCAACTTCACTGGCTGGGATAGCTTCGCCTTTCTTACGTTTTTTGGGTAACTGCTTAGGTGCTTCCGCTTTTTTCGTTTCAACGGGTTTTAATGGAGCTGGCTTAGATTCTGCTCGTACAGGAGCAGCTGCAGTGTCAGGCTTACTAGCTCCCAGTCCAGCTCGTCCAGTTCCTGCAGGTCGTTCGGTAGGTTGCTGTAGTGTAGTGGCTCCTCTTGCAGGTGCGCTTGGTACACTAGGCTTAGCGCCTTTTCCACCTGCTGCTGGCTTAGTTTTGACAGGTTGAACATCTTGGTCTGCCTTTGCAATGAAGTCTTGTATCTTCTGCTTGGTATTAGCTTTAATCCTACTCGTTTTTGCGTAGTTGTCCAGAGCAGTTATTACCTGTTCTCGTTGCGCAGGATCGTTTAGATCCTTACCAATAACTTCTTTGTATACAGGTTTAATCTTAGGGATGTTAAGCTCTCTTAGGTCTTTAGCAGTTACCGACCTACGTTCTGCTTTCGGTGTAGTAGACGGGGCTTCAGCAGGTTTTGTTTCCGCAGGTGGTACAGGTGGTTCTGTAGGTGGCGCAGGTGGCGTAGGTTGTCGTGCCGCTTTAGTAGGCGCACCTTTTGGGCCAAATAGAGACAACTGCTCTTTAGCAACTTCGGGGGCGACTTCGGGGGCGACTTCGGGGGTTCTAGGTTCAGCAGGGCGTCCACGCGGTCTACGTAGTATCCCACCTCTTGGACCTAGCATCTCTGTTTGTTCTTGCTGCTGCTCGAAACCCATATCCTGTTGTTGAGGACCTGCTTTTGGTTCAGGCTGTCTGGTATCGGCAGGTTGTCTCTGCACACCACCACGAGGACCAAACATTTCTCTCTGAACCTGCCCACGTTCTGACCGAGTAACTTCAGGAATTTCTAGCTGTTCTGTAGGCTCTGCACGAGTTTCTTCTGGACGTGCTTGGAGTGCTTCTAATTCACGCTGTAACGTGAACATATCTACCTGTTCGTCACCTGCCCTACCACGAGCACGTTGTTCTTCCAACGCCATTAGCTCAGCTTCTGGTAATTCTCGTTCACGTGTTAGCTCTTGTATTTGAGCTTCTTCTTTTGCTACACGTTGTAAGGCAGCTAGCCCCTGTTCACTTTCGGCGCGACGACGTTGTTGGTCGGCTTCTTCTACGGTACGTGCTTCTTGCTCTTGTATACGGGCACGCTCTACAAATTCACTGGGTACTTCTTGAGTACTGCCATCAGGCATTGTAATAGTGCGTGTAGGTTCGTACCCCAAACCCAAAACTTCTGTTGGTGCTTCTTCTGACACGGTTGTTTCGGGTGCGGGTAGTTTTAGTTGTGGGGCGGGTAGCGCTAGTATCTCTTCGGCTTGGTCTTTCGCGTCGTCTACCGCGGCGTCTCCTGTTTTTCCGGGAAGGAAAAGACCTAACAAAGCACCTGCAAACCCGCCAATAAGACCTTCTTCGCCAACACTCTCTACCAAAGTTTGATCTGGGTTATACCCTTGCTCAATTAAGTTCTGTAAAGTAGCGGCAGTGGCTTCTTGCGCGGCTTCGACCCCACCGGTAGTAAGAGCGTTTATTACTCTGTCTTTTAAGTTGTTTACCGTTCTAGGTCCAAGCTTGTTTATCATGTCAGTTAAGACAGGAATGCCTAACCTAGATGCAAGCCGACCAAGAGGTAGAATATCTAACCCACCTACGAACATACCTTTAAACGCCGCTTCGTTACGTTCTTCTTCAGATACACCTGCGGCACGAGCACGCTCACTAGCCTCACCAGCACCAGCACCAGCAGTCAAAGCAAGCGCAGCGGGTAAAGCCGCCGGACCTAGTAGGGCAGTGCCTAAGAACGCGCCTAGTGAACCAACAGCACTAGCTAGCTCGTAAGATAAAGCTTCTGGGTCACCTCCTCTGGGGCTTACATAATCAGCGGCACCTTTAATAGCTTCTCTAGCGTCAAGTTCTTGTTCTTCGTCTAGTAGAGTGGCGGCACCAAGGGCGGCAGATTCTAGTGGGGCTATTGCACCTACGCCGAGACCAGATAGGATGTTATCAAAAAATCCAGCGTCCCCACGTCGTAGTAACTGTCGTAGTTCTATGTCTCTAGCAACTTGGTCTTCTATTGACATAGAAGCTGTTGACGCAGAAGCTGTTTCGGCTTCTATCTGAGACCTTACAGCAGCAATAACTTCAGCGTCAGTGGCTCCTTCTGGACCTTCGATCCGGTAAAGATTGCCGTCAGGTCCAGTTACTTGATATACCGCCATGCTAACTCCTTACTGAGACAATCTCTCTACTTTACCAAACCCGGCGGAACCTAACATTTTCTGGTTAAGTTCTTTCTGAGTTTTTACTAGGTCCGCATAGTTTGGATACATAGACTTGATCTTACTCTGTCTGTATTGCTCACGTTGTCTTAGTAACGTTTCCGCCATAGCCTTATCGCCATCTTCTACAGCTTCTTGATACTGTTCGTCTAACGTCCTATAAGTATTATCCATTACAAGCGCATCTTCTACTTGTTCAGTCATAGAACTTATCTCACCGGCTATGCTGTTCATTTGAGCGGCGGTTAGTTGTCCTTGTCTGATCTCACCAAGCAGTCTGGTCGATTCTTTTTCAAGCTCCATTTTTTGAGCTTCTTGGTCCATAGTCATAAGTTCTTTATCGACACCCATGAGTTTTTCAATGCCTTGAAGTTCTCTGGCTTTTTGCATGGCTTCTACATCTGCCATAGCTGCACCACGACCACCAAAACCGCCACGACCGCCATTACGTAGCCCACCATAATAGAAAGCTCGCCGACGTTCTTTTTCCAATTCTTCTGGGCTTTGTTGTCGTAATAGCTCTTTAGACAATACGCTCCTATTCGCCTCATATAATTCTCTAGGAGACAGAGATTCTTTCTTTAGACCAGCTAGACCTGAAGTGTCGATCTCTTGTAGCTGGTCCATTTGTTGCTGGCGTAGGTCCATTTGTTGCTGGCGTGGGTCTATTTGTGGAACTGTCATAGAATCAGGTCGGTTTACTTCTGTTTGTGGAGCTGTCTGCCCTTCGTATAATCCGCCCGGACCTTCTTTACCACGCAGTTCTCTATTAAGTGTAGCGCCTTCAGTTACTGGACCGCCCGGAGTTTGAGCTGCGCTTTCTTGCATTTGGCGTAGTATTTCGCGGACCCCATCGACGAACCCACCAAAACCACCAGCACCGTCGCCTTTACCTTCGGCAGTAGGAGCGCGTTCACCACCATACAAACCAACACCACCGAACGGATCAGGTCCTATAGGAGAGCGTTTTGCTGCCGCTTCTTCTAAAGGTTTGTAAGGTTTAGTTTTTCTCGGACCTAACAAGCTCATTATGTTACCGGTATCAATAGTCGGGGCGCGATCAGGAATAGACATACCTTCTGCAGGGCGCCTTCCCATACTTACTCGTCCAGATTTTCGAATCTCGTTGTTCATTAACTTTTGTTCGATATATCTACGAGCATTGGGGTCATCCCCGAATACTTCCATTAAAGTTTTAGCGTCCGCGCCTTTTCTAACAAAGTCATCAATAATACCTTCTACCGCACCACCTTCGGCGAACGAAACAATACCGCCACCTGCCATTTGTTGCATGTTACCTGCGGGTAGTTGAGGTAGCCCTTGATTAGCGGTACGTTGCATGTTCTGCTGTTGGCGCTTAGCGCGTTCTTGCATAATGCCGCTAGTCTGCTGAACCATTTCGTCTTTAGTGCGACCCAACAATTCAGCTTCACGCTGATCTTTTATAGTCTGTGGAGTAGTCTGCATTTGCATTTGCATTTCACGGGCAGCGGCATCTTTCTCAGACTTCAATTTTTGCAGGGCAAGCAGGTCGATAAGCTCTTGGTTCTGCTGGTATCTCTGCATTAACTGCTGAGGATTCCCTCGATAAGCATCTACTTTCTGTTGTATCTGCTGGTCAATTCCACCGATCATCCTTCGGTACCCCCTGTCATAGAGTCGGGTCTATTTACTTCCCCGCTGTTACCACTTCCTAAGATACCGAACAGCGCGTTTAAAATACCACTTACTCCACCTTGGTCTCGCACATTACCTAGTGCACCAAGGATCGTATCTAGTTTACTAGGCTCGGAGTACGTATACGATTGAGACTGCAGCGGTAGTGCTTGAAGTAACGACTGCATATACTGTACTTGCTTGTAGGGGAAGTCTCGTTCCTCTTCAAACTGCTGTCGGTCAGCCATAATACCTTCAGATCCTATTGCACGTTCTTGCGCGCCGAGTTCTGCTTGTCGCTGCAACGCTTGCAGTCCGTACTGGTTGGTCAATTCTTGTGCAGCTTGTTGACGTTGTTGCTCAGTATTAAACTGGTTCTGCGCTTGAGTAAACGCCTGTTGGTACCCTGCACCAGTAATATCTGCTACATTACGTAACAAGTTTCGGTTAAGCTCAGACTCCATAACTGCTTGCCGAGACCCACCGTACGCACCGGCTTTTGTCAATCGTCCCGCGTCTTGTAGTCTTTGGATCTCCGCTTGTCGGCGTGCTTCAGCGATCTGAGGTTCTAGAGCAGCTTGTAGGTATGGGCTCATGTATTGCTGAGCTGTGCCCTGTTGGGTGAACGACTGTGGAGTAAACGCCCCCATCTGTTCTGTAGGTACTGCTAACCCTGCTATGCCACTGAACGCCGCTTGTTGAGCGGCAGATTGCCCAGCCGTAAGTGGGCCTGTATAAGCTTGATAAGGTTGCGAGGCGAGAGCTCGTCCTCTACCCAGCATCTCTGTTACATAAGGTCCAGCCCACGAAGATAGAGAAGATTCAGTCCCTGTTTGTTTACCTACGTTAGGGTTTGACTCAATGTTATCCCCTAATCCTGTATTTGTGGTATTACTCATATTTCACCTCACGCTGGCGTATATTTGGTAGGGTTGACTTCTCTACCTTGTTTGGCAGTACCAGTCCGCGCTTTTCGTATTCTATCCATCATACCATAAAGTTCTTTAGCACCAGCATTTGAATTACCGTTACCTAAATGACTTACTACGTCTGCAGGTACTACGAATTCACCATCGCTTAATCTTGCTTCTTGCACACCATCAATAGATGCAGGAACTTGATCTGCCATACCGTCTGTAGCACCACCTAAGTAGTATCCTTTAGGTTGAATAGACGCTAGTCCACCCGATGCCATCTGAGATACTGCTCGGTTGGTTGCCTGTGCACGACGCATTGCTTCCTGTTGAGCTAGCTGAGCTGCTTGCTGCTGCGCCGCCATTTGCGCTTGAGGCACTGTCATGGCTTGTTGCTCAGGTTTTTTAGCGTACGACAAGTCACTAAAGTAACGTCTGCCAGCTTCGCCGGGGCGTCTACCTTCGTCTGTAGTAGGGACTCGCTCTCTAACTACTTGGTATTCTGGTATCTCGCCTTGGTATCCTACTTGAGGCGTTCGCATTTCTCCAATACCTGACTCAACTATACCGTAAGCAGCCAGAAGATCGAGTATACTATCACCTCCGCGACCACCACTGGAGCCACCAGATCCCCCCGAAAATAACCGCCCAATAAGATCAATAAAATCGCCCATGTTACCTCTCTAGGAGTTTAAGTAACTCATCATTAATGTCTAATACAGTACCACCTTTTGCATACCCTCTCTGTCCGCCGTAAGGACTCACAAACATACCTTCTTGTTGAGGAGTAGCAAAGATACTACTAAAATCATATAGGTATCCTATCCTAGCAGGGTCAGGTGTATCAACAGTAACTTTCCTACCTGTAATATCTGAAGGTTCTAGTATACCAAGCAAATCTCCCGCTATACCTTCTAATCTAGTTCTTTCTGCTTCTGAAGTAACTAAGTCTCTAGTTTGCGTAGCTTGATCTATAACCGTGCCTTGCGTTTGCTGTGCGAGTTGTTGGTTATATCCATACAGACCAGTGGGTTGAAACTGTGAAGCTAAAGATATATCTACGTCTTCGCCTTGTAGAGCACGCTGTAAAATATCTAGGTCAGTAGCATCAATTACGCCATCGCCAGTTACGTCGTATGCCAACTGTTGTTGGGTGTACTCAAACAACTCTCCTAGAGCTTCTTGCTGGGCAATGATGTCTGAAACAAAATCAATATCTGCATCCGTAACTGCCGAAGGCGGTTTCCCAATAAGATCGGCAATGGTGTTTATCTCACCTGTTATACGTTGCTCTGACCCTAATATTTCGTTAATTAAGTTCTGTTCGGTAGTACCAAGCTGTGTAGACAGGTCAGATATTGCGTTCTGAGTAGCGGTGTCTCTATTTTGACCTGCGGCTTCATACTCGTTTATGAGTTCTAGTAACCGATCTACACTGCTTTGCGAAGCTACGTTCTTTAACTGCTCCTGAATGCTACCAACAGCGGTGTTCAACTCGTTTAGGTTCAACCCAAACTCATTTAAGGTATCTTGATTTGCAGCTAGTGCGGCTTGGATCTCTTCGACTGACTGACCAGTTTGCTCTGACAAATCTTTAATAGCTTGCTGAAGAGCCTCGTCTCTGCTCAAGCCGTCGGCTTCATACTGAGCAACTAAGTTACTTAGATTCTCTACTTGGTCTTTAGTAGCTACATTCTTTAACTGCTCTTGGATGTTGGTAACTGCAGTATTTAGCTCATTAAGATTTAGCCCAAACTCATCTAAGGTGTCTTGATTTGCAGCTAGTGCAGCTTGGATTTCTACAACTGACTGACCAGTTTGCTCTGACAAATCTTTAATAGCTTGCTGAAGCGCCGCGTCTCTACTTAGACCTGCTGCTTCGTATTGAGTAACTAACGCGCTTAGATTTTCTACTTGATCTCTAGTGGCTACGTCTTTTAACTGATTCTGTATGCTTATAACTGCTTCGTTAAGAGTTCCAATATCTACCCCTAACGCGTTTATAGCATCTCTATTCGCAGCAATTTCGGCGAGTATGCTCTCAGGAGTTTTCCCAGTTTGCGCAGATATATCCGCTATAGCTTGTTGTAGTGCTTCAAACTGACTCATGTTTTGAGCTTGGTACTGCTCCATGAGCGTGCGTATTTCATTTACGCTTGTTTGACTCGCTACGTTTTTAAGTTGGTCTTGGATGCTGGTAACTGCGGTATTAAGCTCGTCTATGCTGATACCAATGTCGCCTATAGCATCTCGGTTCTCATTAATAGCAGCGGCTAATTCGTCTATACCCACACCAAGTTGAGCGGACAAATCTTGAATTGCTTTTTGTGTAGCTTCGTCACGGGTCATACCCGCTGCTTCGTTTGCCGCTACTCGCGCCGCAAGAGAATCTACACTAGACTGTGATGCAAGTCCGCTTATCATATTAAACAGCTGATCGCGGAACGCTACTAACGTGGACTGTTTAGCTACGTCGGTAAGGGAGGTAAGTATTTCGTCTACAGTATCTTGTACAGCATCAACGGATTCTTGAGAGGCAACGTTACCCATCAACCCAATGATCTCGGTGCGTAGATTATCTATTTGCTCAGTAGTAGCACCGTTCTGGATAAGTTGATTTAGTAGGTTAGTTAAGTCCACTCCACCAGTAGGGTTTTGTCCACTATCAGGATTTTGCCCAGTGCCGCCTCCTCCATCATCAGGTGGCTCGTAGTCTGGTGGTTGTATGTCTACCCCAGTAAGATTCCTATACATAGTTAGAAATTGGTCTGCGGTATTCTGGTCGTTAGAGTTAATTGCGTTTTGGTATAACCCCCACAACGTGTTGGCAACGCCTTTATCTGCGTCGCTTGCTTCATCGAACCATGTTGTTCCTGTGCCGTCGTTGTTACCGGTACTGCTGATTTGCGTTGTTGCAGTTGTAGATACTCCAGAAGCGTTAGTTATATCTCCTGTATCTGGGCTGTACACAGACCCATCTGCGTATGTGATATTACCGTCGGCATCAATCGAACCAGAAGAAAATACGCCTGTGTCTGAATTAAACGTAGAGCCATCTGAGAAATAGTACGTGCTCGTGTCATAGTCGATATGCACTGTCTGCGAGCTAAGGTTGTTAGGATCGGGCAATAACTCAGCTATCTTGGTACCAACGTCGGTGCCGTCATTACGCCCTATAAGACCGGAAATTTGTTCTTCAGTTAACGTAACTCCAGCGTCTTCGGCAGCGGCTAGTATGTCGCCCCTGCTTGTGTATAACGGTTCGGCATAGTCTAATACGGCACTCTGCACTGTACTGTTATCGTACGCCCCGTTAAGGATATTCAGCATATCTTCGTAAGTGGGAGTAAAACCCTCATAGCCTAACGCATTAAACGCGTCTTTTACTTCTTCAGTAGACGTGTAACCCGGGTCATACACCGTGTTGAGTATATCACTACTAGTTACGGTGTTTACCACATTGGTAAAGTCAACCCCAAAGTCTTCTCTAAAGCCCTGCATAGCTTGGTTGTAGAAGCTATCTGGGTTATTAAACGTCTCTTTTACTTCTTCTGCCGCCGCTGCTGGATCGTCGGGGTTGTTTATTGTGGCGCGACCTATTTCCTCTTGTACTTTAACGTTAACACGCAACGCGTCCGAAAATGCTTGAGCACTGCCAACACCTCCACCAATAAATGTGCCAAGTAGACCCTCTAATAACGCATCTTTTCCTACTTCTAAATTGACGTCGATAGTAGGATCTATATCACTAAGCCCCCAGTTTTTAACTAGGCTTACAATGCCACCCTGCACCGCTTCAGTAGCACCCTCTATTGCGGTAGTAATAGCCGCTTGAATAAACGCAGAGCCTTCACCACGCTTACCTGCTATAAAGTTAGTAATAGCATCTAACCCAAGGGCGCTTGCTGCCATCTCCGAAATAGCTGAGGTCATACCAACTTGGTTAGCGAGAGTCTGTGCGTATTCTTCAGCTTCCTCTTCACCCATGCCCTGCTTTAGAGCCAGTGCTTTTGCTTCTTCGTAGGCACCAGCTGCTTCACCGCCATAACCTTCGATCCAACCAGTTAGCATGTCCGCACCGACAGCGGCTTGCTTTGAGGCTTTTTTAGCTACGGCTTTGGCGAAATCTTCTCCACGGTTTTTGAAGTAACTTAATGCCCCTGCCGTACCTCCAGCGATAGCAGAAATACCGAACTGTGCAGCTTCTTCTGCGACCTCACCAGCTAGGTAGTGATAGAAAAAATCTGCTGGAGTCTCTTCAAATGATCCGTATAGAGCCGCAGCTGCATCCGATATAGACTCGGCATTGGCGTAAGCTGCATCCATTTCTCGCACGCGAGCTTTAAAATCTTCTGGCTGGGCGGCTTCCGCTAAACCTTGTAATTCGCCAGCAAATTTAGCAAGGGGGGTATCTGGGTCGTACTTTTCCATTGATGTGAATGTAGTATTCAGCCACTTGAGCATCTCACCGCCAGTGTTTATAGCGATAGTGGACCACATCAAACGAGTTCTATCGCCCGTCTCTTCTGCGTTATCTACGGCTTTTTTCAGGAACTCTTTAGCTGCGTCGGTTACGTCGTCGTCAATGTTATCCGCAAACTTCTGTACGTTTTCCTGTAACCAATCACTAAATTGATATGACTCTTCCCACTCGCCAGTGTTTTTGTTGTACATAACCTGCGGCGCAAGCGTGTCGCCAAACGAGTTAGCCAACGATTTAGCTAATTTAAGCGCGGTACTGTCTTCAGGTAAAATATCAAAGCCGGGTAAATTGGCGTTGGGGTCATCAACGTTGTTTTCGTCTGGTTTGTAGTTGTACCACTGGTTCCTAAACTCGTTCCAAAACTGAGCCGCAGTAATTCCTGTTGCACCTGCACCTGCAAGGGGGCCACCAATAACTCCCGACGATATTACCTCGTCTGCCACGTTCCCTACAGCATTAAGTGCATTACCTACAAATATAGTTCCGGGTTCACAAGGAGGAGCAAAACAAAGCGCACCTGCACCTGCTCCACCGAACCCGCCACTAGTTAATATGTCAAATAGAGAACCTAACGAAGCGGCTGCCGAACTCGCCAGCGTCCCTGCAGGAACAGAGGCTGCGTCCCCAATAGATAAGTTTAATTCTATTCCGTCGATACCTACGTATTGTGCAAACGAATCGAGCGTAGATCTCACAATATTGCTGTTAGCTAGGAAGTCGGTACCTCCAGCAAGTACAGCAGATTTAAGCGCTTGTTCTACATCTCCTGTTTGGGCAAGAGTTATAAGAGCAGCGGCTGTGGCTTGTCCAGCAATCGAAGCGGCAGATCCAGCTTGTACGGCGGCTGAACCGGCTCCAGCAGTGCCTCCAGTAGCAGTAGCAATAATATTTTGAAGTGCAGAACCAGACGTAGCCCCCTGCGACGCGGATATTTCAGCCAAAGTCGCGCCTATATCTGCAGATCCAGATGAAGCTCCGATTGAAGTACCAGATAACCCCGCGTTTGCGTACATACTGCTAAACAAGTTACCAAGCCCATACGTAGCTGTAGTTATAACTATAATTTGAGCAATAGTCGGCATAATGTCACGGAGGTTAGGGTCTTTTACCTCCAAAGAACGCATCTCCTGCCCTAAAATTGGGTCAAAGATATACGTAGAGCCATCACTTGTTTGGCGGTATAGATCTACTCCGTACGCCGTATAAACAGCGGCAGCCATAGGATCGTGCGTGTAAGTGTACTCAACAGCATCGGTGTAGTCTAAACCCTGTGTCAGCATTACATAAGGCACTGACGTCTCTAGGATAGGTTTGATTATGGACTGGAATTGCCTAAATTCTTCCTCACCTATGTCGCCGTATTTGCTTATATTGCTGTAGTCCGCTCCTGTAGTGTCACCAAGATTAACATCAGTGCCGTAGTACTCGGATAGGGCGGCTTCTGGACCATCCCCACTTAGTAACGTCCAATAGGCATCAGATACGGTCTCAGAAGTGATAATGTCTTCAGAGTTTTTATAATCGTCGTAAATCGACAAATAATCAGGTAAGTCTGCAAGGGTGCGGATATCCTCAAAGGATTTTAAATTTTGCGCTGCCCATGTTATTGGAGACGGATCTTGGAAGCCTTGGTAATCAGGATCAGTAAAGTAGATCGTTTCGTTAAACGCATCATCGCGCTTATCTATATCTTGAGGTATCTCCGCACCACTGGACAGTAAGTTCTGCCAACGGTCAAAGTACTCTACTATTTGTGGGGCACGCTCACCAAACCGCGTAGCGTATACTTGGTTACTTACATAACTAGGATCTGTGTAAGATCCCTCTCCAGCAATGTACTCAGCTGTATTTGTGTTGTACGTAGACCCATCACTAAACTCTACGATTCCTGTTTCAGCATCGTAATTTACAAGCGATATAGTAGGTTCTGGTAGGTTATAGTCAGGCAAATCGCCAATGTCTATAGATCCAATCTCATAATCCATTATAAATTACTCACGAAAGAGACCGCTAATATAACAGAGGGAACACCGGGGTGTGGTGACGTTGGGGCTTCTGAGTGAAGACTAAGAGCGATATCATTTGTTGCCCAATACATTTCTATATAGTCTCCTGACACCATGTCGATACTGAAGTTCCAAAAAACTGTATGGTCTCCATTACCTTTCACTGACTGCTTTTGTCCGCCATAAGCCACTACACTGCCTGATTTATTTATCCACGTCCATATTGTAACGTCCGAAGAGTTAGTGTGTTGTGTCATAAGCGTTAGTTGGAAATTATATATCCCATCTGCATTAACCGTAACCCGTGAATTATTGGTACCTTGCACCGATATTCCGTTACCGATGTAAGTAACTTCCATTTCAACAGGATAGCCTGTGTTAGTGGCGACAGCAGTTTGGTTGGTCGTGCTGTAAAACAAACCTCTAGGAAAATACAAAAACCTACCGCCGTCGTTGGTGGATAATAGTGCTCTAACCAAAGAAGTTATCCTGTTAAAGAACAAACGGAGGATGTTGTTGGTCTGATCTTGGTATTGCCTACTGTACGTACCTGTAGCTAACGGTAAGGCAGGGGGCTCAATCTTCTCTATCTCATTAGCCATTAACGTCTACCATCCGACCGCATATCTACTCTAGGCGAACCTAACTGCCACTGCACGCCCAAGTCCTCTGACTCTATCTTTATAGACATCTGCCTACCTCGCACGCGCACAAAAACCTGCCCTGTATACTGTTCTACAGGCACTGTAGCCGATCTTGTTACGGTAGCTTGGTTGGTACCACCTTCAGAAGCGGGATCTTGGTATCCCGAACCAGAGTTTTTGAGTGGTAACAATGTCATATTCACACTGGGGCTATCTGCAGTTGACCCATCAAACGATACGTCCGGTAGTATCCTATGAATGAACGCAAACGTATGCCCATCTTCTAGATCAAATTCAGCCGAGGTAACGTACGCAGGTATTGGTTGTGGGGTTGCTGTAGTGTTGTCGTCTACCCCGTTTTCATGCTCAACAAGGTTGTTAGCGTACGTAGCAGCTACTGGGTAATTACTTAGTCCTGTATCTATCCAAGCTGTGCGACCTAACGTGCCGTAGTACCAGATGTTGTCTAGATAGTTGAATATTACATAGCGGTCAATAGTAGTTGAGCCTTCTGAACAATAGAACCACCAGATTTCATGGAACCCTTCATTAGTTCCCGCAAACACCTGCTCGTATTGATCTCGGTTTATGTCGTTAAATATAAACTTACGTACATTACAAGGTAGGGGCTGAACACGACCGTCATAGGCGTAGAACTTGTCTTTACCCATCCAGTACGCGATACCGCTTGCATAGGCGGTGCATTTGCTTGATGCGATAGATATGTTGCTGCCTAGTAACTGAGAGGACCACACGATATCGGGTCCAACATACTGCAACGAATACATTGACGAGTTTGTCCAGACCAGTATTTCCTGACGTGCTTGTGTAGCGGTTATGATTTCGGCTCCAGAAGATAGACGCAAACTACCTGACTGGTTTGTAGGTGCTGGTAGCCAGTTTGTTATGTCTTCTTGATCTGACCAACGAATAAGCATGGGGTCTAAATCAGCAGAGCCTATTTCTGGGCACCCGAAACAAAATACAAATCGACTAGTGTCTGAGACAAGTATCTGATTCTGACTAGCGGGTACGTTAGATGCGCCACTTAGAGACGATACAAGCACCGCACGAGCCAAAGTACCGGACGATGTATCCCAATAATAAAGCGCACTACCACGATAGCCGAATACTAAATCTTCGCCGAAGTTGCTTTGAGACCATATACGTAGTTCTTCTGCGCCAGTCGCACCTAAACCCCAAGTTCCAGAACCCCATGTAGACGCACTCCAACCAGTCAATGGGACGGTTATTTCGGGGCCGGGTGATATAAGGTACTCAGCAGTTACGGTGCCACCACCTGTAGCCGAAGACGACGCGTTACTGCCCGCATCAATAGTGTATGTACCTACCCCAGTGCTTTCTATGGTGTACTCACCGTCTATAGTTAACCCACCTACTGCGGTAGCGTTGCTAAATACTACGTAGTCTCCTACGGTGTACCCACCAGCGGCATCGGTTACGGTCACTGTTGAAGAACCAGAAGTAGTTTCGAACGGGTCGGTTAACGTCTCGGTAGCTCGCAGTGGGGTGATGTCGTAATACTCTCCACCCAAAGCCACGTACATTTTGACGTTAGTACCTACAGATGTGTACTGCTGTCCACCGAGTGTCGCCCATATAGACAAGGAGCGGCACACACCCAAAAACGAGTTTGTAGATACACGCGTCCACCCACCAATCTTTTCCGGCGTACCTTGACGAAACCGAACCTTGTCTGAGTCGTACCAACCACCTTCGCTTGTGTAACGAGTATTCTCTCTGTTTACGCCGGGTTTTAGCACTAACTTCTTTAACGGCATAGTAATCCTTCATCTAACAAAGTTAGTTTAACCGCATTATGTAACATCTTTTACGTAGAAGATACCACACCTGTCAAGTTTTTTCCGCTATTAATTCATGCTCAGTAGGGTCAAAGCGCGTGCCTTTTCTTTTGTTGTCCTGCGCGGTAATAATCTGGAGATTGGCTGCTGTGTGTAGACCGCAAACGTCTGGGTGAGCTATGGGGATTATATGGTCTACGCAATACTCTTCGCCGGTTTCTAGAGTAAGCCTTTGCGCCTGTAGGTATATCTCTTGTACTTTTATCTGATCCGCTTTATCTCTGATCGTGGCTTGTCGCACCCGCACTTTGCGTTCTGACCTGAACTTCTTTCTTTTGTAGGGGTTGAGTTCTCGTCGTTACGAGCGGTTTCTACCTTGCGGTTTTTTACTTCTTCGTTGTAGTAGCTTTGCCAATACTCTTGCCGTTTTTCTTTCGGCCTTCTCTCCCACTTTAAGCGGTTGCACTCTATACACGTACGGCTGTTTGTGTAGCGTTCGGCGTAGTGCCCGTGCTTACAGGGTTTGC
>Ga0099846_1000133_pt1 | contig 29040 bp, 9 predicted proteins | sample CB_VirMetaG_FD_78180 | JGI IMG/M metagenome (GOLD analysis project Ga0099846, IMG submission 78180) | Freshwater to marine saline gradient viral communities from Chesapeake Bay - CB_1504_1 Viral MetaG | ecosystem: Environmental > Aquatic > Marine > Coastal | place: USA: Chesapeake Bay | collected... | reverse complement strand
TATACAATTTTATTTTAATAATAAATATGAAGCAATTATTGGTTTATCTGCAACTATAACTAGACATACTAGATATATTATAGAAGATATTCCTACAACTAAAGGTGAATTATTAGATAAAATAGCACCAGTTTGTTATAAATATACTTTAGATCAAGGTCAAAGTGATAATACAGCAAGAGATTTGAATGTGTATATCATTTTCCATGATTTAGATGATACTACTAAGAATATTAGTGCAGGAAATACTTTTAAAAGATTTTTTCAAACAGAAAAATCATCTTATGAATACTGGGATAAAGAACATAAAAAGTCTTGGTTTATAGAAGATGATGAAGAACTAAAACAATTAAAAATTAGAGTAACTGCTAATAAAAGAAGTACAATTCTATATAATTTATTTTCAAAAATTAGAATTGTTAAAATATTATTAGCTAATTTATTTACTAAAACTATTATATTTTCTAATAGTTTAGATAGTTTATTAAAAATAACACCTAATATAATCAGTTCTAGAAATACAGACAAAAAGAATGATGAAATTAGAAGTGCTTTTGATAATAATAAAATTAAAGTAATTGGAAGTTTTAAGAAATTAAAACAAGGTGCAAATTTAAAAGATTTAGATAACTGTATTATAATGTCGTATTATAGTACAGATAAAGATTTAATTCAACGTGTAGGTAGGCTTAGAAATAATGGAGAAATAGGTAACGTTTTTATAATAGTTACTAAAGATACCCAAGAAGAAATATGGTTTATTAAAATGATGGAGAATATTAATAATCTAAATTTAATATATTGTAAAAACATAGAAGAATGTATATTAAAACTAAATAAATAATAATAATAATATAACTTGTAGCGTTGAACCGACACCACTCGAGAGGTTACAACTAAGAATTGGTCTTTATATTGCGTGAGTAAATTCGCTCGATAACATACAAGTTATATTTTAATACATAAATAATGAAAACATTTGTTATAGGAGACATTCACGGAGGTTATAAAGCTCTTATACAATGTCTAGCAAGAAGTAATTTTGATAAGGAAAATGATATGCTTATATCTTTAGGAGATATAGCAGATGGATGGTCTCAAATACCAGAATGTATAGAAGAACTTCTAACTATAAAAAATTTAATAGCAATAGAAGGTAATCACGATAGTTGGGCTAGACAATGGTTAGAATTTGGTATATCTAATCCTATGTGGTTACATCAAGGTGGACAAGCTACACTTGATGCTTATACTATATATCATCCTGATTTAATGATTAAACATCAACATGAATTTTTTAATAAGCAAATTCCATATTATATAGATGATAATAATAGAGGGTTTGTTCATGGTGGTTTTACATCAAGAAAAGGATTAGGATATGAATATTCTCATACTAGTTATATGTGGGATAGAGATTTATGGACTTTAGCAGTTTTATCAAATGGTAAAATTCTTGAAGGTGGTAATGATCAATCTAGAAGATGGGAAAGACATAGTGAAATATATTTAGGACATACCACAACAGGTATGTGGGATATAAAACCATATTATCCTGAATATAATGATCCAAATCAAGCTAAAAATGGAAGAATAACTGTACCTATGAATAGGTGTAATATTTGGAATTTAGATACTGGTGGGGGATTTGAAGGTAAATTAACAATAATGGATATAGATACTAAAGAATACTGGCAATCAGATTTTCTTAAAGAATTATATCCAAATGAAAAAGGAAGATAATGAGTACATTTTTTATAGCAGATTTACATCTTGGTCATCAAAATATGGCAATTAAACGTGGTTTTAAAGATAGTTTTGAACAAGATGAATATATTATTAATCAATGGAATAAAGTTGTTTCAAAGAAAGATAAAGTATTTATTTTAGGAGATATATCTATGGAAACTCATAAATGGTATTTTTATTTAGATCAAATGAACGGGTTTAAAAGTGTTATTTTAGGAAATCATGATATGCCAAATCATATACCAGAATTATTAAGATATGTAGAACACGTATCTGGTATGATAAAGTATAGTACAGCTAATTTTCCTAAAATATTTTTAACACATTGTCCTATACATTCAAGAGAATTAGATTATAGAGTAAAATATAATATTCATGGACACATTCATGAATATAATGTATTATTAGATAATGGTGAAATAGATAAAAGATATATTAATGTATCTTGTGAACAAATAGATTATACACCAAAAAAGATTGAACAATTAATAAAGAAAGAATGATATGTATACAGTAGAATTTCAATTTGAATCAAAAAAACATTTTGATAGTTTTAAAGAAGAATTAATCAATGATATTATAGAACAAAATGATGAGAATGCACTTGTTACAAAGAATGTAGATACTCATATAATTGTATCTGTAAAAGAAGGTTATATTTTAGGAGATTAAGATAATAAAAAAAGGATATGAAACCCATTGTGGTAACATATCCTTTTCTTTTTTTTAGACTTTTGATTTTCTACAAACCAGCACCAAAAAGATTATCTTGATAATTATGAAGTGATTTATAACTCTTCATAGTTTCTTTTACAATTGGTATTTGTTTTTGAACTTTAATCTTCCATTTATTTTGACCTTTAAATTCGCCTCTATCATATACTTCCATATAAGAGGAAGGTTTAAATATTCCAAATACAATTGTACCAGCAGTTTCTAATAATCTAGCAGATGGTATGGGAGATCTTAATATTTTATAAGATTCAGGTATACTCATATATTGAGATAATTCTGTTTCTAATCTTCTAGTTTGATATGCAATAAAATACATTAAATCATCATCATCATCCCCACCTTCTGCTAATCCTACAGCTAACATCTCTATTAATGGTAATAAAGCATATATAGTTACTACTTCTACAACAGCACGTTTAATATTGTGTTTTTCATAATCACTTAATTCTGCCCAATTTGCAGATAATAATCCTGCTTTTTTACCTTTTAATCCAGTAGCCATAAATCGTATTAAACTAGTATAAGTTCCTTCCTCATCTTCTTGTAATGCATAACTAAAATTTTTCTCATCCTCTGTTAAATCTTCAGAATTTTTAAGAGAATAAGCTATACCTCTTAATCTAGCTCTACCCATAGGTATAAGATATTTTCTATATAACATTAATAACTTACCCCACCAATGTCTCATTATCTCTGCTTGATCTGTTTCTACATAATTACCAATAGTATCATTTAGTTTTTTTCTTATTAACATACTAATATTTTCTTTACCACCTTCTGTATATTTAGTAAGCATTGATTGAGTAGTATATACAACTTTATCACTAGTGGATACTATTCCAGTAATAGGATCTTTAATAGTCATATCTAATAAAGATGCTGCCTCATTTTCTGTAGCAACTACTTTACCATTTATATCTATAAATTTACCTTCTGCATTCATAACTTTTACACCATCTAGTACAGCTTGAGTAATAATAGATTGCATCCAATGTTCACCAGATTCTTGAAAGATTTGTAATGTACTACTATCTAATCCAGCTTTTAAAAAATTATCTTGTAAAAAACTAGCTTTAGATAGGTCAAAATTACCTCTAGTATTAAACAATTCATTAACTTGATTAGAATAAGAAAGGTTTATTGGGTTATAAATATCTTGTATACTTTGTGCTAAATCTTTTGCATATATTCCGTTTGCTTTTGCAATACTACTTGCTTTTATTTTATGTCCTTTTAAAAATGACTCTAAAAATAATTGTGCATTTGCATTTAAAACGTTGGCAGTACCTGATGCAATATTAAAAGTTAATGCAAAAAATGCACTAGTTTTATTTATAGCACCAGCAGCTTTATTTAAATCTACACCTTTGATTTTAGTACCAGTATGATTCATTATATCATAAAAACGACTCTCTAACATATTAGTCATCATTTTTGCTGTATTAGATTCTTTACCTGATATTTCATTTAATTTATTATTTCTATAATTAAGAATTTTAACAGTTCCTTTCTTTTCATAATATTTCTTTTGTTTAGCAATATTTACTAAGAAAGTTAAATCAATTTCAGCTTTTTTTCTTATACTATACATATTACCATTTTTAAATTCAAGACGCATAATAGTCATTAAATCTAAAGATTGTTGCTTATTATCAAATTCCCCTGTTGCATCTCTATAATGTACTTTTAAAGAATAAAGTTGTTCATTATCCATACCAGTTCTTTCAACAGTATACCCAACATCATCTGGTCTAGTTTTAGTAAAATTATCAAACTTATCTGTTACTATTCCACTAAAAGAACCTGTTAATATTCTTTCAGTATCTGATTTAGTAACTTTAGGAAGTTCTAAAAACCTAGCCCCATAACTAAATGTAATTAGTGATTGTTGTCCATAAGTCTGTTTATGAGATTTGGTAATAATATCATCAAAGAAATCTAATACCTTTTTTTCAGTAGTAGATAAAGTTTCTCTATCAGATAACCATTTATCTTTTATTTTTTCAAATTTACCATCTGAAGTAAAATCTAAATGTTCTCTTTCAATAGTTTGAATTTCTTTTAATCCAGATTTAACGAGAAGGCTCAATTCTTTTAAAGCTTTTTGATATTCTGGACTCTGTAATCCTTTTGCTTTACCAATAGCTGCTATATCAATTCTTTTTTTATTAAGAACCTCTTTTTGTTCAGCACGTAATTTATATATTTTAAGAGCTACTTCTGTAAAAAAAGCTTGTTTATATTTACCTTTAAAATAAGGTTTTCCTTCTTTATCAAATTCTAATATATTTTTATATAAAGTAGTAATATCTCCAGTACCCTTTTCAGTTTTTAATTCCTTAAAAATTTGTTCAAATTCTTTATCTTTTGCTCTTTCTGTCTCAATTCTTTTATTATCTAGTTCAGTAAGCATTACATTCATTATTTGTACAAATGTTGAACTTACATTAATAGAAGAATCAAACCATACATTCATAGCAGCTATATCAGTAGTAGAATTTTCCATTAGCTCTGTAATATATAACTGTAGGTCATCTTGGATCATTTTAGAATCTCTGTATAACATCTTATCCATTACCCATGCTGTCTTATCACCTGGAAATCTACCATTAGTAAACTCTTTCCCTAAGCGTTTTTCATGCTTTTTAGTAATTTGTGGAAAGTATCTCAAATCATTCAAACGAAAAGACATACCTTTTTTCATTAATACAAATATCTTTTCATTTAAATATGAAAATTGACCCTTAGCATATATTATTTCTTTTCTAATTTTAGTTAATTCTTCTTTATTTAAGATATTTTGTTTTGGGTCTTCCTCAATGTTAACTATAAGTCGTTCAATATCATTAACAACAGTATAAGTATCTAAATAATTTCTATAGATATTAACACCGTGCATAATAGCTTCTTCATCTGTTATATCTATTTTATTAAGACTAGTTTGAATATACTCTAAACTGCCCATCATTGCTTTAGTAAAAACTATTACACCCGCAATTTTTTTACTTCCTTCATATTCATCTATTTGCTTCTGAAGGTCTTGTAATGTAGATATATAAGATTCTATATTAGTTCTTTTATTATCATCTTTAATAGTTTTAATTATATTACGATAATTATTTAAGTTTAATGTAAGGCTTTCTTTAAGTCTACTTACAGTATGTTCCACTTTATCTTCTAATGTATCTAATCTAGTATAAACATCTTCATCACTTTCTTTTTTTTCTTTTTCAAAAAGTATATAATCTTTTTCTAAAGTATCAAATTCTTCATTAGTTGTAGGAATTATATCTAATATAGCTCTTACTACATTATTATATTTACTACTTGCACCAAATAATGTTCTAATATAATCTACAATTTTATCCCACCAATTTACATTATCTAACGACCTTAGTTCATCTTGAAATGAAGCATTGGTCATAATTTCAGCTATAAATTCTTCTTGATTAGAAAAACCATGCTCATCTTTCTTTGTAGATTTATTTAAATAATTTTGAAATGCCTCATCTATAAAATCTTTAAACATTTTTTGTTCAATAGTAGTAGGGTTCTTATATGAATTAACAGTAACACTATGAACCATTTCATGCAACATACCTTTTATGATACGATCTGCAGAATAACGTGTAAAAGATTCTTTAGTTATCTTTATAGTATTACTACTTGGATGATATTGCATTAAACCACCCTCTTCCATTTCACTTTTATCAACTACTTTTACAGTAGCTTTAGAATGTATTACTAATAATTTAGATAATTCTACAAATTCTTTACTTTGCTTATTAAAACCATTAAAATTATTAATAATATTATTTAATATTTCTGTTGCTGAATATGTATCTTTTTCAATTCCATTAAATAGTATAAAATCAGTAATATGAGCATCAGATTCTGCTTCTTTTATAGCAGGTTTTTTTCTATCAGTAATAACTAATTTTTCAGGTACAGTTTCATCAACTAACTCATCAAGTTTATTACTATCAAATGGTATATATTGTTTTGAGTCTTCTCTATCTAATAATATATCATTTTTTATAAAAAATAAATCAACAGAATTCCAAGTATTACCATATTCATCAGTAATAACTTTTACATTATTTTTACCATAAGTTTTATTAAGGATATTAGTTACAGTATTTTCATAAAAATTATAAATAGGTTTAAGCTTTTCAATACCTTGAGATTTAAGTTCTTCTTTTTGTTTTTCTAAATTTTCAATTTTATTTTTTTTATATCTATTAAGATCTTCTTGAGTAGGATTGACTATATCTGTAACAGGAATTCTTTTATAATATAAGTTATTTTTTAATTCATAATTATTGTCATTAGAATATTCTTCTATTGAGGAATTTATTCTAGAAAGTTCATTAGCTAGTGTTTCGTGTCCTTCTACTTTAGCAGCAGTTTCTCCTGTAGGAAATAATACTTTCTCATACCCCTTTTTAGCACTATCTTGTATAATAGATTTAACAAAGAATGTTATCCAGTTATTATCTTTATTTAGTAATTGTAAAAATTGATTATCTGTAGTAGCAGTTTTATTTTCTACATAATCTGTTTTATATTTTTGTTTATAAGCCTTTTCATATTCTTCTTTAGTAATATTAACTTCTTGTTCTGTCCCAAAAGGGTCAGCTAAAAATTTAGTATAATTTCCTAAAGTATCTTTATTGTAAATTTCTAAATCTAATTCAAAGCTATCTGTAAGTTCATTAGTTCTGTCTTTACCTACTAAATCTTCTTTATCTCTACCTTTTTGAAATAAATCAGATTGTACTTCTAGTATTCTACGAGTTTTAGTTGGTTGATTGATAGCGTCAAATGCTTCACCAAACTCTTTGCCAGTAATAGCTTTGCCATTTTTAAAATAACTTATATTACCAAAATCTTCTTCATCAAATAGAGGTTCTCTTCTTTCATAGATATCTCCATTATATGTAAATTTATCTTTAGGAATTATTACATCGTTTCTTGTACTCTCAATTGGATCACCTGCTCGTTCCTCCCCAGCATCATAGTCATAGTATTCATATTGATTTTCTGCTTGTACATTTTCTGAAACTTTATCATCACTTCTAAACCAACCTATACCTTGATCTGTAGCAAATTGAGCATGTCCTTTTATACTTGGTGTAATAGCTGGTGTAGCTATTTCATTCTCTGTATAATTAGTTCCTCCTGGAACTGTTAGATTAGAATAATGTTGAGTATTTTGTATAGAATTATTTGGAATATAATCTTTTAATCCTAACATTGCATCAACATTTACTTTACCATCACCTATTCTTGTAGCAGTATTAACCTCAACAACAAAGCTATTATCAGCTAATAAAGATGTAATAATTTCTTCTCTAGTAGTTAATCCCTTATCTAATATGATTTGTTTTTGTTCTTTAGGTATCGCAAGTTCAGTAAGTATCTTATTTAAATCCCAATTAGATTTTTTACCTTTTTCAAATATTTGTATAGCTTTAGTAGACTGTAGAATTTCTACACTCTTTAAAGAATAGTTAACTTGATTTAAAGGTAACTTTTTTCCATAACTATCTACAGCATCTTGTAATATAGAAAATAATCTTTCATTTGGGACAACTTTATTTACAGTTACTCTGTTTTTACCAGGGTATGTTATAACTTCTGTTTTAGTAGTAAATAATTTCATCTGTGGACTACCTACTCCATATTTTTCATAGGCAAAATCACTTAATTCATTATTTATTTTATCAAATTTAGATAAATCTGATATAATATCATTTTCTATAACTCCCCCTTTTTCCTTTAGAGTTTCTAATGATAGAAATTTTACTTTACAACTCATATTATTGATTTTTACATTTAAATGGATCTTCTTGGTCAAATAAATCCAATTGATTATTTGTTATGTTGTTCTGTTTAGGTTTTAATAATTTTTCAGTTTCTTTAATACTTCCTTCAGTAACTACAGAAGTAGCATCATATTCTTTTATTAAATCTGTTCTTGCTAAAGTTTTATTAAATAATGCAACATTCATTTGTCTACCATATACAATATTAGATTCAACAGTAGTTGATTTAGGTGCTTTATTTATATTTGTAGTAATATCATATTCTACAACTGTGTTAGTATTTGAATCTCTATGTCCTAAAAGACTAGTTCTAATATAAACACCTTTATCATTATCATAACCTAGTAGTCTAAAATACCTAGTTGGTAAAGATTCACCCATTTCATCAACTGGTATATATCTAGTCATAAAAGGTGCTTTACCTGGTGCTAATAGAGTATAAGTAGTTTTCATATAATCTGTAGTAGTTTTATCTACTTGTTCAGAAAATACTTTTTTAGTAATAGAATAATCATTTGAACTATGTCTAAAGAATTGATTAATAAAATTCTCATCAATAAGAGTATCATTTAAAGTTAATCTTTTAAGATAACTATTAAATCTATTTTTATTAAACCACTCATAAGGTATAAATTCATGAAATTGATTAATACTATTATTAAAACCTGTTATTGCATACGCATATTTAATTAAATCTTCTGCAAATTTAGGTTCATTTTCTAATAATTCATTCCAAGATTCTGTTAATGTATTTTTAAAAGATACAACTTTTCTTAAATTAGGCATTGAAATATAAGATTTAAAATTCTTATCACCATCTTTAATAATCAATTGTTGTATTAGACTATTATTAGAAGTTTTTTTCAACTCAAAAAGTTTAGATGGCATATTATTTAATAAATCAATCTTCTCTTCTTTAGTAGTTTGTAATGGTTGAAAACCACTCATTACATATGAATAATAAGCTTTTTCAAGTTTATCACCAAGTACTGTACTCTCTAAAGTTGTTCCATAAATACTTTGAGAAATTTCATTAAAAGTAGAAACTACAGAATTACTAGCAGTTAAAAAATACTTAGGATTCATTCTCATTATTTTATAAGGAACATCAATACTATTTTTCTTATAATGATTTAATATTGTATCTTGACCATTATATTGTAATTTAGTATTAAAACCATTTAATCCACCAGGTTCATTTTGTTGTAATAACATATTATTTATCCTATTATTAGCAATAATAAGCGATGTAATGTTTTTACCTTTACCATCTACTGTAATTCTAGATGCTTTTGTACCATTTGATAAGGTTTTAGTAGGTTCTTTATACTCATTAAATTTATTAAAGATTGTCATTTGCATTGACATATCTTCTTCACCTTTAATTTGATTTCTTAAATCCTCTAAAGATAAACTATCAAATTCAACAGTATCTATTTCAAATATTTCTTTATAAGTATTAACAAACAAGTCAATTATTACATCAAGTTCTTCACCTTTACTCTTTTTATCAATTTTAAAGATAACTTTTAAATCATCTTTTATTTTAGTTTTAAATATTTCAATATTAGACTCATATTTTTCTCCTGTAACTTTTCCTATCCATCTGATTTTATCAGCAGTAACTGTAGATCTAAATAGATGTTTCAATTTCATTGTTTTATCATTGATAATAATAGAATCCTCTTTATCAATTTTACTTTGTGCTTTTTGTAATTTAAATTTATTAATAATATCAGAAGACTCTTGTATTGTCTGAGACTCCATATTATTTTTAAACTTAACATATTCTTGTAAAATAGGTTGTGCTAAGAAAGCATTAACATAAAATGGGTGAATGCCTGCTCGTAGCATCATAAACCCAGTATTATTAGTTTGTGTTACCCAGTTACCTTTTACAATATATGAATCTTTAGCGATATCAACAAAGGCATTCATCATAACCATCATAGTTTCATCTAATGATAGTTTACTATAGTTTCTAACCTCTGCCTCTGTGATATGTTTATCAGAAGGTAAGTTTTTGTTAAATGATTTAACATAACCTTTAATATCTTTTTCACTTAATTCTACTGAATATTGTTGGTCAAATATAGTATTACCATCTGCATTACTATTTCCCCAACCAAGATATACTTCATTTAAAAATTGAACACCCATTGCACCTCTTACAGCATCTTGTGAGGCATTTACATTCTGTCCTAAACCAGCTTTACCTAATGCAAAGTGATTTTTTAATTCTAAATCTGTAAATGCATCAAAATCCATAATATCTTCAGATTGTTTATCTGGTATTAAGTTTTTAATATCATTTTTTATATGTTGTAAGTCAATAGAGTTCATTACATCATTAATTACATCTTTATTCAATAAGATGCTTTTGTATGCTTCTATTAATTTATTTTGTACAACATTAAGTGGTTGATTAATTAATGGTAATTCAACTCCATTTTTATCTAATATAGGCTCACTATAAATAAGTCTATTTACACTCTCTAATATTGTAGAAAAATCTTTATTTAATTCACTATCTATTTTTCCAGATTCATTTAATAAAATCTCACTAATAAATAAGTCTTTAAAAGATTGACTAGAGATTAAATCAGAAGTGTCATAACCTTCATTGTTTAGTTCCTCTTTTATTTCATCTATTGTAATGTTATTATCTTTAATATATTTTTCTGCTTGTTTATAACCAGATGGTCCATAATCAGCTTTAAAAGATGCCATCATTAAATACATCTTATCAATATCATAGTCACTACCTGTCTTAGCAGTCATTCCTGTATATGGAATAATAGTATCTCCCATTTCTTCTGGTAAAATACCAGCTATCATAAGAGCATCATTTGATGGTAAACCTTGATTAGGAATTCTATATCCAATTAAATTGGTTAGAATTTTTTCATCAATCATTCCATTTTCATATAACCCTGTTTCTTCATTATAAGTTCCAAATAATTTTTCATCTGAAATAGTTCTATAATCTGGAATATATTTAGCAATAAAAGAACCAGATAAAAATACAGCACCAGGTATTAAGATGTCTTTACCATCTTTATTTTTTCTAATTTCTGGTGTATGTAATTTAGCTGTTTTTTTATTTTTTGTAAACCACGGTGTAAATTTTATACCTTGTTTTTTAGTTTCATCATATGAAATACCATAATCTGACATTTGTATAAATCCACCACCATTAGTTTTAATTTTAATAACCTCTTTATTTATAGCAGAGCTAAATACATTTTGAAACATATTAAAACTTCCTGGAATACCATAAGGTGAAATTCCAGCTTCTAATGCTTTAATAAAGTTACTAGGGACATCATTTCTGGTCTTTAATTGTTTAATCAATGAATTATATAAGGCAGCTTCATTTTCTATCTTATATGTCTCCTTATTAACTCCAAATTGATTGATAACTCTTTCTAATCCCATTCTAGATAATTCACCTACAATAGAGTTAAGATATTCAATGGTTTCTACATTGGATAATTCTTTACCATTGATTTCAAAGACTGTGTTTGTATTATGAATAAGTCCTTGAAATATATTTGTTTGTATTTGAGAACCTACATCAGTTGCTTTCATACCTTTTACTGGTAAATCTTGCTGCAGTTTCCAACTAGCATTATTAAGTATCATTTTATTAAGCTTAATATCACTAATAGGTAGTACATTACCATCTACATCATTAGTAGGACTTGGTATACCTGCCCCTACTTTAATCCCATCTTCTGTAATTAATTCATGTATTTGGTCTTTATAAGGTAATGTTTTACCATTATCATCTTTAGTCATTTTATTATAAAGCACTTCTAATTGTGTACCTTTAATTAAACTAGGTAACAATACAGCTTGTGAATATTTTAAAAATACAGGAACTGATTCATCAGTCATATCATAATAAACACCTTTTAATGGTTGCGCCATTAACTTTAATTCATCTTTTGTAAATTTAGGATTAGATTGTAACATTTTTTGATAAACAACTTTTCTTTTGTTATCAAATTTACCAATCCTTTCCATTATAAATTTCCAACGTTCAGGAGTTATCCAAGCTTGTGCATCAGTAGCATTTACTCGTTCATAATGTTTATATGCTTTTTCAGATAAAAACTCTTTAAGTTTTTCTAATGATGGTGCTGGCATATATACACCATCAATTACACTAATATTAAAGTTTTCCTCTCCTTGTAGTAATCTCATATAAAGACCATCTGTATAAGTTTCAGGAACCCTTTTCTTATAATCCATAGTATCTTTATAATAAGCTACATCTCCAGTAAACATTTTAGAATATTCTACTTGTGATACAACACTATTAATAAATATATCTCCAGCTATTTGTAAAGCAATTTGGTTATTAGTACCTTTATAACTATTATATATTTCAGAATCAATACTATTATTTTTTAATTTAGCACTTTTATCAAATACTACAATTTTATTATCTATAAGCCCTTGAAAAGTTTTATTAATACCTTCTGATAACTTATCTTCAATTATAGTTGTTATCTTATCCTTAATTTCATCTAAATTTGTGTATAGTGGTTTACCATCTTTATCATATAAATCAAAACCTAAATCAGGTAAAGTTATACTGCCATCTTCTTCAATTTTTATTGACATAGATGGAAATAACTGAGATTTTAAACCATTTTTTGCACCAGTATGATAGTTAACTTTTAGATTATCATTATTTAATATTTCATCAAATACTATAATCATCCTTTCATACTCAGACTTAAAATAGTTATAAAACACATCTATAACTCCTTCACTTACTTGAACTTTACCACCTATCATTTTGGCATCAGATCTTAATTCATCTACGCCGTAATTTATTTGGTATTCAGTACTTTTATCTGCAGCCAATGCAGTTTTATGATATGTTTTACCATTAGCTTTTCTATATCCTAATAATTTATGAATATAGTCAACCATACTATCAGTATAAGATAAATTTGTATTATCTGCAGCATTTTGAGAATCACCTCTCTGCTGAACAGAATTAAATATACCAACTTCTATGTTATTTATTCTTTCTTTAGATACTTTATCACGCTTATCTTTATTAATATCTAAAGCTAATAAATATCTCATATAATACGAACCTTGATTATAAGGTGTAGAGTAATATAATGTTTTTAATAATTCTGGATTTTTTTTCCATTGTGCCACTTTTAAATCTATATAAGATGGCATTGAATAATTCCATTTAGTTTTACCCAATGTAAAGAAAGAAGCATCAGTACCTTCTTTCATAAAGAAAGCTTCTGCCTCAGACATTTGTCTAAATATATTTTGATTAGTAAAAATATTAAAATCTTCTTTACTAGCTATAGCTAAATCTAATGCATAACTAGCACTAGTAGAAACACTTAATAGTTTATCTTTTCTTGTAGATAATTTACTTTTATCCAGAGACAAACCACTTAAAAAGAATTCAAACCCTTCAAGTGTAAACTCAACACCTAATTGCCTTAATAGACGCTCCGTAGCTACTTTATATTCATTGAATTGTTTTTCAGTAGTAACTTTTTTAGAATTAGCTTGAAAAGTTTTAGCTAAATTTTTAAATTCATTACTTAAACTAGTTAATTCAGAAGTAGTTAATTTTAATTGGTCAAAATTATGTTTCCATTGTGATAGTATACTATTTTTACGTGTACCTATTTCAGATAAATTACGTACTGAATATTCAATATTACCTTTTTCTCCTCTAAAAAATTCACTTCCTAAAAAGTTATTTTTATGTAAATTAAAAGCAACTACGAATTGGTTTTTAAATTGTTCATCTCTAATATCTTTTAACCTTGTATATAATTCTTTTATATAAGGTTTAAATTTAATTAATTTCTCAATTTCATCTACATACAAATCAAAAGGGTCTTCTAATTTACCTTCTTCATTTATAGTAGGTACTATATTTGATAATGTTTTATTTAATGTTGGATATATATCATCAAAATCTACAAATTCAAACTCGTTATAATCATTTAATTTTGACGTAGTAGTTAAAGATATAAATAATTTTATAGTATTACTTACATTGGTTTTAGCACTTTTTAAGAAAGCTTCTTTTCTTGCTACTTCTCCTCTTTGTTCTTCTTCTTGTTCTGATATTTCTTCACTATCATTATTATCAATATATTCTAATTTTAAAGTGCGATAAAAATCTTTAACTTCATTAACCCATTCACTAACATCTTCTGTAGTTTGACTTAGTTGTATACCTCTAGCTTTTTGCATCATATCTTTACTTGATAATAATTGAGATGCTTTGCTTTTTAAAACAGATTCAACAAATTTAGTTAAATTAGTGGTTTCTTTTTGAGTAAATTCTAAGTCAGAAAAGTTAAATTCTAAATTATTATCAAAAAACTTTAATGCCATTACTTTAGCAAACTTTTTTATATCTGCAACAGACATAACTTTCCCTAAACCTTGTCTAGTATAAGGATAAAATACAGGTTCATTATCTTTATCTAAAAAGAAGTGTTTATTTAATACACTATTAAAGAATAAAAGTGGTTCGCCATTTATATCTACTCTATCAGAAGTATCTCCAGATTTATATTCAGTAACATAATCACCAAATATTTCTTTAAATTCAGAATTTTCTTGAGATATATCAAAATAAGAATATAGCGAATCCGCTATATCCTCATCTTTAACTATCATATTTAGTTTTGCAAATAATAACGAACCGTTTTCATTTGTCTTTGTTATTCTAAAACAACTCATACCTATTTTTTACATTTAGTTTCAATAATATTTTTAGCTATTGCATTATTTTCTAACATAGAATATAACATTTTAACTTTTTCTTGACTAGATTTATTAGTTTCTAGTATTTTAGCTATATCTTTAATTCTAGCTGGAACTTTTTCCATTAAAGTCATAATGATTGCTTCTGCCTGTGCTTTAGTTAATTTTTCAAAATTCATATTATCTACCTGTTTTGTTACTATAGTTTTTACTGTAACTACTGGGGTAACTGTTGGCGCAACGGGTTGTTTAACAACTGGTTTAGCAGGAGTTGGTAATGTTTTTGTAACATTGTTTTGCAAAGGTACAACATTTAATCGAGAATTCCAAATTTTTCTTACACTTTCTTTATCAATCCAGTGATTTTTTGTTATAGTTTTGTTAAATGCAGTAATAATATTTAAAATTCCATCTATATTTGTAACAGATTGTCCTTTATCATTAACAACATAATATGTTCCAGCTGTTATTGTATAACCCTTTCCTTTATAAACAGTTTCAAAAACAGCACCTTTAAATGCATTTTGTGCTTCTGCTAACTGTTCTTTATTTAATTTATAATAAGTACTAACAGTTTTAGTTGGTTGTGCAACTGGTGGTTTAACTGACTCTGCTTTTTTAGCTGGTGCCATTTCAACACCAAATGCAGATAAATCTAGTAAATTACTAGGTGCATCACCATCTTCAAATTGACTAACAAAATTATCAGGCACACCCATATCAAATTGCTCAGGTTCTACTTTTTTAACTACTTTTTTAACTGTTTTTACTTTTTTATTTGTTAATTGATATATATCTTTAGACATATCAACAACTAATAATTTTTTATCATTTTTAGTTAATCCAATAGTTAATTTTCTATATTCAGAATTTACACCAGGATCTTCAGAAGTAGCAGTTAATGGTAATATAAGTAAACGTTTAATTTCAATACCTGTTGATTGTTTAAATAACTCCCTATAAGCATTTTGCTGTATAGCATCTTTTAATTTATAACCATATGGATCTTTACCTTCATAGTACTCAGAACGGTTCTTAGAACTTGTCTTAATATCAATAAACATCCATTCTTTCTTAGTATTGTCAAATACAAGTAAATCACTAGTACCAGCAAATAGTTCTTCTCCAATAGTTCCACTTAATGCTGGAGAGTTAGAATATACTGTCCAATTATTTTTTTCAAATTCTGCTTTATATATTTCAAGTATATTAAATAATTGTCCAAAAAATTCATCAGACATTATAATTTCAGTATTTGGTTTTACTTTATTAATATCAATAACTTGTATAATACCGTGTTTAACAAACTCTGATTTTTTGAAATAAGGATTACTAAAGAATTGTCGTATTAATTCATCTACAACATCGCCTCTTTTAGCAGCATTGTAAATATTAATATCATCAGGATTTATTTTTGCACCTTTTAAAGTAGATACTCTACTATATTTTTGTTTAGGATTTACAGGAGATATATAATGTGTTCCTTCAGGATTTAACTGTACTGGATTTTTAAATAATCCAGGTAATTCTTTTTCTAATTGAGAATTAGTTCCTAATAAAGTATCTGATAAATATACAGGAACTTCTTGATTAAATTTTGATTCTACTCCATCAATCTTAACTCCTTTTGTATCTAAATAAATACTAGTTCTACCAGCAAAAGTTGGAGTATTTATTACAGCATTAGTATTAAGAATATTATTAGATAAAAGATATTCAACATACGACCTATTTTCAAAATGGAAATCATTTGATGTATCCATTTTTTTCTTTTTAAATCTAATCTGATGTCTTTTAGGATTATCTGCTATATTAGTAATACTTTGTATAAATTCTTCTTTTATTCCAGGTTTATCTAAATCTTCTAAAGAATAAATTTTATCTTTTACAAGTAATTTATCTCCTACAAATCTTAATTGTGTTTTAGGATTAGTACTAGAGTAAATCATAGTATCTACTATATCACCTACTGTAAGTCTTTTAATTGATTTTTTATTCTTAGAAAATAATTCAATTTCTTTAGCAAATACTTCTTTAATTTTAGCTTTTAAATTATCATCTATTAAATCATTAATCATGATATCTCTATTATTTAGAGGATCTGTTGCTAAAAATTTATATATATCAAATAATGTATCTGCTTGTGTATCACTTATTCTAGCAACATTTAATTTTAATGGAAATTTATTACCATTAGCCATGTTTATTAATAAGTATATCTCACCTTTAGCATTTGATTTATTTTTATTAGTAGGGAAAGTTTTACCTTCACTATTTTTTAAAAATCCAAAATCATCTACCATATAAAAATCAGTAGATTCTATTTTACTCATATTTCCAGAAAACTCATATAATGCAGATATAGGATTTTCTATAGCTAATCCATTAACTGTTTCTGTAACTTGAAGTTGACCATTCCATTGTCCTGCAATAGGTACTGTTATATTTGATATATCTACTTTATTATTTACTATTTCTTTAATTATAGTTTCTCTTAAATGACGAGTAGTTTCATTAAATATTTTATTATATACATCAGATGTTTCTGATTTAGTAGCTAATGGAGCAACAACTCCCTCACTTAATTTAACACTAAGTGGTAAATTATCTATTAAGAAATCAATATCAGTAAAATCTTTATCTTTAAACATTGTTAAAGCTGCTAACTGATTAGCACTTAATATATCGTCTTTATCTGTAGGAACTTCTATTCCTTTTTCTTCACCTACTTTATCTCTTGGCACTTGTTCAAAATCTAATGCAGCAATGTTTCCAAATAATACACCACCTTTATTATCAGATGACATTATTCTAGAATCTCCTCTTTTTTCATGTTTTACACCAGATGAAACATCTTCTGTTGTTTCTTGAAAAGTATTAGTTTCACCACCTTCTGATGAAAAATTAGCAGTATTTGAGTATATTACTTTTCTTGCATTTTCAATACTAGCAATAACTTTAGTACCATCTTCTAATTCTAATTCAACTCCTTCATTACTAATGGATTTAATAATACCATTTGAATCATTATATTTACTATTTAATCCAAATTCTGGTTCAATTGTAATTTGATCACCAATATTATAATTATCTTGTACATATTTTAATGATTCTTCATTTTGTAAATCTTCTTTCTTTTTACTTTGATCAAATTCTTTATTTTTATTTTTAATAGCATTATCTCGTACATTTTTATCAACTATTAATTCTTCCTTTCTATTTTTCTTTGCTTTATTAATTTCTGATTCAGCTATAGAATCAGGTATAACAATATCATCTATTTCTTTATCTGTTTTAGCATTTTTTATTTTAGTAAGGACTTCTTCAATTACTCCTTTTTTCTTATTTTCTTCAACTATTAATTGTTTATTTTTAATTTCTGTATCAAATCTTTTATTTAATTCTTTTTCATTCCATAATTCATCAACTTCTTTTGTTGAAATCTCTAATTGCTCTTTTAATTCAGAAATAGATTCATTTATTTTTTTATATCTTAAATCTGTAGATAATAATTCTTGTTGTAATCTACCATTATTTTCAACATCATCTCTTGTACGACCTTTTTCCGCTAATAATTTATCTTTAGACTCTTCCTGTTTAGAAAGTTCCTCTTTAATATGAAACACTGTTGATTTAGCATTAACATAATTATCTGCTAATTCATTATAAAAGTCAGATTTATCTTTTTCAGTAGCATTTTTATTATTAAATTCAAGTACAGTTGGTGCAAAATCATTATAATTATTATATACTTTCTGTAATTCAGTAGCTGTTCCTATTATATGTTTAATAAAATCATCAGTTGAACCTTCCCAAGATGAATCACTTAGCTCTATAACCTCTTTAGAAGACTCTAGATGCTCTTTTAATGCCTCAAGCCCTAATTTATCATTAGTTATAAAAGGTTTAACTAAATTAACTATAGCCATATTTCTTAATGACTCAATTAACACAGTATTATTAGTTGCTTTAGCAAAATCATAAATTTCACTTATAGTTTCTAATCCTTGAAAACCTCTTAATTTTTTTACAAAACTATCTAAATCATTTGCATCTGGATTTTCTTTAAAATTATCACCTTTAAAAACTGTATAAAAATCATTAAGTGATTTATTAGCTAATTTTATTATTTTATTAGTAGATGATACTTCATTTTTATTTTGTTTATATTCATGAAAAGAAGTCATACCACCACCAAAAGCAGCTCCTAAAAATATAGCTTTTTGTCCTTCTGTAGTAGAAATCATTTCTGCATATGAAGTTGCTAAATTTCCTACGAAATCACCAAGTCCCCCCTTTTCTTTAGTAAAATATGTCTCTGCTGTAGATTGCATTCCTTCTTCCCAAAAACCTTCAGAAAATGCTCCTTTAGCACCAGTAGTAATAACATTACCTATTTTTTGTTTTAATGTTCTTTTTGCTATTTCTGCAAACTCTTGATTACCCTCCCTAGTTACTAAATTTAATGCTTTATTTCTAGGTTTTCCCCATAACATTTTAGACATCATTGCGTTTGGACCTATAAGAATAGCTGCATTAGCTATAAATACATTTCTACCAACTTCAGACTGTCTATTCATTGAGTTAGCATATTCTACTTCATCAATTTCTCCACTAGCAAGTTTATTATCTAAATCAGCTTTAAAACTTTCCATTGCTCCCTCTGCCTCTGCTCCAGCTTCAAATAAAGTATTAGCTAAAGTTGAGACAGTTAAATTAGCATTTTGTGGAGATAATTTTAATTTTCCTAAAACAGATACTGCTTTATCCATTTTATTTCCCATTTTTGCTAATTTTCCTATACCAGCAAGTTTAGCACCAATATTAAATTTATTAATTAATGCACCAGGAACTAACATAGATACAATATATCCTATACCATCTGCACCATCTTTTGCCCAAAAGTCAATAGATGATATATTATCCCATAAATTACCTTCTGCTACAGATTTTTTTACATAAACTGGTAATAGTTCTGTATTAATATTTTCATTAATATCATTTAAACTATTAATCCAAACATTATCAAATGCAGTTTTAATAAAATCAGTATTATCTTGACCACTAATACCATCACTAATTTGCCCAATAGCTCCAGCACCCATACCAACTAATACACCTGGCATTTTTGATACTTCAGTTAAAGCTTTAACACCAACTCTAGCAAGTCCAGCACCAGCTTTATTTATCCAAGGTTGTCTTTGAGCTCTAATTTCATCTAAATTATCAAGTTGTGAAAATGGAACATTGTTATCAAACATAGATTTACCAAGCCCAGTATTACCAGTTAAAGTAGTACTTGGTTCAAATAATGCATCATACCTACTAGCAGCGTCTGTTCTTACAATATCACTACTTATAAGATCATTTTTAGAATTATATATATCAGATCTAATTAAATCATCTTCATCCATACTATTAATTTTTTTCTTTCGTATCTTTTACTCCTGTCATTGTTGCAAAGTAATCAGACATTAATAAGTTATTTTTTTCTCCTGCAGCAAATACACTAAATGGTACAATTACATCGCCTTTTCCTTTTAAATTAGGTCTTCCTGAACCAGACATATATTTTCTATCCTGTGGATTATCTAATAAATCACTTATATTACTTGCATTTTTATTTTTAGATATAACAATATATGGGTCATCAGTAAAATTATTTATAAAATATACATTATAATCTTTATATTTAGGGTTTGAATGTTCACCTAAATTTTCCATTGATTTACCATCTAGTAGAGCTTTATTTACAGCTTGTGTTCTAGGAGTTAATGATTTAAGTTGCTGTTCACCATCTATAAATATATTGACTGGTTCATTAGAACTATTAGTAACTGTTGCTGTATATTTTCCCATAGCTGGAGAATAACCTGTAATAGATGGTTTACCAAGAGTTTTAAATTCTGTAGCATTATCATAACCTAATCTTTCATACAATTCATCAGATGGTAATTCTTCTCCATTTATTGTAGCGCCTTTAGTATGTAATAAACTAGTTTTTATATTACTTCCATCTTCTCTACCAAATAATCTAGTATTTGCCCAATCATAATTTGAACCAATTAAATCTATTGTTTCAACATAATTTGAAGTTAAAGATTCTTTTTGTTGTTGTAATACTTGTACTAATTCTTTATCACTTAAACCTGAAACAAATGGATTTTCTTTTCTTAATTTTTCAAACTCTTGTTTAATACTATGACTTTCTAATGGTATATCAATTGGGGCACTAATAAATCCATTTTTACCTATATGTCTATATGTTGCTATACCTCTTTTTTTATCATATTCAACTTGACCAGGAAAATCCTTTTTATAACTATTAACTTTTTCTTCATAGCTACCATAACGATTTGTATTTTTATCAACAGAAATATTACCATTAGCATCATATGTTATATTACTAACATAATCAAGTTTTCTTAATGGTGAATCTTGAGATAATGAATTAGTTGAAATACCTTGTATTTTATCACTAACAAAATCTCTTATTTTACCATTTTCATCAGTCTGTGCATTAGGATCTTTCATAAATTGGTAACTTTGACTACGAGTATCTTGAGTTTTATCTGTAGTAATTATACCTTGATAACTTAAAATATCTCTTTTTAAAGTTTCAGGATCTATTTTATTCCATTCAGCAGATTTATAACCAGCACCACCTTTTTCTAACCATTTATTATTTAAAACTTTAACTGCTTCAGCAATTTGTGGAGCGTTTGTTTCAGTTAAAATTTCCCCACTAGTAGTTACAGCTACTAACATCCCAGTAGTTGGGTCTGGTTTAATACTATAACCTTGTTTTCCTTTAGTAGTAGTAACAGTAGTCCCAGCCATTGATTTAAGGTCCTTAACATCTTTCATCAAATCTTCATACTTAGGAGGTAAAACACCTTTAAAATTTTCTATACTATTAGTATCTCTAAATCTTTGTTCATATTCAGCATAGGCTTTATCAATATTTTGTTGACTCATAGCTGGATCATGCCCCATTTGAACAGCATTTGCTAAGATATTAGCTTTTTCTTTTTCTGCAGCAATTTTAGCTGCATTGATTTGTCCTAATTTTCCAGTAGGACTAATAGCTTGTTGATACTCTTTATTAAGCCTTATAACATCACTTTTAGAAGTAGAAGTAAAACCTTTATTAGCTAATTGTTCTGATTGAGCAGTTATTTGATCATATAGTTTTTGTTGTTCCATCTTAGCTAAATCACTATGAATAGCTAATGGGTCAACTTGTGCCAACGCTGTTTCTGCAGCAGCTAATTGTTCTTCTGTTGCAGTATGTTGTTGTCTTTTATAAGCAGGAACCATCATTAATTCCTGTAAACTACGAGGATTATATTTCGCAGGTTCTATATTTGTAAATCTATTTACTGTAGCCATTCTATTATTTTTTTAAGTAACCTCCATATTGTGATGCATTAGTAGCTTCTTTTGTTTTAGCATCAGCAACTTGTGCAGCTACTACATTATTTGGAACAACTTTACCATCTTTATCAATATAGTATTTACCATTCCATTTATAACCAAACATTTCTTTAACTAATTTTTTATCTACTTCCTCTCTTCCAATTGCACCAGCATCTTCTGCTATTTGTCTTTGTAACTTAGCTTTAGTAGATTCGTATGCACCTGTATCTTGAGCTCTTCTATTTATATAATCACCTTCTAATTGAGCATTGATTTGGTCTTTCTGCATACCTGATTGGAATGCAAATTGATTCTCTGCTCTATTTACTTCTTTTCCAGAAGCCATACCTTGTGATAAAGCTTTTTTCCTATTTATATCTTCACCTAATAAATTAGCACGTAAACCACTTGCATCTCCAGTAGAAGACTCTTTTAAAGCTGCAGCAGTATTATTCTGATTAATTTGATTAATTAATTGTGCTTCATCAAATTGTTGAGGTTGATATGTTCTATCCATTCTTACACCTCTATCAGTAGTTCCTTTTTTAAGATTCTTTAATGCTAAAAGATTACTTGCAATAGGAGTATATTGTGCTATATTACCAGCATTTTTACCCATCCAATCTAATGCTTGACCTACTCTAGTTTTTTCATCAGATGTTATTTTTTCAACACCACTCATATTTTTAGCTTTTGCATCTAAAGCTTTTTGTGTAAATTTATCATTATTTAAAAATGAAGTATTACTATCTAATCTTGCTTGATTATCTAGTTTATCAAAAGCTGCTTCATCTCTAGCAAAATTTGTAGTAAATTTTTGATTTAAATTATATGTTTGTGGATTAAGTCCACTCATATCTGTATTAGCTACATCTCCTATAGGTTTATTAGGATTTTGTCTAAATCTATTTGGTAAAAAACCACCTCCTGCCATTTGAGTAGGTCTTGTATTCTTCATAAAATATTGTGCCTCTGCAGATGTCATTGGTTGTTCACCACCTGTTTCCCAACCCTGTCCTTTATTATTAAGTTGTAAGTTACGATTTGATTGTAAACTATAACCACCTTTATCATCTCTCACTAATGACCTATCTTTATTAGGGTCATTAAACATAACATTATATTTTCTATTATTAGAAGGATGTGTAACTTGACTTCCTACTTCAGGAAATGCACCAAGTCTTGCATCTTCTACAATTTTAGTATTTGCTCTAGATCTATTTTCTATTATATTTGATATATTTTGTTTTAATGTATTATCTGCTACAGGTGTTATTGGATTACCTACTGTGGATGCTATAGGAGTACCTGTTATTGGATTACCTACTACAGGAGGAGTTATAGAACCACCAAAAGCAAAGTCAGATTCTCTATGTTGTGCATTTTGAGCTAATGAAAACTGTTGAGCAGCTTCTTGAGCATCTCTATCAGCTTTACCAGCTCCTAATAATCCTGCTACTCCACCAACAATAGCCCCACCTGCCATACCTAATGGTCCTAATGCAGCTCCTGCAGAAGCACCTTTTAATGCACCACTAGCTGCACCCATACCTCTACTTTGTACTTTTGGAGCAGCAGTTCTTCCTGATGTATCAATACCTGTTGGACCAAATGCAGTTCTACCTAAATCAAGTAAACCAGTAGCAGCACTAGTTATACCACCAGCACTAATTCCACTTCCATTTCCAGCTACATCTACTCCCATTGGTGAAGTTCCAGCTATAGTAGGATCTACTCCAGCACCTGGTATTGCATTAACACCCATTTGTTGTGTTTGTATACCCTTAACTATAGGTCTTCCACCACCTTCATATTTATTAATTCTACCACCATAAGCCATTTGACCTTCTGATTGTTCCATCATAGGTGCTTCTTGTTGTGGTTCCATTTGTTCTTCTTGTGGACCTTGTGGCATAAACTGTTCCATACCTTCTGGTATTTCACCATTCATTTGGTCTGGTACTTGTTGAGATTCATTTTTTAATGACTCTTGCATCTTTACATATTCTTGTGCTTGAGACAATCTACTTAGTAATTCTTCTTTTGTATCACTAGCATATTTATCATTTCTATCTTTAAATTTCTTTTGGATAGCTTCAGATGCTTGTGAGAAAGATTTACCTTTTACATATGGTGGCAAATTGAATTGCTTAATTAAATCTGTTTTCATAATTTTAAATTTTTATTCTATTTGAAAATATAAACTTACCTTCTTTGAAGTTATAAGCTGATTCTTTTTGTTCTACTGTATTTCTTTTACCATTAGCACCAACACCAAGAGGTATACCACCATTAGGATTTTCTTGGTGAGTTCCACCTGCTCCAAAACTATTAAAATTCCTTCTATATAGATTAGAGTTATCTGGATTTATACTACCACCTAATGCATTTTGATTAGTTGAATATTTATCTTTTTGACCTTGTATATACTGTATAAGATTTTGCATATTACCACCTTCTGTAATAGGTTTAGGTGCATCAGGTAATTGAGTTATTATTTGATGTTTAGCATTATAGTTTTGTGGAACTTGTTGCTCTGGAATAACTACTCTAGTGTTATCTTGAGCTATAGGTTGTTGTTCCCTTTTAAATTCAGGAGTTACATAATTATCTTTATACTCTTCAAAAGTTCCTTTAAAATTATTTATCCTAGTTGCTCTATCTTTTTTAGCACCTGCCCAATGATAGTTAGCCCAAAATTCAGGAATAGATTGTTCACCTTTCCATATTTTACCTAAATCAGCTTTTGGATGTTCTCTCATATTACCTAAGAATAAAACATCTTGTTGTTCAGCAGTTAAATTTCCTACATCAAGATTATCTCCAGAAGAAGCTTTTTCTAACCATTTAGGAATAGGTTTATTATTTTTATTATAATAATCCCTAGTTCTTTTAGCAGCAGTTATACCACCAGCATTTTTACCTTTTTCAAACTGATATAGTCCTACACCAGGACCACTGCCACCTCTTCTACCAACTTGTTGAAGTTTAGGATCAAATGTTCCACCACTTTCATGTCTAGCTATTTCTTTAAGTAAATGGAGGTACTGTGGTTTAGTACCTCCTTTTTCCTTAATTAATTGTTCAATGAGTCTATTTCTTTCGTCCATAGTATGCAAAGATACGATATTTTTAATATAAAACCAAACTTTTTTACTAATTATTTATAATTAATATCATTATATAATATAATCTATATAGTATATGAGATATTAATGTCATGTAAAATTAACTTATAGTTTGATGTATTTTCTAATTCAAGTTTTAAATAAATCCAAGGATTTCTAATTCTACTTCTATTATCTCTAGGTATTTGAGCTTTCCATTCTCTAAACTTACGTCTAAGATTTTTATCTCTTCCTATAATTAATGGAATTCTACCAGAATCTTGATATTCATTATAAGCTTGTATATGTGTTATTGTTTTATTTGGTTGGTCAATATCTTTTAAATATAATTCTGAATTATAAAATATAGAATCATAAATACAAGATTGATCACTTTCAGGATTTACTTGTAATATAATATAACTAGGTTGATAATCACCATAAAACTTATTATATTCACCTTTATTATGTTCATATAAGAACTTATTAGTAGGATGAACAGATATAAGTTTATCAGCTTTATTAATATACATAGAAGGTTTATAACTTTTTAAGTCAATAAATTCTTCTTTAGCTTCATTATAACATCTAGTAAACGATTTATCACCTTGTAATAAAGTAAAAAATACTTCATTATTATAATTATCATAACCAAAGACTACACCATTTCTTTTAATAGGATTATCTAATCTTAACATATCAAGATTATAATTATTATTAAAATATGTATGTAAACCTTTTATATCAGATAATGAATTTACAAATGCATCAGGTATTCTACTTATATTTTTATTTAAAGCATCATAATAATATATACCTTTTTTAGTTGGAATAATACCCCATTTATTAATAGAACCTGATTTAGTAGTAATATATTTATAATCATATAATACACCACCAGTACCTAACTCTATACCAACACCATCATTACCTTGTACTTGTACCCTAGGATTAATAGAGATAGATGCTATAGCTTCATCTTGAAAAGTATATAAGTTATCATTAAATGATACAAATCCATTAATAGGACCAAATTTACCATTTAAATCCATAACTTCATTTGGTAAAATATCTGTCCAACTATCTATTGATTCATTTGGTATTTTTAATTTAGTTGCTTGTATTCTAGTATCAAAACCTTGTATTCTTTTAAAATTAAAATCTACACCTATAGATTTAACTAATGTAGGTTGTTGACTATATACTTTATTATATTTATGATAATCTTCATATTTAGGTTGAAATCTTGAATCCCAAGTAGATATTGATATATCATTTCTATTTTTTAAATCTACAGTAGTTTCTAATTTAACAGATACTAATTCAGTATGTTGATTTACACCTTTACTATATACTTCTACATCAGTTTTACTTATTCTTGTAAACTTAAATATTTGAACATAAGTATCTCCTGGTGAATCTATTTGAACTAAATTTGTTGAAACATCTGAATAATCTCCTATTTGTAAATAACTACCTCTACTTTTATCTTCATAAGTGTTACCACCATATATTCCAGATAAATATAAATCATTAGTAGGTCTAACAAATTCAGAAACTAATACCGTATTTGTATTAGCAATACCTGATTCAGCATATAATTGTTCTAAAGTCTTTCTAGTCCAAGGATCTACATCTACATTATCTCCTCTATCTGGAACAAATGTAATACATTTAGCTCCGTAAGAATTTACACTAATAATAGCTCTTTGGTTCTCTCCTTCATCTTTATATCCATCACCATCACACCTACCTTGTACACCATCTGATAAAAATCCTTCTAGATTATTTTTATAAATATATTTAGAATTATTGTTATAAACAGTATCTCCTTGACCTCTTTCTGTTAATTCAGGTGTTCCATATATTGAATATAAATTATTTGATGTACCTTTTTTAAAAGAATTATATTCTCTATAAAATTGATTAAAAGATACAGTTTTATCTGCATCTGAACCATTACTATCAGATATTAAACCTCTTAACATTAATGATGTTATACTACCATTACTAGCATAATTAGTTCCACCAGTAGAATGTGGTGTAATTTTACCTACAGTTTTACCTTCAGTTTGAACAACTTTATTAACAATATTTCTTTCTTGACCCCACCATGCATTTTTTGTATTTATAGCTCCACCAATTATATTAAATTTAGTAGAATTATTTATATTTACATTACCAAACATAATTTCAGGTGAATACATTTGATACATAGTAGTATATTGATATGTATCAGCTTTTCTATGTGTTTCACATTCAAATGGAGCATCATATTGGATTTCTGTTAATGGATTAGAATTATATACATCATTAACAGTTGCAGGATTATCATTCCTAAACTGCATGTTTAATAAATTACTATTCCCTTGTAATGGTGTTACTTTTTGAAAATTTCTTAATAAAAAATTAGGAATTTTAGATTGAATTTTACAATCTTCTTTTTTTTCTGTTACTGTAAATAATGCAATATTTGCACTATCTCTTACTGTATTAATCATCATACCACCAAGAATACCTTGACATATAATAGTTTTATCAACAACAGTTCTATCTGCTCTTAATATTCTATAACCTACTATTCTATCATTTTCATTCTCAAAAGTATAAGCATTTAACCAAGTATAAAATTCAGGTTTTAGTGTAACTTCAACTGTATTAAAATTGCTTTCTAGATTTCCACTTGGCATTTTATAATCTAACATCCATTGTGGTTCAGATGTTTGCCCTAAATTATTATAAAATTCAATACCAAATCTATATAATTCTCTATCTTTTAAAACTCTATAATTTTCAGAATCTACTAAATTCTTTTGATTTATTTTAAATTTAATATATTTACCTTCTCCACCTAATATTGTACTATTATATTGATACTTATTAATATCATATTTTAGATTTATTGAATCATGTGTAATTGGTAAATTATATGTATTATTTATAATACTTCCACCTATTGGATTTAATACTAATTCTGGAGTAATATCATTGAATACAGAGGTAGTAGTAGAACTAATAGGAAAACTATATACTCTACAATCTAATTCTATAGGAATTACAAATTCTTTTGTTTTAATATTACTAGCAAATAATCTATTATCTTTTGATTCTATATGTTTTGGAATAATAGGATCTGAACCTAAAAATAATAATTCTTCAATAGATAATGAAGATATAGTAGAACCATCATCATATAATGTTACAGAAGTTTGTCCACTTAATTCTCTTTCATCTATTAAATTAATACTAGGTATTTGATTATAAGATGTATATTTTATTGCATATATTTTAATATGAGTATAAGCTAAATCTATATCTTCAATTTTTATAACAGGTGTAGCACCAACTTCTTCATTTAATTCTCCACCACCTAAATTAGAACCTTTTCCTAAAGAAACTAATGCAGATAAGGGACTTAATTTTGTTTG